>WNFV01001757.1_pt1 | contig 29340 bp, 24 predicted proteins | sample 5400101 | NCBI WGS metagenome assembly WNFV01 (sample SAMN13153361, study PRJNA577476) | soil metagenome | isolation source: 115 cm soil or saprolite under grassland replicate 1 | place: USA:California | collected 2016-06-15
GGCGTTCCGGCGCTGCTGCTCGATGCCGCGATCACTCGCGCCGAGGAGCCGCATCTTGGGGACAGCGCCCTCGGAGGATTGCTCATCGAAGCACACGGGTTCGTCGCGGCTGCCGATCTCACGCGCGCGCTGGTCGGCGCCGCGAGACGTCACGGCGCTCAACTGATCGAGCAGAGTCGGGTGCGCCGAATCGTCTCCGAAGGTGACGAGATCGTCGTTGAGACCGATCGAGGATCGCTGACCGGAGACGCAGTCGTCCTGGCGGCGGGCAGCTGGTCGGGCGAGATTACCGTGGACGGCGTCGACGCTCGCGTTCCCGTGAGGCCGGTGCGCGGGCAGTTGGTGCATCTTGGCTGGACCGGCACTCCGCTGCGGCGCGTCACGTGGACCCGCCGCTGTTATATGGTGCCGTGGGACGATGGCACGGTGCTCGTGGGGGCGACGGCGGAGGAGGCCGGGTTCGATGAACGCGCGACGGTCGCCGGCGTGCGCGATCTCCTCGAGGCGGCGTGCGACATCGTGCCTCACACGTGGACGTCCGGGTTCCGCGGCGCGCGAGTGGGATTGCGGCCGGCGACGCCCGATGATTTGCCGATCATCGGCGCGTCACGGACGCTGCCGCGCATGATGTACGCGACCGGCCACTACCGGAACGGCGTCCTGCTGGCCCCCCTGACCGCCCAGTTCGTCGCCGACGCGCTGCTCGAGAATCGTATGGATCCGGCGTTGGCGACGGTCAGCCCCGCGCGGTTCGGTTTATGAGCTATCGGATTGACACGACCGAGCGCGACGGCCAGTGGATTGCGCGCGCGCGTCGCGTGGACACGGGCGATCCGTTCGGTATCGAGTGCAGCGGTCCCAGTGAGGCCGAGGCGGTCGCGCGCCTGAACCGGTGGCTCGACTGGCAAAGCGAACACACGGCCGCGCTCGACGCGCTGCAGCAGGCGGAACGCGCGTATCACCGGACCATCGCGGGCAGCGCGTTCGTCAGCGCGACGGAAGGCCCGAGCGCCATCGAGATGCAGAAGGAATCGCTCGAGGCGGTCGAGGCAGCGCGCGTCAGGCTCGACGAGGTTCGCTCGCGGAAACCGGCGTAAAAATATCCACCCCCCGTGTCCTCCGTGGTGAATAGAGTTGACACGACTACCCGATGCGATTGAAGAAGACGTACAGCTCGCGTGAAGTTGCCGCCATGACGGGCCTGACGGCCCGGCAGCTGCAGCTCTGGGACGCTGGCGGACTGTTGTCGCCCACTGTGCCGTCGCACAGGACCGTCGCCGGGGGCTATACCGAACGGCGTTATACCCCCATCGAGCTGTTCGAGCTTCTCGTCCTCGCCGATCTCCGCCATCGCGGATTCACGGTGCACCAGCTCCACGAGATCGTGCGCATCCTCGAGGACCAGTTCCGCCATCGGCTGTTCGATGCCACGGGCGGCGGCGGATCGGTGCAGCTGCTGACCGATGGCCGCGACATCTACGCGCGGACGGCGGCGGGTGCGTTTTTCAACCTGCTGAAGACGCCGACGCAGCCGCTCCTCGTCATCGGGAACGAGGGGTTGCTGAAGGAGTTGAGTGGAAAGGTGAAAGAGAAGAGGAAGAAAGCGAAACCTAAAAAAGCGAAAGTCGACCCGGATCTCAGCGAATCGGAAAGATCTTCTCCAGGTCGTCCGCCGGCCGCGGAATGACGTGGACGCCGACGAGCTCGCCGACGCGGCGCGCGGCGGCGGCGCCCGCATCGGTCGCGGCCTTCACCGATCCGACGTCGCCACGCACGATGGCCGTCACGAGGCCCGCATCCACCTTCTGCCACCCGACGAACACGACGTTTGCCGTCTTCACCATGGCATCGGCGGCTTCGATCATGCCGATGAGCCCGCGCGTTTCGACCATGCCGAGCGCGTCCCCGACTTCCCGGTTTTCTTTTTCAGCCATTAGATCACGTGGAACGCAGAGCTCGCGGAGAACTATACCTCAGTTCAGTGTTGAGGCTGGGACGCCCCTACGTATTCCTTCCTCTCGCAGAGACGGGAATGTTGTCGATGACCTCGTCGCCGTCGACCAGCCGCACGACGTCGACCAGATTCGACACGGTGCACGAATGGTTCGGCACGACGCGGACCCGGTCTCCGGGCGTCAGGTGTGTTCGGCCGGCCACGCGGACGGTGGCGTGTTCCTCGGAAAGCCGTTCGATCGTGAGCGTCTCGTCTACTTCGCGCCGCGCGTTGCCGTCGCCGCGGAGGACCGCTCCGTAGCCTGAGGCTTTCGAGATCCCCCGCGCTTGATCGTTCGTCAGCGTCTTGCTGCCGCAGTCCAGGATGATCCGATTGGGAGCAGGCGCCGACACGACGGTCGCCACCACCGTGAGGGCACAGTCCTCGAGCGACGCCGCACCGAGCGCGACCTGCGTGCGATCGAAATACACGTAATTGCCCGGACGAAGCTCCGTGATCCCGCGCTCTCGCGCGCTGAACCGGAGCGTCGGCGTCGCGCCGACCGACACTTCGTCGAGTGCGATACCGGCGCGATTCGCGCTGTCGCGCAATTCGTTGAGGATGCCGGCTTCCTCACGCGCGACGGCGCACAGCTCGTCTTCCGATGCAGCGTGGTAGCCGTGGCCCGCGTGACTGAGCAGCCCGCGGAGCCGAAGTCCGGGCAGCGAATCGATTGCCTGAATGAATCCGAGTGCGTCGTTCGCGGGGTCGATTCCACACCGGTGAAAGCCGACGTCCACCTTGACGAGCACATCCAGGGTCCGCCCTGCCCGCCGCATGGCGTCGGACCAGCCGCGCGCCACCTCGAGGTGGTCGACGATGATCGAAATCGACGCTCGGTCCAGGAGCGCAATCAGCCGCGGAGCGTTGAACGGGTTGACCGGATAGGGCAGCCGAACGTCGCCGATGCCGGCGTCGACGAACACTTCGGCCTCGCCCACCTTTGCGCAGCAGACGCCCACCGCGCCGCGCTCGATTTGCCATTTCGCGACGATGGGCGACTTGTGCGTTTTGGCGTGCGGACGCAGCCGCTTTCCGGCGTCCGTTGCAAGCCGCTGAGCGCGGTCCATGTTCGCGAACAGCCGATGGCGATCGATGAGGACTTGGGGAGTGGGGAGATCAGAGATGTGCATTGGCAAAGAGCCCCGGGAACTTCGACGCCTGAATGTTGTAGCCGGGAAAGACCGGTCGCGGGTCCTGGACGCCGAGGTGCCGCACGACGATCTCGCCGAAGACGTCGCGAAAGTCCGTGGTGACGGCGAGGTCGCGCCGGTCGTACCGTTGCTCGACGGCGAGCCCCGGCCATTTGCCGTACACCCGGCCGCCTCGGACGCCGCCGCCGATCGCAAGCATCGCGTTGCCGTGACCGTGATCGGTTCCGCGATTTCCGTTTTCGCTCACCGCGCGCCCGAACTCCGACATCGTCAGCACGACCATGTCGTCCATGCGATCGCCGAGGTCGGCGACGAGCGCCGCGATCGATCGCGCGAAGTCGTCGAGCCGGTTGGCCAGCTGACCCTGCGCCGCGCCCTGGTTCACGTGCGTGTCCCAGCCGCCGATGTCCGCGAACGCCACTTCGAGGCCGACGTCGGCTTTCGTCAGCTGCGCCACCTGTTTCAGCGCCTGGCCGAAGGGGCTTGCCGGATAGTCCGCGCCGTTGTCGGGTTGATACTTCGACGGGTCGGCGACCTTCATCATTTTCATCGCGTCGAACGCCTCGCGGCCGGTGCCGTTCAGCACGCGATCTCGGGCCGACCCGTACGCCGCCTCGAACATCGCGGCCGCTTCGTCGCTCGCTTGACCGGCACGAACGCCGAACTGGCCGATCTGATTCATGGCGAGCGCGGGCGCGACGCCCTGGAGCATCCGCGGAAGCTGCTGCGTCAACGCCACGGCGCGGAACGGCGTCTTTTCGTGCTGCGCCGCCTCGTCGCGCTTCGCCTGCAGGTAGCGGTTCAGCCACCCGTCCGCGGTGCTCTTCACGCCAGGCGTCGCCGTTTCCATGTAATCCTGCGCGTCGAAATGCGACCGCGTGCTGTCGGGCGAGCCGCACGCATGCAGGATGGCGAGCTGCCCCGCGTCCCACAGCGGCTTCAGCGGCCGCAGGCGCGGATTGAGCCCGAAGAAGCCGTCGAGGTCGAGCGCGGTCCCCTCGGCTGTCGACGGTTGCGCGATCGCGATGCTCGGGCGCGCGCGGTAGTACTCGGCGTCGCCGAACGGTACGACGACGCTGAGGCCGTCGACGGCGCCGCGCTGGAAGATCGCAATCAGCCGTTTTGCGCGTCCAGACGCGCCGGCGGCGCACACCGTCCGCGTGAGGAACGCCGGCGCGAACCCGAGGCTCACGAAGGCGAACGCGCCGTTCTTCAGGAATATTCTGCGGGACTGCATCATTATCGGACTCCGTAGCTGTCAGCTGTCAGCTGCTCATCTTTTTTGAAACTGAGGCCCCCCAATAGCGAGCGCCGCGTCCTTGTCGTTTTTGGTGATCCTCAGCGCAAAATTCATCCGGTTCACCAATCCGCCGGTGTTCACCCACGCGTCGGCCGTGTCCCTGTAGCCGGTCGGCGGCTGACACTGGTAGAGCGGCATGCCGAGCTGCTGCATCGCGCGGACGAGCGGCATCGCGTCGCCGGCATCGGTGCCGGTCGCGCGCACCGCGCTGACCACGAACTCGAACGGCGTTTTCATTTTCACGCCGCGCGCGTCCGCAGACAGAAACTCGCGGGACGTGAGAATGAGGCGCGTGACCTCGCGCAGATCGCCGCCGGTTTCGCGGAAGCGCGCCGCCGCGCGATCGACCAGTGGCGGCGGCGGCGTATCGCTCACGAAGCGGCGCGCCAGCTTGGTTGCGACGAACCGCGCCGTGGAGGGGTGCTTTGCCAGGATGTCGAGCACCTGTTCACCGTCCGACTCTCCGCCGCCGGCCTTGATGACATGGCCGAGGACCACTTTCTGCTCCGGATCATGAATGCGCGGGTTGAAACTGAACCCGCCGCCCTGTCGTGGGTTGTCGATCGTCCAGCCGGTGAACGCGCGCGCCACTTCGGTCACATCCTTCTGCGTGTAGCCGCCGTCGACGCCGAGTGTGTGGAGCTCCATCAGCTCGCGCGCGTAGTTTTCGTTGAGGCCGCGCTGCTGCCGCTTTTGCGTCTGCGCCGGAGGCGGCCGCGGCAGCCTAATCGTTGCGCCCCCGAACGGCCTGCGCCGGCCCATGCCTCCGATCGGCGTCACACGAGCGCGCGAGGCATCGGGATGCGGGCCGTTCGGATCGGCGCTCATCCAGTTGTCGAGATAAAAGAGCATCGCTGGACTCTTGGCCGTCGCGCCGAGCAGATCGCGGAATTTCCCGAACACGTGCGGCCGAATCGTCTCGCGCTCGTACTCGGTGAGCATGAAGCGCGACGGTCCTTTGCGCGCGTCGACGTTGAAGTGGTTGAACCAGAAGTCGGCGAGCACTTCCTGCAGCTGACGCTCGCTGTAGATGGCACGCAGCAGCTTCTGCTCGGAAAGCTCGATCAGCACGCCGTTCGCTTTCTGCTGCAGCGCGCGGTCCGCGGTCGATGGCTCCTGCTTCTCCTTCTTCTCCCGGCGCGCCTCCATCACGGGCCTCGCGTACTCCTCGGCGATCGCGCGCGAGCTCATCCCGACCGTCGTCAGGCCGGAGAGGCGCTCGGCCACTGCGGGATCCGGCACACGCTCGGGATGCAGTTGCTGGTCGATGTAACGGTCCAGTCCGAGCGTGCGGACCTTGTCGACGTCTCCAGGCCGAGGCCCGAATCCGATCCGGTTGAGCACGTGCACGACCGTCGGATCGTCGTTCGCGGCGGGCGCCGCCGCGAACACCGCGGCAGAAAGTGCAATCCAGAGGACGAATAATCGCTTCATTGCCCCATTAGACCCGCAGATTCACCAGGACGTTAAAAAAACTGCCATACAATCCTTCGGCCGCATGGCAGATCTTGCAGCAGCAGAAGGCCCCCTCCTGGGTCAGATACTGGATGCCAGTTATCCCCTTTGGCATGAAGGGCTAAGCCGTCGTGCCTACGAGCGCTATTACGCCGCTCAGGTTGCGACGCCGTGGGGACGGCAGCACCTCAGACGCTTTGCGCTCGTCGAGGGGACGGAGGTGGTGTCCAGCGCGAAGGAATACACGTTTGCCGCGACGCTCGACAAGGAGCCGATTCGCGCCACCGGCATCGGAGGCGTATTCACGCAGCCGGCGCACCGGGGCCGCGGGCACGCGGCCGCCGTCATCGAGCGGCTGCTCGATCGCGCGACCGAGCGGCGCGACGATCTGGCGCTGCTCTTTTCAGAGATAGGCACCGACTATTACGCGCGTCTGGGCTTCGAGCCGATCCCCACGGCAGATGTCGCGTTACGCGTCGCAGAATCGACGCGACGCGGCGCGCCGGCGACGCTCGTGCGATTCGCAGAGGACCGCGACCTTGCGGACATCGTGGCGACGGGAGAGAGCCGGGCCGCGCCGTTTCGGTTTCATCTGAACCGCGACCGCGATCTCGTGCACTACGCCATTTCCAGGAAACGGGTGATGGCCGGCTTGAGTCCGCCCGGAGCGCGCGAGGTGCAATTCTTCATTGCGGAAGAAGGCGCGTCCGCCGTCGCTTACGTCGTCATTACCGCGCGTCGTGGGGCGGACGCTCGTACCGAGTCGATCCTCGAGGAATGCGGCGACCGCGATCCGGCCGGCGCGCGCGTCGGTGCCATTCTGCAGGCGCTCATCGCCCGCGATCCAGCGGAGATTCGCCCGTCGATTCGGACACGTCTGCCTGCGGGGTTCTGTCCACCGCAGATCACGCTGTTCGACGAGCGACCGTGCGCGCAGGTGATGATGGTTCGCCCGCTCAGCGATCGCGCGAGAGCGGCGCTACCGCTGCGGGGTGAGGACGTGCTGTTTTGGCACGGGGATAGGTTTTAGGTCGTCGACTGTTCTCATGTCCCCGTCGTTACCTTCAGATCCAGTGTCTTCGTTTCGGCGTCGTTCAATGAAAACCCCAGCGCCTTGCCGCGGACCCGATCGAGGAACTCGGGATCCGTCGCGTCGCCCGGCTCGATGTAGTCGACCGCGATCGCGTAATACGATCCCGCCGGCAGGCCGTTGATCTTGAAGCGGCCATCCTGATCCGGCCGCCCGGTCCGCATGAAGCGCGATCCCGGCCCCCACCGTTCGCGATCCTGCGCGAAGATCACCACCGAGTAATCCTTCACCGCTTCGCCGCGCGCGTTGGTGACGAGGCCGGAGAGATCGCTCGCGTGGTTCGTCATTTCCACTTCGACGCCTGCCAGGTCTTCGTTCGCCCTCACTTCGATGCCGGTATCGGTCACATCGGCGCCGTTGAGGCGGACGGCTTTCAGCGTCCAGCCGCCGCTCATCGGGCTGAGGCGAATGAGCTGCCCGCCACCGGGACGCAGCTTCATCTCGAACGTGAAGTCGTCGTTCACCTTGCCGGGCCCGCCCATGAACGGGTTGAAATCTTCAGGATTTCTGAACGTGGCGGCGATTCTCAGCGTCGACGCGCGCAGCGACGCAGCAGCGCTGGCATCGTTGAAGACAATGCGTCCGGTCACCGTCGACGGCGTGACCGCCGCCAGCCGGACGTCCTTGATGTCGTCGCCGGCGACCGTGATGTCCGCGGTCGCGATGGCTCCCACGTCAATCATGCCGCCGCCACCGGTCGGATTCATCGCCTGCATCGTGTAGGACCCTGGCGCGAGACTGGTCACCTGGAATGTGCCGTCGGGACGAATCATGCCGCCGCTGTTCATCGAAAAGCCGCCCTCGCCCTGGCGCTGGATGGTCATCACCATGCCGCCAGTCATCGGCCGTCCCTGCGCGTCGAACGCGATGCCGCTCACCGACGCCAGGCGCGTCGGCGACAACGCGACGTTGATCTCGTTCAGCGTCTGGGCAAGACCGACGTTGAGCTTCTGCGCTTCGGCGACGTTCGGCGTGCCGGGGTAGTAGGTCGGCGCGTAGCCGGAGCGATCGTCCGACTGCACTCCCATCATGACGCCGCCGCCGGCGCTGCCCGGGCGCAGCGTCGCGGAGACGTAATACTGGCCCGGCGAGAGTCCGAACAGGCGGTACTCGCCGATGTCGTTGGTCATCGCCATGCGTCCGCTCGGCTGCATCCGCCGGCGTCCGCCTTGATTGACAAACCGCATCGGCGCGACTTGTGCGTCGGCCACCGGATCGCCGAATTCGTCGACGACGCGGCCGGTGATGATGGATCCGCGCGGCAGCGAGAAGTCCACTTTCTCGATCGTCTGCCCGTCGAGCACTTCGAGCGGCTTCCCCGGCTCGAACGGACGCAGCTGCCCGTACGACAGCGTCACGAAGCTGCCTTTGTTGGCGGTCAGCGTGATGCGGCCGGCCGGTAGCTCCTTCAGCTCGTACTTGCCGTCGGCGTCGGTGGTCGTCAGGCGTCCTTCGCGCAGCTCGGGCGAGTTGGCGCGGACGAGGGCCTTGCGAATCGGCTGTCCCGTGTCGGTGGCGAGCACGCGCCCTCGGATCACCGCGGTGCCCTTCGTGGGCGTGTCGCGCGCCGGCGGCATGCCCGCCGCCATGCCCGGCGGCGGCGGAGGCGGCGGGGGCGCAGCCTGGATGAACACCTGTTGCGCCGAGGCCAGGGAGCCGGCCAGCGCCAGCATGGCTAGGGACAGGCACAGTCGCTTCATACGTACCTCGGTCTGTTGGACACCGCCCCTTTTTTGCTCTTAGACACCGAACAGGTCGGGTCGGTCTGGCAGACGGGTTCGCGTGGGTCAGCCAGGTCGGCCTTTTTGGACGACCCGGCCTACCGCGCGTCGAGTTTTCGTCCCGCGTCCAGTCGATCGAAGTTCAGCAGCGCGTTGAAGACCAGGAAATAGCTCCCCTCAGTTTCGCCGCGCCAGATCGGGTTGTTCGAAAACGTCACGACGTGTCCCTTTTCGAGCGGCACGTCCACCACTGCCGCATGCTGCGCGATCTCGGTGCCGTTTTCCACGAGCCCCGACACGAGCAGGTCGCGGTTGTCGGCATAGCGCAGGATCACGCGCGGCCGCTGCGCCGGCGGGATGACGTTGATCGGGTTGCGCAGCTGCTCGTCTGTGACCGGCATGGCCTGCCAGACATCCGCCCGTGGTTCCTGGGGGATTTCAACGCCGAGCCGACCTTGCGGCACGTCGGGGTCGTCGGCCGTGCCGCGTCCGGTCGGGCGCGTCGCGTCGTCACCGCCGAGCCGACGTCCTCCGCCGCCGCCGACCAGGTTCGACAGGTTGAAGATCGGTCCGTTCTCGCACCAGATCGCAAGATTGTCCGTGTAGCCGTACGCGATCGGGCTGGTGCTGTCGACCATCTTCGATCGCACCACGCTGCCGACGATGCGCATCCGCTGGCGCTGCGCGATCGACAGGCCAGGCGTGAAGCCCGTTGTCACGGCGAAATCGGCGGTGTCCATGGTCGTGATGAGCACGCCGCCTTTTCTGACGAAATCCTGCAGGTGCGCGACGCCGTTCCACGTGAGCCCCGGCCGCATGTCGTCGGTCTCGTCTTCCGAGCCGAGGTTCGGCGTCTCCGGCGTCTTCTTCCATGGGATCGGGTTCCCGTACATCGGCATGCCGTTGACGATGGCCGCGGTGCCGCGCGTGCCCGGGCCGAACACGATGACGTCGAACTTCGCGCTCAGCTTGTCGTCCGTCGCGACGTCCTGCGTGCTGATGTAGGTGAACGGCACCTGCGCGAGGTCGAACGCCTGCCGCCACCATCCTTCGGTCTGCGTCGTCGCCCACGTGTGCATGATGGCGACGCGCGGCGCTCGGACGGGATGCGTCTTCACCGACGGCGCAGCGCCGACGGCGACGATCTGCAGTCCCAGGTCGGTGGCCGCCTTCTGCAGGTCCGCGGGCGCGACGTTCTTGATGATGAACGACCCGCGGTTGAACTTCTTGCCCGCGGCGTCGAACGGCTCTTCCGCCGCTTCAAACGAGGCGTCCTTGAACTTGTAGCGCAGCGTCGCCAGCGCGATGTCGGCGTTGTGGTTCACGAGGAACACCGATCCGGTTTCGACGACGCCGCCCTTGGCTCGCACGTCGCCCGCAACTCTTTCCATCGGTGCGTCCAGGACTTTCAGATCGGGGACGCGGATGGCCTGCACGTTGAACAACTCGGGGAACGTCCAACCGGTGTCGTCGTACGGCGTTCGCTGGGGATCGGTGGGACTCCAGTACTGGTAATCGAGCAGCGAGTCCGCGATGCGGCTGTACGGCTGGTCCATGCGGACGATGTACGAGCCAGCCGGGAACGTTTTCGCGATTGGTGCAGGCGGTTTCCGATCCTGCCCTTCCCGCCCCTCCTGCCTGTCCTGTCCCGGCTGGCCATCCTGCCCGTTCGGCCCCGACACGCCCGGCTTCGCGCTTTGCGCTTCCGCCTTCGCGTCCCGCGCTTCGGCGGACAAGTCGGCGGGCAAGCCCGGCCCATCAGTCGTGGTCGTGCTGGGCCGCGCATTCGAGCGTTTGCCAGGAATCGTGACGGTGAACGAGGCTGTGGCGCGCGAGATTTCGACGCCCTGTTTCTGCAGCACGCGGAGCAGGTCGGCCTGCGCGCCGGGACGCGGTTCGTCGCCGGGGAGCACGTAGGCGGCGGGACCTTCGGTTTTCGCTTTCAGAATCGATCGCTTGCTCTTCAGGTAGAAGTTGCGCAGGAACAGGCGGCCGTTTCCGGCGAAATAGTGCAACGACGTCAGCAGCCCCGTCTCCTGATAGTTGTTGTTGTTACGCTGCGACCACAGCGCCTTCGGCAGCGGCGGATTCTGCTTGTACCAGGTTCGCGCGTAGTCGCCGGGCTGCAGCGTCCGCTCGACCGTGTCGGCGCCGCCATTGCCGAACGTTTCGTACAGCCGGCTGATGCCGTTGTGAAGCGCGGCGATGAACATCAGATAGCCGGGCGACCACGTGTCGAAGTTGCCGTGCGTGAACACCCCGGGCATTCCGAACTTGGTCATCTCCGACACGTTGTTCCAGCCGATCATTTCCCATTCGTCGGCGAGGATCGGATCGATCCAGGCGTTGTACGGCCCGTCGCCGACGGTGTTGTCGTAGAGATACGGCACCGATTCGTGCAGGTCGTGGAGTACCTGCGGGTGCCATTGCATGTACGCGTTCAGCACGTTCTCGGTGAGCTTCAACGTGACGCCCATTGCGTCACGGTTGTTGTCGTGCGCGACGTACTTGCCCCAGTACAACAGGCCCGGATAGTTCCGGCCCGGGTGCGCCAGATGCCACTTGTAGACGTCGACCATCTTGTCGCGGCCGTCCACCTCGATCACCGGCGTGATGAGCGTGATCAGATTGTTTCGAATCGACTTGATGTACTCGTGATCGTCGACCGCGAGACGATAGACGAGCTCCATCAACGCGGTTGGAGAGCCGGTTTCGGGCGAGTGAATGGTGCCGGTGATGTAGTAGATGGGCGTCGACGCGTTCACGAGCTGCTCCGCCTGCGCATCGTCGAGACCGATCGTCCGCGGGTCGGCCAGCTTTGCGAGACGGGCCCCGTTTTCCTGCAGCTTCGCCATGATCGCTTCCGAGGCGACCGCCACGGCGATCATCTCGCGGCCTTCTTCGGTCTTGCCGATCGAGAACACCTTCACGCGCGGGCTCGCCTTCTCGAGCATGCGCATGTACTGGTACACCTCTTCGGCGTACGGCAGTTTGCCTGGCGCCCCCGCGATGTCGCCGATCACCGCTTTCGGCGTCGGGACGGTCTTCGACGCTGGCAGATACTCGACGAGCGGCGACGTGAAAAACGGCTGCGTCGTGTATTCCTTGATCTTGGCGGTGTACTCCTCGTCGATCGGAATCTTCGGGTCGCGCACGAATGTCTGCGTGTACGGCGTAGGCGGCGCTGGAATCCGGGATTGCTGGGCGGCGAGTGGCGGCTGCAGGACCGCGCCGACAGTTATGATCGCCAGCGCGACGTATTGTTTCATGGAAGCCTCATGGAAGAGTCTCCGAATCTTACAACCAATGGCACGTGCCAATCTGCGGCGATAATAGCCTGCCACCAGGAGCCATTCATGCGTCGATATGTGCCTGCCGTCCTCGTGCTCGCGCTGTCCATGTCGGCGTCTGCGCAGCGGCCGTCGGCCGCCGACGATCGCGCGGCGATGCTGCAGGGCATCGATGCCCGCCGCGACACGTATGCGACCGTCGCGAAACAGATCTGGGGTTTCGCCGAAGTCGGGTATCAGGAGGAAAAAAGCAGCGCACTGCTCCAGCAGCAGCTGCGAGCGGCTGGATTTCAGGTGAAAGCCGGCGTCGCCGACATTCCCACTGCTTTCGTCGCGACGTTCGGATCTGGCAAGCCGATCATCGGCATCGTTGGAGAGTTCGACGCGCTGCCCGGGTTGTCGCAGGAAGCGCAGACGGCGGCGCGTCACGCCATCGAGGACAACGCGCCCGGTCATGGATGCGGCCACAATCTGCTCGGCACCGGCGCACTCGCCGCTGCGATCGCGGTGAAACAATGGCTCGCGGCATCAGGCCACCCCGGCACGCTCCGCTATTACGGCACGCCGGCCGAAGAAGGTGGATCGGGCAAGGTGTACATGGTCCGCGCCGGTCTGTTCAGCGACGTCGACGTGGTGGTGTCGTGGCACCCTGGCGACCGGAACGAAGCCAGCCCGACGAGCTCGACGGCGAACATCACCGGCAAGTTTCGCTTTCACGGTGTCGCCGCGCACGCGGCTGCCGCGCCCGATAGAGGCCGGTCGGCCCTCGACGCGGTCGAGGCGATGGATTACATGGTGAACATGATGCGCGAGCACGTGCCGCAGGAAACGCGCATCCACTACATCATCACCCGCGGCGGTGCGGCACCGAACGTCGTCCCGGATTTTGCCGAGGCCTACTACTACGCGCGCCAACCCAACATGAAGATTCTCGACGCCGTCTGGGAGCGCATCGTCAACGCCGCCAAAGGCGCCGCGCTCGGTACTGGGACGACGATGGACCTCGAGGTGACGGGTGCGGTGTACAACGTCCTGCCCAACGAGTATCTGAGCGCCGTGATGCACAGGAATCTCGAGCGTGTCGGCGGCTTCGCGTACACGCCGGAAGAAGCAACGTTCGCCGAAGAGATTCGGAAGACGCTGACGGATCCGCCCGACGTCGCCGTCGGGTCGCAGGAAGTTGTACGGCCGATGCGTACCGGCGCCGTGAACAGCTCGTCGACCGATCTTGCCGACGTCAGCTGGAACGTGCCTACCGTGTCCATGGTCGCCGCGACGTTCGCGCCAGGCGTGCCGGCCCACAGCTGGCAGGCCACCGCCTGCGCGGGCGGCACGATCGGCGTGAAGGGGATGATGGTGGCGGCGAAGTCGATGGCGCTGACCACCGTCGATCTGTTCACCGATCCGGCGCACATTCAGCAGGCGAGGGCGGAGTTCGATCGGAAGCGCGGGGCGAACTTCGTCTACAATACGCGGCTCGCGGATCGAAAACCTGCGCTCGATTACAGGAAGTAACGTGCGCCTCTTTGTCATTGCCGTCACGATGAGCGTCCTTGCGGCCTGTGCTGGCGTCCAGACCGCGCCTTCTCCGCACCCGCTCGATCCGTTGACGGCGGACGAAATCCGGACGGCGGTGCAGGTCATGAAGACCGATGCCCGGCTCGCCGCCGCCGCGTTTCCCGTGATTACCGTGAGCGAGCCGCCAAAGGCCGATGTCCTTGCCTGGACGCCCGGCCGCGCGATGCCGCGTCAGGCGCGGGCCGTGATTATGGCGGGCGCGCGCGCCTTCGAAGTGGTCGTCGATCTCGCAGCAAAACGCCTGGCGTCCGTCGTCGAGCGCCCTGGTGTGGAAGCGCCGCTCACGTTGTCGGAGTTCGAAGCGGGCAAGGTGGTGCTCTCCGACGCGGCGTTCGTCGCCGGCCTGAAGAAGCGCGGCATCACGGACCTCGGCAAAGTGTTTTGCGCGCCGTTTTCTGCTGGCTACTTCGGCATTCCCGCGCACGAAGGCAAGCGGCTGCTCAAGGTCGGCTGCTTCGACACGCGGCGCACGACGACGAATCTATTCGGCTGGCCAATCGAGCGGCTCTATGCCCTGGTGGACCTGCGCACGCGGACGGTGCTCGAGGTGAGCGACCACGGCGTCGTGCCGATTGCGGGCGGCGATCGGAACTACACGGAGGCGGCCGCGGGCGCGCTTCGCGCCGCTCGAAAGCCGACCGTGCTGTCGCAGCCGGCTGGTCCGAACTTTCACGTCGACGGCAACGAGGTCAGCTGGAGCAACTGGCGCTTCCACGTTCGACTCGACGGCCGCGTGGGCACCGTGATCTCGCTGGCGCGCTGGCAGGACCAGGGACGCTCGCGGTCGGTGCTGTATCAGGGATACCTGTCGGAAATGTTCGTCCCCTACATGGACGCCGATTACGGCTGGTTTTCGCGGACGTACTTCGACACCGGCGAATACGGCGCCGGATGGCTCGCGTCGTCGCTGACGCCGGGCATCGATTGTCCCGCGACCTCGGCCTTTCTTCCGGCCACGTTCAACAGCGACCAGGGCGAGCCGTTCACGACGCCACGCGCGCTCTGCGTGTTCGAACGTGGCGCGGGCGATCCGATCTGGCGGCATGCGGAGGGTATCAACCAGACGTACGAAGGACGCTCCAACGTGGAGCTCGTCGTGCGCATGGCGGCGGCCATCGGCAACTACGATTACCTGTTCGACTGGATCTTCACGGATGCGGCAGAGATCGAGGTGCGGGTTGGCGCGACCGGAATAGTCGCGCTCAAAGGCGTCGCGTCACGACAGGTGACCGATGCGACCGCGCCGGCCGACACCCGCTACGGAACGCTCGTGGCGCCGAATCTCGTTGCGGTCAATCACGATCACTATTTCAACTTCCGGCTCGATCTCGACGTCGACGGTCCGGCGAACAGCTTCAACCAGGACGTGTACCGGCCGGTCACTCTGCCGCCCGACTCGCCGCGGCGCAGTCTGTACGTCGTCGAGCCGCGAATCGCGCCGCGCGAAAAAGCGGCGCAGCTGGATACCGGCCACGGGCCCCTGAGATTTCGCGTCGTGAACGAAAACCGAAAGAACGGTGTCGGCAACCCGGCGTCCTACGACGTGCTGATGGCCAACCATGCCCGCCTGTTGCTGGATCCCGATGATTGGCCCGCAAAGCGCGCGCGTTTTCTGCAGCACGACGTGTGGGTGACGCCGTATGTGTCCTCCGAGCGGTTTGCCGGCGGCGACTATATGGTGGCGAGCAAAGGTGCAGATGGACTGGCGGCATGGAGCGAGCGCGACCGCGAGATTCGCAACCAGGACATCGTGCTGTGGGTGAACCTCGGCATGCACCATCTGACACGCGCGGAAGATCTGCCGGTCATGCCGACCATCTGGCATTCATTCACGCTGCGCCCGCACAATTTCTTCGACCGCAATCCGGCCATCGATCTCAGAAACGATTCCCCCGGCCGCTGAGCCGTTGACCGAAACCGTCGCGCGGCGCGCGTCGCTTGGCAGAGCCGGCGCGCTACGTTTTATGCGTCGCTGAAGCGGCGCGCCGCGCCCCCAGGAGTAGTCGTAGCGCGAAGGCTTCAGCCGAGCGGAATCATTGCTTGCGCGAGCTCGCGGATATTCCCGACCCTCTCGACGGACTCGATCAGCTCGAGCGCGTGGCGGATCTGATCCTGCGCAAGAACCAGGCTTGCGCAGTCGGTGAATTTCTCGTGCAGCTCCGCGCGCGTGAACGGACGCTCGGGTCCGCCGCGATAGCGCTCATCGGACGGCTGCGTGAGTGTCCGTCCATTCACGAGGTCCACTTCGACGACGCTGCGCATCTTGTCGAAGCCGCGCGCTTCAATGTCCGGATCGAAGACCGTCTGCACGCGCGCCATCATCGATTGCACCGGCGCAGACGCCACGAATTCGTCCGTGAACTCCCGGATTCCGGCGCGGCGCCTGAGCGCGATGCTCGCCATCATGAACGGCAGGCAGAACTTCGCTTCGAGCTCGGTCTTCGCGGTCTTGTAGCGAAGCGGATTCAGAATGTTCGATCCCGCGCGGACGCGGACGCGCGCGATCTGCTCCGGCTTCACGTCATGGTCCGTCACCAGTTTCAGCATGGCGTCCATCGTCGGGTGCCCGAGCGATCCGCACGGATACGGCTTCACGGAGACTCCAGGATCGACAATGGAGTACGGCTTGCCGAGCATCCCGATGATGCGGCGAAGATCGGCCCCGCCGCCGAGCACCTGGAAGAATCCCCATTCGCCGTCGAGCGCTTCGTCGCCCGCCGTGAAGCCTCGCGACGCGAGTTCTGCCGCGGTGACGCCGTTCTCCGCCGCGCGCCCCGCGTGCAGCGGCTTGGTCATCGAGCCGAAGTTCACGCGAATGCCGCTGCTCATGCTGGCGGCTATGCCCAGCGCGTGGGCCGTCTGGACCGGTGTCAGCCTGAGCAGCTTCGCCGCGCTGGCTGCGGCGGCGAACGTGCCGAGCGTGCCCGTGCTATGAAAGCCGCGCTGGTAGTGATCCGGGTTGATCGCCTCGGCGATCTTGCACTCGACCTCGAAGCCGGTGAGAAATGCCTCGAGGAACGTTCGCCCCGACACACCACGCCGCTCACCCACTGCGAGGGATGCGGACAGCGCCGGCACGGTTGGATGGGTCAGCAATCCAAACACGCGATCCGGCGTCGTCGAGAGCTGCGTGTCGTCGTAGTCCATGGCGTGTCCGCTCGCGGCGTTCGCGAGCGCCGCCTGAGCCGCGCGTGCCGACACACGTTCGGGACCGAGCACGGTGGCTTCAGAGCCTTTCGCGCCGCCCGCTTGGATGTAATCGCGGACGATGGCGCTGCCACGAACGGTGGCGCCGGCCACGACGACGCCGAAGCCGTCGATCAGACAGCGTTTCGCTTCGATGATGACCTTGTCGGGGATGTCGCCGATGGATATGCGGGCGATGAAATCGACGACTGCGGCGGTGGTGCCGGCAGGGAAGGCCGTCCTTGGTCCTTGGGCCTCGGGTCTTGGTCCGTCCTGGGTCCTTGGTCCATCCTGGGTCCTTGGTCCGTCCTTGGTCCTTGGTCCACGCGCAACGAGAGGGCGGCTGAGCGAACCGCCGACCAGCAGCTTGAGGAATTCTTCTCGCGTCACGCGGAGAGTCTAATGCACGCCGCCCCGGTTCGGAGTCGCCGCCATTTCAGCTGCGACGGATGGGCCGCCGGGCGTGCCGGCGCCGGTCGCGCGGCGGACAATGCCGGGGCTTGAGCAGCGCATCGAGATCTTCGCGGAGCCGGTCGACCGCTTTGCCGTCGCGGTCGATCGCCCACTGCAGCAGCGAGCCGCCGATGAGCGCCTGAACCGCGCGCCCGAGCCGGCTCGTGTCGCATTTCCGCAGTTCACCCTGCGTGACGGCCTCGTCGAGCAGGCCTTTGATGCCGGCGTGCATCGCCTTCGAGTGGGTCAGCGCGTGTCGGTGGAACTCGGGATCCACGAGATCCATCTGCAGGAACGCGAGGCTGTTCGACAGCACTTCCGGCGTGACAGCCATCGCCGCCATGCAGTCGGCCACCCCATAGACCGCGGCGAGCGGGGCCCGATGTCTCGCGCGAATCCGTTCAAATTCGGTCGCGAGCCCATCCGGGCCGGCGCCCGCGAATGCCAGCAGCAACCCGCGTTTGGATCCAAAGCGCTGCACGAGCGTGGACGGCGACACGCCGGCTTCGCGGGCTACGTCCGCCAGCGTCAGGTTCGGGCCCAGGCGCGAGACGACGCGGTGCGTGGCGGTCAGGAGCTCCTCGTCGCTCGTCGCGCGGGGCCGGCTCATTGCGTCGATTATAAACGGCCGTTCACTTTCGGCGTTGATTAATAAATGTTCGTGCATTTATAATCGGCCGCTGTCAGCGAAGGAGGGCGTCATGAAACCGCTCGAAGGACAGGTTGCTCTCGTGGCGGGTGCGACGCGCGGCGCCGGCCGCGGCATCGCGCGCGCGCTCGGCGAAGCGGGCGCCACGGTCTATTGCACCGGTCGCAGCGTTCGCGGCCATCCGTCGCCCTATGGCCGGCCCGAGACGATCGAGGAGACCGCCGATCTCATTGCCGCGGTCGGCGGCACGGCCATTCCGGTTCGCGTCGATCACACCGTCGAGTCCGAGGTCGAGGCGCTTTTCGCACGGATCGATCGCGAGCAGGGCCGCCTCGACGTCCTGGTGAACAGCATCGCCGGCGAGGATCCGATGATGCACGAGTGGGGCTGGTTCTGGACGACCGGCGTGACGAACGGAGACGCCATTTTCAGACAATGCATCCTGTCGCACATCATCACCGCAAAGCATGCGGCGCGCCTCATGGTACGCGCGCGCCACGGCCTTATCGTCGAGGTGACCGAAAACGACATCCTCTCGGCCGGCGGCAATCCGCTGACGCAAACAGTCAAGTTCGCGCTGAAGGGGATGGCGTTGAACATGGCGGCGGAGCTGCGATCGCACGGCGTCGCGGCGATCGCGATCACGCCGGGTTTTCTACGGTCGGAATCGATGCTGGAGCGCCTCGGCGTCACCGAGGCGAACTGGCGGGAGGCGGGAAAGAAGGATCCGAACTTTCTCGAGTCCGAGTCGCCGCTGTTCGTCGGCCGCGCAGTCGCAGCCCTGGCCGGCGACGCCACGGTCGTCGAGCGAACGGGTCAGCTGTGCAGCTCGTGGGAGCTCGGGCGCGAGTACGGCTTTACCGATGAAGACGGGCGGCGTCCCGATTGGGGCGCGCTGACGATTGATTGGTCGCCGCTGCCGCCCCAGTTCGTCGAGGTCTTCCGGACCGGCCTGCACCTTCAGGTCGGCTGGCTGACGACGCTGCTGGATCGCACGAAGGCGTTCGCAGCAAGGCTCCCGGAACCGGGAACCCGGAACCGCGAACCCGACGATCTGCGATAACAAACGAAAAGATCTTGAACCGGGGTTACGCTTTCAGCGCTTTCGCGATCGCTCTTGCCGCGAGTGCACCCGATCGTCCGTTCAGCCCGGTCCCGGGATGCGTTCCCGACCCACACAGAAACAGATGGCGAATCGGCGTGGCGTACCGCGCCCACCCGAGCAGCGGACGCGTGATGAACAGCTGATCGAGCGACAGCTCGCCGTGGAAGATGTGACCGCCGGTCAGTCCATACGTTCGCTCGAGATCGAGCGGCGTGATGACTTCGCGCGCGATGATCGACGACTCGAACCCCGGCGCGTATTGTTCGATGGTCCGCGTGGTGACGTCTCCCAATCGCTCCCGCTCGCCGTCCCACGTGGTGCCGCGCAGCTGGTACGGCGCGTACTGCACATATGCCGAGACCACGTGCTGACCGTCCGGCGCAAGGTCGGGATCGATGATCGACGGCATCGTCAATTCGATCCACGGATCCTCGGCGAAGCCGCCGTACTTCGCGGCGTCGAAGGCCCGCTCGATCGCGTCGATGTTCGGTGCGAGCCGGATGCGGCCCGAGAGCGCGTCGCGCTCGGCGGCCGCGTGACGCGATGCGAGCCCGGAAAACCGCGGCCGCGTGGCCACGGCGTAGTTGACCTTCGCGAGCGTGCCGCGGGCGCGGATGTTCTGCAGTCGGCGCACGAGCTCCGGCGCGAGATGAATCGGATCGACCAGGCTGAGCAGCGTGCGTTTCGGATCCGCGTTCGAGACGATCGCGCGCGCCGGCACCGTCTCGCCTGTCGACAGCGTGACGCCGCTTGCCGTGCCGTCGGCGATGTTGATGGCCCGGACCTCGACGCCCGTGCGGATGTCGACGCCTGATTGACGCGCGGCTGCCGCCAGCGCGTCGGCGATTGCACCCGGCCCACCTTTTGCGAACCAGCCGCTCGCGATCGGGTGGGCTTCGTCGGCGCCCAGGAGCAGGAGCACCGCCGCGCTGCCGGCGGACCACGGACCGAGAAACGACCCGATCACGCCGCCCGCGGCGACCGTTGCGCGCAACGGCTCGCTCTCGAACCACTCGCTTGCGAGATCGGCGACCGCCATCGGCATCCACCGCAGCAGGCGATAGGCATCGCCTTTGCCGAGGGCGCGGAACTTCCGGCCGGTTTTGAGCAGCTCGATGAGGTCACCGGCTCCGGGAGCGTCGATGTCGGGCGGTGCCGCGGAGCACAGCGCACGCAGGACGCCGCTCACGTGCGCGAAACTGTCGAGAAACCGCGAATACGGTTCGGCGTCCTTTGTCGAGAAGCCGCGAATCGCCTCGGCCGCGCGTGTCCGGTCGCTCCAGAGAATGAGCGCGCGCCCGTCGAGCGTCGGCGAACACGCATCCACCACCGGCCGAATGATCTGGAGGCCGTGCCGTTCGAGGTCGAGCGCACGAACGATCGCCGGATCGATGGCCGCGGCATGCGCGAGCGTCGGACATCGAAATCGCGGCGCCAGCTCCGTCGTCCGTGCGCACCCGCCCACGCGGCCCGATCGCTCGACCACGAGCGTCTTGAGGCCCGCTTTGGCGAGTACGGTCGCCGCGATTAGGCCGTTGTGGCCGCCGCCGATGACGATGACGTCGGTGATCATGTCGTTCGGCGTTCGACGTTCGTCGTGCGTCGTTCGTGGTTCGTCGTTCGTCGTTCGTCGTTCGGCGTTCGCGACGGCATAGAGCTTGATAGACGCCTCTGCATGATCGCGAAGCGGTACGAGGAGCTCGACGCGTGGCAGCTCGCGGATGAATTGAAGCGGGAGGTGTACGCACTGACCGCAGCCGGACCCGCTGCAAACGATTTCGGGTTTCGCGACCAGATCCGGGACTCCGCCGCGTCGAATTCGAAGAACATCGCCGAAGGATTCGGTCGCTTCCGTCCGGCCGTCTTTGCGTAGTTCATGGAGATTGCTGTGGCGTCAGCAATGGAAACCCAGGACTCGCTGAAAGACGGCGCCGATCGCGGGTATTTCACACCCGACCGGGTATCGCATGCCCAGGGGTTGGCCGAACGTTCCATCCAGTGCTCGACCAAGCTCATCGTCTACTTGAAAGGCTGCCGGAACAGCAAGCGCCGAAAGCAGGCGCCGCCGCCGCCGTCGAACGACGAACGAAAGGTCTGAACGACGCACGTCGAACGCCGAACGCCGAACGGTCATGTTTTTGCCAGGATCCTCAATGCGGCGTTTCGTCCCGGCGCGCCCATGATGCCGCCCCCCGGGTGCGTCGCCGATCCGCACATCCACAGATTCCGCATCGGCGTCGCGTACTGCGCCCATCCGGGAACCGGTCGCGCGAAGAACAGCTGTTCGAGCGTCAGCTCACCCTGGAAGATGTTGCCCTCGGTCAGCCCGAACTCGCGCTCGATGTCGAGCGGGGTCAGGACCTGGCGATGAAGGATGATGTTGCGAAGGTTCGGCGCGTACTCGGCGATGGTGTCGACGACCGTGTCGCCGAACGCCTCCCGCTGGTCGTCCCAGGTGCCCGACGCGAGCGTGTACGGCGCGTATTGCACGAAGCACGACAGAATGTGCTTGCCCGGCGGCGCCACGGACGGATCGGTGAGCGTCGGAATCACCATGTCGATGTACGGCCGGCGCGAGAATTCGCCGTACTTCGCCTGGTCGTAGGCGCGCTCCATGTACTCCACGCTCGGCGAAATCGAAATCGCCCCGCGGAGCTGCGGGCCCTCGCCGGGCAGGCACGTGAAGTTCGGCAGCGCATCGAGCGCGAGGTTCACTTTGCCGGACGATCCTCGGAACTTGTACCGCCGCACCTCGTCGAGAAAATCGGCAGGCAGCTCCTTCGCGTCGATGAACTTCAGGAACGTCAGGTTCGGATCGACGCTCGACAGCACCAGATCCGCGGAGAGCTCGTCGCCGTTCTCGAGGACCACGCCGGACGCCTCGCCGTTCTTCACCCGGATCTGTGCGACTGCCGCCTCCGTCCGGATCTCGGCCCCCGCCTCGCGCGCCGCCGCGGCAATGGCGTTCGAGATGGCGCCCGTGCCGCCGCGCGCGAACCCCCACGACCTGAAGGCGCCGTCGATTTCGCCCATGTAGTGATGGAGCAGGACGTATGCGGTTCCCGGCGAGCGCACGCCGAGAAACGTGCCGATAATCCCCGACGCCGACATCGTCGCCTTGAGCACGTCGGTCTCGAACCATTGATCGAGAAAATCCGCCGCGCTCATCGTCATCAGCTGGACCTGGTTGTAGCGGTCCACGTCGGCGAGCGCCCGGAACCGTTTTCCGAGGAACAGCAGCTTCATCAGCTCGCGTGGATTCAGCGACATCGGGTCCGGCGGCGTCATGTTGAGGATCGGCTTGACGAAACGCGCCATCTCGACCATCGCCCTGCCGTATTCGTCGTACGCCTCGGCGTCGAGCTTCGAATGACGCGCGATCTCGCGGCGTGTCTTCGCGTGGTCGTTCACGCGCCATAAGTGATCGCCGTTCGGCATCGGCGTGAAGGTGCCGTCGAGCGGCAGGATCTCGAGGCCGTGCCGCGGCAAGTCCAAATCGCGGATGATCTCCGGCCGGAGCAGTGAGACGACGTACGAGCAGACGGAAAACCTGAAGCCGGGAAACACCTCTTCCGTGACGGCGGCGCCGCCGACGACATGCCGCCGCTCGAGCACGAGGACCTTTCGGCCCGCCCGCGCGAGGTACGCACCAGCGGTGAGGCCGTTGTGTCCCCCGCCAATCACTATCGCGTCGTACTTCAACCTTCAGCCTTTTCCTCGTACTTCGTACTTCCGACTTCGTACTTTTTACTTCGTACTTCCGTCTTTGTACACGGTTCCGCCTTTCATCACCCACATCACGCGTTCGAGCTCGGTGATGTCGCGCAGCGGGTCACCGGCCACCGCGACGAGGTCCGCGTACTTGCCGCGTTCCACCGTGCCGATCCGATCGGTCCAGCCGACGATCTCGGCGGCCGTCCGTGTGGCCGACACGATCGCGTCCATTGGCGACTGGCCGAGGCGCACTCGGTACGCGAACTCGTGCGCGTTCTGGCCGTGCGGCACGACGGCGGCATCCGTGGCGAAGCCGATGGGCAGGCCCGCCTTCAGCACCAGCTGAAACGACCGCTCCTTGACGTCCTTCATCTGGCGCGACCGTTCGCGCTCCGATTCCGGCACGTTCACGTTCGAAGTGGTGACCATGCTCGTGTACAGCGTCGGCACGAAGTACGCGTGGCGGCTTCGAAGCAGCCCGATCGCCTCGTCGTCCATCATGCTGCCGTGGTCGATCGTGTGGACGCCCGCGCGGATGGCGGCTTTGATGCCGTCGGTGCCGTGCACATGCGCGGCGACGTGTTTGCCCCATCGCGCCGCCTCTTCCACCGCAACGTGCATCTCTTCTTCTGTGTATTGCTGCGCGCCCGGAGGCGCGCCTTTCGAGAGGACCGCGCCGGTGCCAAGGATCTTGATGAAATCCGCGCCCTGCTTCAGGTTCGTCCGCACGGCTTTGCGGATTTCGTCCGGTCCGTCGGCGAGGTTCCTCACGATCGGGACGTCGACATAGATGGAAAACTGCCGCGCGTCGCCGGCGCCTCCGGTGGGCGACACGTAGTTGCCGGATGCGAGCAGCCGCGGTCCAGACACGACACCCTCGTCGATCGCTTTCCGGAGGTCGATGTCGACGTACGGCCAGGTCGGTCCCATGTCGCGACACGTGGTGAAGCCCGCCAGGAGCGTGATCCGCGCGTTCTGCGCACCGTGCAGCGCTGCCTGCCCGGGCGTGGTTTTCAGCAGCTCCTCTTCCCAGTGCACGCCGGTGCTCGTGAGGTGCGTGTGGAGATCGACGAGGCCAGGGAGCAGCGTCGCGGCGCCCAGGTCGACGACGCGCGCGCCCGAGGGGATCGCCAGCCCGCTGCCGACCGCCTCGATCCGATCGCCCCGCACGATCACGACGGCCGACGCGAGCGGCGCGCCGCCACGTCCATCGACGAGTCGTGCCGCGCGAACGGCGACGAGTGCCGGCGCAGGCGCTTGTCCCGTGAGCGCCGCAAGCGCGGTCACGATCGTCAGAAGCTGTTTCATGGCGAGCTAATGTACGGCATTTCGTCTTTTTCGTGTCTTCGTGTTTTCGTGGCTAAAGTAACATCGCGCCATGCCCATCGGCACCGCCGTTCACGAGCGCACGTTCGCGTTGGCCGAAAGCCTGAACTTCCGCGAGTGGTCCGGTTACTACGCGGTGAGCGCGTACGAAGCGCACCACGAGCACGAGTACAACGCCATCCGCAACGCCTCGGCGCTCATCGACGTCTCGCCGCTGTTCAAGTATGTCGTGAAGGGCCGCGATGCCGTGAAGCTCGTCGATCGCGTCATCACGCGCGATGCCTTCAAGCTCTCGGTTGGACAGGTCTATTACACGCCGTGGTGCGACGAGCACGGCAAAGTGATCGACGATGGCACGGTGACGCGGCTGTCGGAAGACGCGTTTCGCTGGACCGCCGCGGACCCGAGCCTTCGCTGGTTGACGCAGAACGCGGTCGGCCTCGACGTCGACATCGAAGACGTGTCCGAGCAGGTGGCCGCTCTCGCGCTGCAGGGACCGACGTCGGCCCGGCTGCTGGAGGCCGTCGCCGACGCCGACGTTCGCCATCTCAAATACTTCCGGATGACGCGCGGCACGATTGCCGGCGTGCCGGTCGACATTTCGCGAACCGGCTATACGGGCGATCTGGGGTACGAGATCTGGATGCCGTGGGACCGCGCGATCGCGGTGTGGGATGCGCTGATGGCCAGCGGACGCGCGTTCGACATTCACGCCGTCGGCATGCTCGCGCTCGACATCGCGCGCGTCGAGGCGGGGCTGCTGCTCATCGACGTCGATTTCAACGGCAGTAAGAAGGCGCTCATCGAGTCGCAGAAGTACACGCCGTTTGAAATGGGTCTGGGCCGTCTCGTCCAGCTCGATGCGCGGCCGTTCGTCGGCCGCGCGCCGCTCGCCGACGAGCGCCGGCGGGGGCCGGCGCGTCAGATTGTCGGTCTGGAGATCAGTTGGCCGGCCATCGAAGCGCTGTACGACGCCCTCGGCCTCGCGCCGCAAGTCTCGGCGATGGCATCTCGCGTCGCCGTTCCCGTGTACAGCGACGGCCGGCAGGTCGGCCGCGCGACGACCACCACGTGGTCGCCGATCCTGAAGAAGCTGATCGCGCTGGCGACCGTGGCGGCGCCGCATGTCGCCGAGGGTTCGCCGCTCGAATTCGAGGTGACGGTCGAAGCGGTTCGCCACCGTGTGCCGGCGACGGTCGTCAAAACGCCGTTCTTCAATCCCTCACGAAAGACGGCGATGCCAAACTAGTGTCCCGGCCCACTGAGACGGGACACTAAATACAACGACGAAGACAGGAAGAACGAAAACGATTACTTATCGTCCATGAACGGATATCGATAATCGTGCGGCGGGTTGAAGTTCTCCTTGATCGTCCGCGCGCTGACCCAGCGTACCAGGTTCAGCTTCGATCCGGCCTTGTCGTTTGTACCCGACGCGCGCGCGCCGCCGAACGGCTGCTGACCGACGACCGCGCCAGTCGGTTTGTCGTTGATGTAGAAATTCCCGGCAGCGTGCCGCAGCGCAAACGTCGCCTCGACGATCGCCCGTCGATCCTGCGCGAAGACGGCGCCCGTCAGCGCGTACGGCGATGTGGAATCCACCACCTGCAGCGTCTCCGCCCACTTCCCATCGTCGTACACATAGGCGGTGACGACGGGGCCGAAGATCTCTTCACACAGTAGTCGATAGCCGGGTTCAGTCGTCTCCACGAGCGTGGGATGCACGAAGTACCCGGTGCTGCCGTCGGTCTTGCCGCCGGCGACGATCTTCGCGCTGCCGCGTGCCTGCTCGATGTAGCCGCCGATCTTCTCGAACGCGCGCTTGTCGATGACGGCTCCCATGAAGTTCCTGAAATCGGTGATGTCGCCGATCCTGATCTCGTCGATCATCGCGACCAGCCGGTCGCGCACGTCGCTCCACAGCGACCGCGGCACGTACACGCGGCTCACCGCCGAGCATTTCTGTCCTTGAAACTCGTAGCTGCCGCGCAGAATCGCGACCGCCAGCGCCTCGGCGTCCGCAGACGGGTGGGCGACGATGAAGTCTTTGCCGCCCGTTTCGCCGACGATGCGCGGATAGGAGCGATAGGAGGACATCGACGCGCCAATCGTCTTCCACATGTCGTTGAAGACGTCGGTGCTCCCCGTGAAATGCACGCCGGCGAGATCGCGGTGCGAGAGGAGGACCTTCGAGATCATCGCCGCGTCCCCGGCGACGAAGTTGATCACGCCCGGGGGCATGCCGGCCGCTTCGTACAGCTTCATCAGGTGATAGGCCGAGAACATCGCGCTCGATGCCGGCTTCCAGACCACCGTGTTGCCCATCAGCGCGGGCGCGGTCGGGAGATTGGCCGCGATGGACGTGAAGTTGAAGGGCGTGACCGCGTAGACGAAGCCCTCGAGCCCGCGATACTCCAGCTGATTCCACATCGTGTGGTCGCTCAACGGCTGCTCGTCGAGCAGTTCCTGGCCGTAGTGCACGTTGAACCGCCAGAAATCGATGATTTCGCACGCAGAATCGATCTCGGCCTGAAACGCGGTCTTCGACTGCCCCAGCATCGTCGCCGCGTTGATCGTGTCGCGCCATGAGGTGGTGAGGAGCTCGGCGGCTTTGAGGATCACGGCCGCGCGGTCGTCGAACGACCAGTTCGCCCATTCCTTCTGTGCCACGCGAGCGGCGTCGACGGCTTGCAGCACATGCTGCCCGCTAGCCTTGTGGTACTCGCCGAGCACGTGCGCGTGGTCGTGCGGCATCACCGACTGGCCGCACGAGCCCGTTTTGACTTCCTTACCGCCGATGATGAGCGGCATCTCGACCTTCTCGGCGGCCATTGTCTTGAGGCGCGCCTTCAACGACGCGCGTTCAGGCAAACCGGGCGCGTAGGATCGGATGGGCTCGTTGGCCGGCGCCGGCACGCGGCGGTGACCATTGAATGCGGCGATGAATGACGACATAGCCTTTCAGTTTAACATCGGCCATGCGCATCGGTCTTGTTCAGCAGCACGCGGGTCCCGACAAAGCCGACAACGTCGCGCGAGGTCTTCGCGCGTTCGAGACAGCGGCGCGCGCGGGCGCGAACGTCGTCGCGTTCGCGGAGCTCGCGTTCGAGCCGTTTTATCCTCAGAATCCTGCCGGCCCCGCATCGCGCAGCGAGGCGGAGCAGGTGCCTGGACCGACGACCGACGCATTCGCGGCGAAGGCGCACGAGCTCGGCGTCGTGGCGCTGATAAACCTGTTCGAGCGCGACGGCGATCGGACGTTCGACTGCTCGCCCGTGATCGACGCGGACGGAGCACTTCTCGGCCGCACGCGCATGATTCACATCACCGAGTACGCCTGCTTTCACGAGCAGGGCTACTACACGCCTGGCGATACCGGTGCGCCGGTCTATCAGACGCGCGCGGGTAACATCGGCATTGCGATTTGTTACGACCGTCACTATCCGGAGTACATGCGCGCGCTCGCGCTCGCCGGCGCCGATCTCGTCGTCGTGCCGCAGGCTGGTGCAGCGGGTGAGTGGCCCGAGGGGCTGTACGAAGCCGAGATGCGTGTCGCCGCGTTTCAGAACGGGTACTACGTGGCGTTGTGCAATCGCGTCGGGCCGGAAGAGAAGCTGACGTTCGCCGGCGAATCGTTCGTCTGCAGCCCGGACGGCGCAGTCATGGCCCGGGCGAAGCAGGGCACGGACGAGATCCTGTGCGCGGATCTCGATTTCGCGCAAAACGCGGCGTCCCACGCGAGGCAGTTGTTCCTGCGGGACAGGCGGCCCGAGCTCTACGCCGCCTGGTTATCGCGATAGCCGTTCGTCGTTCGTGGTTCGCCGTGCGACGTTCTGGTTCCTCGTTCGTGGTTCGCGTCGAACGTCGAATATTTGAACGACGCACGTCGAACGTCGAACCCGAACGACGCACGTCGAACGCCGAACGTCGAACGTTATGGGCCGTGCGTATGAGCCTCTCGCCGTACGATCTCATCGAAGCTCCACAACAGCTCTTCGCGCTCCGAGTACGGCCCTGGCTGATAAATGCGTGAGTTGATCCCGGCCTGCGACTGCTCGGAAATCCACCAGTCCTCGCGATTCGTCAGATCCCAGAACTCAATCACATCGTTCGCCTGAAAGTCCGGCTTCGCGAGCTCGCTCGGATGGAAGTGCCACTCGCAGATGATCTCCGTGCGGTCGTGCGCGCGCGGCCAGAGCGTATGCGTCATCAGATAGTCGGGATGCAGGCTGAGGAACAGGTTCGGATAGATCGAGAAATAGGACACTTCCTGCCGCTGCCGTTCGTCGAGTCCCGGCAGATATGCCCGCCGCCGCTTGCCGTCCATGCTCATCGTCTCGACGCCGTCTTTGAACCCCATCGCGCCGCCGCAGTAGCACGCCGTCGGTGCGACGTTCTCGGCGCCCAGATAGTGATGGAGCCTGTTCAGCGCGGGATGCAGGTTGGGGCAGTGCAGGCACTCGTTGTAGTTCAGAACGATCAGCTTCCAGTTCGCTCTGACTTCATAGACGATTCGACGACCGAGCCGAAGATCCTCCATTCGGTACGCTGAAAATCGATCCGGCAAATCCGCCAGCTGATCGCGCAGGCCGCCTATCCCGTCCTGTCCATTCCGCCCCTTCTGCCCATCCCGCCCATCCAGCCCCAGATGAACGAACACGTGACCGTCCCAGATCTCGCAGCCGGCTCGATGCAACGGGTATTCGTCTTTGCAGAATCCCGGCGCCATGTGCGGCGCCGCGAGCAGGCGGCCCGTCAGGTCGTAGGTCCACGCGTGATAGGGACACTGAATGCGTTCAATGAAATGGCCTTCGGCCTGCTCTGACAGTCGCGTGCCGCGGTGACGGCACACGTTGAACAGCGCGTGAATCGCGCCCGACACATCGCGAGTAACGATGACGCTGTCGTCGGCGAGCGACCGCGTGAAGTAGTCGCCGGCGTTCGGAATCTGATCCGCGCGGCCGGCGCAAATCCAGCGGTGGAAATAAAACCGCTCGAGCTCTCGCCGGTAGAACTCGGGATCCGCGTAGAAGTGCCGTGGCAGGGTCGTGGGCATGTTGGACGGTCCTTTGTCCTTCGCGCTTGGTGCTTGGTCCGTCCCTTGGTCCTAACTCCGTCTTTGGTTCTCAGTCCATTCATTCGTGCTCGGTCCGGGGACCAAGGACCAAGGACTATGGACGGACCGAGGACCACGGGTTCGGTCCGGGGACATAGGTAACACTTCAGTCCAGCGACATGGGTAACACTTTTCGCCACAGGCCGGGGCCGCCAGGACCGCCGGAGGTGCCTCGATGCCGTGGCGCGAGACGTCGCCCATGGAGCAACG
>WNFV01001760.1_pt1 | contig 29302 bp, 23 predicted proteins | sample 5400101 | NCBI WGS metagenome assembly WNFV01 (sample SAMN13153361, study PRJNA577476) | soil metagenome | isolation source: 115 cm soil or saprolite under grassland replicate 1 | place: USA:California | collected 2016-06-15
TCGATCATCCTCTGACGGTGCTTCGCATCCCTGGAAGGCTCCAGAAGATGAACTTTCCCGTAATGCTTCGTCGTGTTGAGCCAGAAGTTCCTCATACCCGCTATAACGCGGGTGTACGGGATCTATCCGAACGAGATCATGCTCGGTGATTGGCTCCCGGGATAGTCCTTCCCGGGAAGGAGAACCTAACCTAGCGGTTAGTCCGGCGGGGCGGACCCGCTCTGCCGCGTTAGAGTTGTAGATTGGCTCCCGGGACAGGATTCGAACCTGTAACCTAGCGGTTAACAGCCGCCCGCTCTACCGTTGAGCTACCCGGGAGCGCGTGCCGTCTGGTGGTCGAGCCAGGAGTATCGGATTCAAAGAACGGCGACTACCATGTTACCCGATGACGGAAGCTGTCGTAAGAGGCGGATTCATACGTTAATTGGGCGGCCCAACTGTCGGTCCCCGGTCGCATCCACATCACCTCGCCGACTGTCTCAGAGGTATCGCGTGTCACCAATCATTCACCCTGATGTATCGCCTCTGGCGACGAAATCGGTAACTCCGAGCGATTAAACAAGATGTAAGACAGAAGAATATGCGAGGCGCAGACCTGAATACAACGTGAAGGCCACGTGGGTTATCTGCCCCCTCCGGAATTGGCCAGCCGGACGCGCCAGTCACGGGCCACGGGAAATCGGGTCAGCATCCATCCTCTAGCGACTGTCGTGCGGGCCTGAAGGCGACGGACCAGCTGCGCCACACATACGCGACGTTGGCGCTTCGGTCAGAGATTCTCCCGAAGGTTGTCAGCGAGCGCCTGGGGCACAGCGCGATCAGCCTCGCGGATTCGGGTGCCGTACCTCAATAACGGCTACACGAACGATTTCGTGGTTGCCGAGCCAGGATTCGAACCTGGACTATGGGATTCAAAGTCCCGTGTGCTACCGTTACACCACTCGGCACTGGACTGTATGCATTTGTTCTGGTGCCGAAGGCCGGACTCGAACCGGCACGAGGGTCTCCCCCCAACAGATTTTGAGTCTGCCGCGTCTACCAATTCCGCCACTTCGGCACGGTGGCAGGCGCCAAGAGCGAGTTCGAGCGGGTGTCACCCGCTGCAGTGGACATGATAGCAGACGAGGCAGCGGCGAGAACCAGACCGTCGTTGCCGGGAGAAGCTACACCGGCTCCCAGTAGCGCCGTCCCTCGCCCATCAGCACCCGCCCGAAAGTGAGGCCGGGGAAGTGAGCCGCCGCTAGCAGCGCTCCCGTCGCTTCCGCCTCCCGTGCCACGACTTCCTGCGACTGGCGCGCCAGCTTCGGGTCCATGTCGCCCAGGCCGGACCACTCCGTCTCGGTGAGCTGTACCGGACAGCTGATCGCGTCGCCCAAGATGAACGCGCGCTCCGAGCCAGAGGAGAGCACGATTCCGGCGTGACCCGGCGTGTGCCCGGGGCAGGCGATGACGCTGACACCGGGCGCGATCGTCTCTCCGTCCTTGGCCGGCTTGAAGCGACCATCCATCGCTGCGAACATGCCGTTCATGTAGGCCTTTTGGGCGGGAGTGATGAAGGCGGAGTCTAGGACGCCACCCGTCCAGTGCGCCTGCTCCTCTGCTGTCCACACGTAGGTGGCATTCGGGAAAGCGGGGCGGGCATTGTCGCCTTCGACGTGCGCCACGGTGCCGCAGTGGTCCACGTGCAGGTGAGTGATGAAGACGGTGTCGATCTCCTCCGGCTTGATCCCGGCCGAGGCAAGCTCGCTCAGTAGCGACCCGCCCGTGAACCCCATCATGTTGATCTGGCCGAGCCCGGTGTCGATCAGCACCGTGCGGCCGCCGCTCCGCACCAGGAAGCAACTGAAGGGGAACTCCACGTTGCCGGCGTGGTCCAGCCAGCGCTTATGCGGCTCCCATTGCTCCGGCGTCGTCCCCTGAAAGTACATGGTGCCGGGTGCGCGGGCGATGCCGTCGGAGACGACCAGCACGTCAAGATCGCCGATCTTGAAGGTATTTGCCACTCGGAGGCCTCGCTTTCCGTGATGGGGCGTGTTTGCCGCATTTTACAACGTGACTCCTTCCTCTTGACATCTCGAACGCATGTTCTTACATTACGAAGGTAGAGGTCGCCCCATGCTTTACCTAACGATCGCCTGTGTGCACATCCCCCGCTTTGCCGTTGAGGTGGAGCGGCAACGTCGAAACGAAATCGGTTCCCGGCTTATCCTGATCGGCGAAGGAACAGTGTTCGACTGCTCTCTGGGAGCTGATGCTTCACGCGTGCAACGCGGAATGCGGATGTCTGAAGCGATCGGCCTCTGCGGGCGCGCGGTGGTGCTGCCTCCGGACGGCCCGTACTACGAGCGCCGTTGGGAAGAGGTCCTGGACTTCCTGGGAGAATTAAGCCCCGTCGTGGAAGGAGCCGCTCTGGGCATCGCCTATCTTTCGCTGCACGGACTGCCGGTTGGCCCTGAGGCGCTTGCAGATGAACTGATCGCTTTGCTGCACCGGCGGTTTGGCTTTATGGCCTCAGTGGGGATAGGTAACGGGAAGTTCACCGCCCGCACCGCCGCTTGTACCACGAGACCGGGAGTGACGAAGGTAGTCCAACCGGGAGGCGAAGGTGATTTCTTGGCGCCGCTGTCCATCGACCATCTGCCGGCTGACGATGCGATGCGCTGGCGGCTGCGGTTACTAGGTTTGGAAGCGATGGGCGATATCGCGCGGCTGCCGCTCGGCGCGTTCCAGTCGCAGTTCGGCCCGCACGGTAAGCGATGCTGGGAGCTGGCGAATGGCCTTGACAGCGAGCCGCTGTTACCACGCGTAAAGGAAGAGACGGTGGTACGGCGGCTCCAGATGCCGGCGCCTGCCGTCTCGCTGGAGGCGATCTTGATCGGCGTGGAGCAGCTGGTGCACGCCGCCTATGCCTGCCCCGAGCAGGGTCGAAGGGGAGACTCTGAGCGAGGCAACCGTTGGGTGCGCAAAGCGGTGGTGCGAGCATCGCTCGACGGGGGCGGGACGTGGGAGCTACCGGTGGCATTTCGCGAGGCTCTGGCCGGCCCGCGCGAGGCCTGGTTCGCGATAAAGGGAGCAATCGTGCGCCACCCGCCGGAGCGTCCGGTGGAGGAGCTGGAGGTGGAGCTGGTGGGACTGAGCGCGGAGTCCGGCAAGCAGGCAGCGATGTTTGAAGGGAAGGGCAAGCTTTGGCGACAGGTGCAAGAGGCAGTGCGCCAGCTGGAGACGCAGCGAGAACGGCCGTCTGTCGGCAAGGTGATCGCTCTCGATCCTCGCTCTCGCATACCGGAACGGCGTGCAGCGCTGGCGGAGCTTGATACGTCGGTATAATACCTCACGATGGAGAAGTACGTCCGAAAGACGATCTACATCACAGTTGAGCAGGATCAGTTCGCGCGCCGCCGTGCTGGGGAGCTAGGCATATCTGTGTCGGCAGTCATCCGTGCGCTACTCGACGAGATGCTCGAGCCCAGAACTAATCTGAAGTCGAACAAATGAGGACAAAGGAAACTGCCGCTAGTACTCCCCGTCTTCGCTCACTGAACCGCCCCCGGCTCGTGCAAGTAGAAGCAGACGAAGCCGGCCTGCCCCTTGCCGTGCACCTCTCAGGCCGCCGGCTCGCTGTCGAATCCGTCGTCGAGGGCTGGCGCATCGATGACGAGTGGTGGCGTGAGCGACCCATCTCCCGCGCCTACTGGCGGGTCGTCCTGGACGACGGTCGGGTGGTGGACGTGTACCGCGACCTAATTCTCGGAAAGTGGTGGCGGCAGGCGTACTGATAAACGCGAGCGGCTAGAATAGCCGCATGTCTCCCGGAGACATGGGGCCGCCCGCTCGCAAGAGCTGTTCGACCGCGGCTTTCGCGACCTCGAGAGCCGCTTCGATTCCGAGCCAGGTCTAGTCCGCAACGCGTTCCTGCCGGAGCGCCACATGCCGCACCCCAGCATCTGGTATGCGCACTGTCTGCTGGTCCGCGGCGATGCGGGCGATGCCCTGCCGGTGGAGGACATCATCTCGCGGGCGCTCTCGCTCCAGGAGCGGCGCGAGGGCGATCCGCACCGCGGCAACTTTCGCTGGTTCCGCGAAGACGAGGTCGTGACGGACCTGAACGCCTGTCAGTTCGTGCTCGAAGCGCTTGCCCACCTTCTCATTCGTACGTCTGACCGACTTAGCCACACAGCGCGGGACCGCATAACCGGGGCAATGCGCCTCGCCTACGAGGAAGCTGAGAAGCTGGACGTGCACTGGACCTATACGAACATCTACCTGCTCGACGTTCAGAACGGCATTCTCGGCGGGCAGTTGCTTGGCGACGATTCCATTCGGCGACGGGGCGAGCAACGGCTCGTGGAATGGGCGGACCAAACAACAAACGCTGGCGCGCCGCACGAGTTCAACAGCCCAACATATAGCGCTGTCCAGATCAACGCGCTGGCCACGATCGCGCAGTTCGCTAAGAGCGAATCGACAAGACGGCTGGCCCTGGAGATGGAGCAGTTCGTCTGGCGGCACGTCGCTCGCTTCTGGCATGCGCCCACGATGCAGCTCGGCGGCCCGCATTCGCGCGCGTACCGGCGGGACGTGACCGGCGCGCCGGGGTTCTTCAAAGTGGTCCTCTATAAGCTGCTCGGCGACCCCCGACTGCTGGCCCCGACGCCATACTTTGCCGGGCCCGACACTGAAGGTGAGGTACAGGTCGCGCTGACCGAGTCTCACTGCCCGCCAGACGCCGAGACGCTCTTCCGCGAAACGGAGGCGCGTGATGTGCGCAAGGGAGTCGGGTCCCGCCTGACGCTGGCGGCGCACGTCAGGCCGCAGTTCTCGCTCGGTACGATGTCGCGGCCGTATGGGGTGGGAGAGCCAGCGGAGCCGTGGCCGCAGCACAACTCCTGCATCTTGTACTACTCAAAGACGGAGCCGCCCGGATACGGTGTCCTTTTTTGCCGATATCGAATCAACGCAGGTCCAGCCGGCCTTCCTTCCCGGGACTCGGTTCCGGAATGGCTCGATATCTGGGACGACGGCACCTTCCGGACGGCGCAGACGGGCGCAAGGGCCGTCGTCGCTTACGGGCTCTCGCCACGAGGCCAGCGGCCAATCGAGAGCCTGCGGCTTGACATAAGGCTTCTCGGCCCGGCGAACGGCGGAGAGATCACCGTCGGCAACCACCGCTATCAAGCTGGCGGGCTCGAGGTGCCGTCGCGCGTGCCGATCGTAATTAGCGATGGCGACGTTCATATCGGAATCATTCCCCTCGAGCCGACCAGGCTTGGTCATGGACCGGACGTCATTGTCTGGAGGGATGGTCAGGAGGTCGTGATCTCGATCCTCAACTACCAAGGGCCGCCGAAGGTCTTCTGGGAGTACCGCTCGCTCGCGGGGCCCTTCTTCAAGGGCAACGTATGCAACGGGTTCGTCCTGTGGGTCGCCAGATGCGCAGAATTTGGGTCCGCGCGGGAGTTCACCGAGTCGCTGCGATCCCTCTCGCTCAAAGATGAGTTGGATGGCGACTGCCGCCATATCGAGTGGGGCGACGGTCCGGGAGCCGTCGTGCTTGACTACGACTTGAAAGCGCTACGACCGCGACCGGCCGTCAACGCGGGTGAACCTCCAACCGAATCTAGGTTGCCTTACCCCCAACGTTGGCTCACGGATTCAAACTGAACGGCGGGTAGCGGTCCGTCACCATCACGAAGGCGTAGCCGACCACCCGCACCCCCCAGCGCATCACGCCGACCACGAAATCGAACAGCCCCTGCGGGTAGCGCCCGGTAAACAAGATCGCGAACCAGGCGATGATGATCACTACAAACGCTGCGATCGCCAGGAAAATAAGCACGATGATGTGAGGTATTGCTAGAAGCCATTTCACGAGCGGCAGCCAGCGGTTGAGGTCATTCTTGGCGTCAGGGTACGGGAAATCGAGGTGGACGGCTTGCTCTTCATCGGTCGAGGGATACTCGTCTCGCAGCAGAAAGAGATAGGCACCCACGCGGTTGCTGAAACGCATCAGCTCCAGGTTCCAGTCGAACCACCAGCGGGGGTACTTTTGCCGAAAGAGGATCATCGCCAGCGGCGCCAGGACCAGCAGACCGCCGCCCCCAAACGTGACCCAGATGCCGCGCCCGTCATCCCCAAAGTCTCCGGGCGGTCCTCCTCCACCGCCGCTGACGAAGGCGAGGACGATAAAAATAGGGATAACCGCGATTATGCGAAACGCCGTCGATAGCCGGTCGAGGTCGCGGTCCGGGTAGTCTACTGAAAACTGCACCGGGTACTCGGGTTCTGCTTGGGCCATGATTGCACCTCCAATTACAGCTGATATTTGCGCCTATTATTGAGCAAGCTGCCTGCGATTACCAGCTTGACTAATAGAACAAGCGTTCGATAAAATAGCTGCGCCATCGCTAAAGAACGTGGGGCTGGGATCAAGCATGGCTCAAGGAGACTGGGCCGGAGGGAGCCATTCAATAGGAATGAGATCTTCGACTTTCTGAAAGTCCGGATCGCCTGTGACTATGGTGGCATCGAGTTGCTGAGCGAGGGCGGCGGCGAAGCAATCGGCATAGCCAAGGCCAGTGGAGGCTTTCAGTCGGGCTGCAGATAGTGTGAGTGGGCGATCAGCAAGGACGACATCAATGGGCGATAGGTCAACTGCGGAAAGGGACTCTTGGGCAGCCTTAAGTCCATAGCGTATCTGCATTGTGTAAATCACCTCACCTAAATTGACAATGCTCATGAACACGCCGACTTCGCCAGCATCCTGCTGCTCCAGAATTTTCTCGACTCGTTCTGCCCCTGACTCGTCTTGGAATAGCGCCATAAGTGCGAACGAGTCCAGTACGAATGTATCTGCCATGCCTTTAAGAGGCTTTCACTTTCTTAGTCCATCTCCGCATCTTGCGTTCCTCAAGTTCGCGCTCTTTCTGGCGCTCTTCCAGGAGGGCCTTAGTCAGAGAAGGTCCATGTTTGAACATACCTCTCATTTGATGAATTGGGTCCTTCAGCGCCGGGATAACCGTGAGACTCCCGCCGTAGTCGATAACCTGGACCTTGTCTCCTGCTTTGAGACCGTAGCGCTGCCGGATCTCTTTTGGAATGACAATCCAACCCTTCGCAGAGATAGTTGAAGTAGCCATGGAATTCTCCTTGATGAATACGAATCTAGCAAAAGTATATACTATTTGTTGTGGCGTGTAAACGATGCCTTACGCCGAACTGCACGCCCACTCCAACTTCTCCTTCCTCGAAGGCGCCTCCCACGTCGAGGAGCTGGTGCTGCGGGCGCTGGAGCTCGGCTATGAGGCGCTCGCGCTCACTGACCACGATGGTCTGCACGGGGCGATGGAGTTCGCGCACTGCGCGCGGGCCTGGGGCCTGCGCCCGATCACCGGCGCGGAGATCACGCTTGCCCCACCCCAACCCTGCCCCAGGAAAGATGGAAGAAGGAAGAAGGAAGATGACCCCGCCGCCCCGATTCACCTGACGCTGCTCTGCGAGACGCAGCGGGGCTACGCCAACCTCTGCCGCCTGCTGACCCACGCCCACCTGGAGCACGAGCGAGGGAAGCCTTGCGTCGAACTGGACGTCCTCGCGAGGCACGCGGAGGGGCTCATCGTGCTCTCCGGCTGCCGCCTTGGCGAGGTGCCGTCGCTGATCGCCGCGGGGCAGCACCGTGAGGCGGAAACGGCCGCGAGGCGATACGCGGACTGGTTCGGCAACGGCAATTTCTTCATCGAGCTCCAGAACAACCTCGTCTACGGGGACATCCGGCGCAACCGGATGCTGGTGGAACTGGCAGAGCACCTGAAGTTGGGCGTCGTCGCGACGGGAAACGTCCACTACCACGCGCGAGAGCGACATCGTCTCCAGGACGTGCTGGTGGCGATCAAGAACCGGACGACGCTCGACGCCAGCCATCATCACCGACGCGAAAACTCCGAGTACTACCTGAAGCCGCCGGCCGAGATGGTGGAGCTATTCAAAGAGTTTCCGGAGGCGCTGGCCAACACGGTCCGCGTAGCGGAACGCTGTCGATTTGACCTCACCCGCGACTTGGACTACCGCTTTCCGCAAAGCCCGGTGCCGGAGGGCGAATCGGCGGAGTCGTACCTGCGGGCACTGTGCCGGCAGGAAGCGGCGCGCCGCTATCCCCGCTTCACGCGCGAGATCGAGGAGCGGCTGGAGCAGGAGCTGTCGCTGGTGGAGCGGCACGGGCTTTCGGGCTTCTTCCTCATCCACCGCGAGATACTTCAGCTGGCGGAGCAGGTGGCCGAAGAAGTCCGGGGCCGCCCCAACCATGGGCCTCCCGGGCGCGGCCGCGGCTCCTCTGTTGGCTCGATCATCTGCTACCTGATCGGCCTCTCGCACATCGATCCGATCGCGAACAACCTCTTCCTGGGGCGCTTCCTGAATGAAGAGATGGCCTCCGTGCCGGACATCGACCTCGATTTCCCGCGCGATATCCGCGAGAAGCTGATCCTGCGCGTCTACGAGCACTTCGGCAAGGAGCACGTTGGGCTGACAGCGACCTTCCCCACCTATCGCATCCGAGGCGCTGTCCGCGAAGTGGGGAAGGCGCTGGGGCTGCCGCCGGCGGAGCTGGACCGGCTGGCGAAGGCGAGCGAAGGCGGTTCTGCCAAACAAACTCGCGAAGAGATGGGGCGCCTGGAGCACTACCGCGAGCGGTTGGGATCGCCCCTCTGGCGGCATCTGGCGGACCTCTCGGAGCAGATCGCCGGCTTCCCTCGCCACATCTCGCAACATGTGGGCGGCATGGTCATCTCCTCGCGGCCGCTCATCGAGCTCGTGCCGCTGGAGCAGTCGGCGATGGAGGGCCGCGTCCTTATGCAGTGGGACAAGGACTCCGTGGACGACGCGCGCATGATCAAGATCGACTTCCTGGCGCTGGGGATGCTCTCCGCCGTAGACGAGACGCTGGAGCTGATCGAAGAACATCGCGGTAAGCGCGTAGACCTATCGCGCATTGACTTCAAAGACGACCGCGTGTACGACAGCATCTGCGAGGCAGATACGATGGGCGTCTTCCAGATCGAGTCTCGAGCGCAGATGCAGACGCTGCCCCGGGTGCGGCCTCGCACGCTTGAGGACCTGACGGTGCAAGTCGCGATCATCCGGCCGGGACCGATCGTTGGCGGGTCGGTGAACCCGTACATCAACCGGCGCATGAAGAAAGAGCCGGTGACCTACGACCACCCGTCGCTGGAGCCGGCGCTGGCGGAGACGCTGGGCGTGATCCTCTACCAGGAGCAGGTGCTCCAGGTGGCGATGGCGCTGGCAGGCTTCAGCGCCGGTCAAGCGGAGAGCCTGCGCCGGGCAATGAGCCGCAAGCGCTCGCGGGAGGCGATCGAAAAGCTGAAGGAGCAGTTCATCGCGGGCGCGTTGGAGCAGGGAGTTTCGAAACAGGTGGCGGAGCGCGTGTTTCAGAAGATCGCCGGCTTCGCCGAGTTCGGCTTCCCGAAGGCGCATGCCGCCGCCTTCGGACTGTTGGCCTACCAGACAGCGTGGCTCCGGACGTACTACCCGGTGGAGTCGCTCTGCGCGCTCTTCAACGCCCAGCCCATGGGCTTCTACGCCCCGCACGTGCTCGTGAACGACGGCAAACGCCACGGCGTGCCGGTGCTGCCGCCGGATATCAACCTGAGCGGCGCGAATTGCGCGGTTGAGGAAGTGAGCAGTGGGAAATGGGAAATGAGTATAGGGGCGACTCTTGGGTCGCCCACTGGAGAACTAACCACTAATCACTATTCACTAATCACCGATCAGGCCGTCCGCATCGGCCTGCGCTACGTCCGCGGGCTGAGCGAGAAGAAGGGCGCGAAGGAGATCGAGGACGAACGCCGGGCGAACAGCCCCTTCCGCTCGCTGTTCGATTTCGTGGAGCGCACGAGGCTAAAGCGGGAGATGATCGAGAACCTGATCGCCTGCGGGGCATTCGATAGCTTCGGGCTGGAGCGGCGGGAGCAGCTCTGGCAGCTGGGGCTCATCTACCGCTCAGAGGGACGAAACGCGAAACAACGGCAGTTAGCGCTGCCCTTGCCGGTCGAGCAGGACATGGTGCAGCTTGAGCCGATGAACGATTGGGACCGCATGCGGGCGGAATACGTCATCCTCGGTATGTCCCCGAACGTGCACCCGATGACGTTCCTTCGCCCTCGACTGCACGAGGGAATCGCTTCCAGCGGGATGCTGGCGTCGCAGCCCGATGGTACGCGAATCGAGGTGGCGGGCCTGGTGGTCTGCCGCCAGCGGCCCGGGACGGCCAAGGGGTTCGTTTTCCTGGTGCTGGAGGATGAGTTCGGGCTGGTCAACGTAATCGTGAAGCCGGACACTTACGAGGCGCAGCGGTCGCTGGTGCGTGGGGAGCCGTTCGTCATCGTGCGGGGCGAGCTTCAGCGCCGCGACGGGATCACGAACCTGATGGCGGAGTCGTTCGTGCCGCTGACGGCCGGCGGGCTGGCGCCGGCCGCGCACAACTTCGGCCACGGCGGCCACGGCGGAAGGCACTAGCGCCCCGCCGCGCTTGCCTTAGGAGAGGCCCTCGATGCGTGTATGGCGACCACACGACGCACCGGACCGTTCTCTTCAGAAGCCCTGCGGCGCAACGAACCCCCTCGTCAGCGGGGCCAACTGCCTCGCGATGTGCAAAAGCTCAGGTTCCGACCAGCACGGACCAATGAGTTGGACCCCGATGGGAAGCCCGTCCTTGGAAGCGCCGAGCGGCATGACCAGAGCGGGATGGCCGCTCGCATTGAACGGCGCAACGTAGGGGTGGCAGTAGTCGTTGTAGGGCCGCATGGCGCCATCGAAATCGAGCGCGCTGCCCTCCTTGCAGCGCTTGAACGCAGGACCATACGAGACGGGAGCGAGGAGCACGTCGTGGCTGCCGAAGAACTGTTCGATGTCCTCGACCAGCGCACGCTTGATACCGAGGGCCGCTGCGTAGTCCTGCGTATTCATCTTGAGCGCGCGACGCAGAAACCGCACCATATGCGGCTGCCCCCTGAGCAGACCGCGCGCAACGAACATTGGGAAAATCTTGCGCACGACCCAGGGCATGTCTTGTCCGATGGAAGCACCGAGCAGCTGCACGAACACTTCGCTGGCGCGCGGGTGGATCGCAGGCGCCGCCTTTTCTACCCGAGCGCCCGCACGCTCGATCCGAGCAGCAAGTGCAGCGAGCTGCTCGCGCGTCTCAGCGCCTGCGACATATTGCTCGAACCCGTCGGTCCACGCAAAGCGCAGTTCCCCTAGCGAACGGCCCGACGGTGGACCCCAGTCGACCGGTGCGATTTCGAAATCGGAGGGATCCGGGCCGCGTATGATCTTCCACAAGAGTTCGAGATCATCAATGGAACGGCCGAGCGGCCCTGGTTGCCCCATACTCACAAGGAAGCCGCGCGCCTCCTTTGGCAAGGGCATCCCCCCGTATCGCACGATGGTCTTATCGGTCGGCTTGAGGCAGAAGACGCCGCAGAAGTGCGCAGGGACCCGCAGCGATCCTCCCCCATCAGCGCCCAGCTCCAGCGTCGTGAAACCAGCAGCGACCGCCGCCGCACCGCCACCCGTGCTGCCACCCGGCGAGCACTCGAGTCGGTAAGGATTCTTGCCCTCTGGATAAATGTCGCCTTTCACCTGATAGCCCTGGAGGTAGGCTGGTACGTTCGTCTTGCCAAGAATGACCGCGCCGGCGGCCTTTATTCGTCTGACGAGCACTCCGTCCTCGGACGCGATGAAATCCTTCATGCGCTTCGAATTGAGGGTCGAAGGCGTATTCGCGATCAGGAACTGCTCTTTGATTGTCACGGGGACGCCGTGAAGAGGCCCCCAGCTCTGGCCGCGCGCAAGCGCTTCGTCCGCTTCCCTTGCGCGCGAGCGCGCGTCTGTTTCGAACAACTGAACGATGGCGTTGAGCTTGCTGTTGTGGGCGGCGATGCGCGCTAGGAACGCCTCTATGACTTCCGCCGAGGAGATTTCGCGATCGCGAATCCGCCGGGCGAGCTCGGTGGCCGTCGCATAGAAGAGATCGGGTGGAGTCGCGGTCGTCGTCATTGTTTGATGTTGCGCATGTTACAAGATGTCAAGCGACCTCGTCGACGGATGGACCCCGCTGGAGCAGAGTGCCCTGAGAGCAGTTGCGCCGACAAGATCGATGGCCGGCGCGAAGCCTGAGCCCGGCATATCGGTACTTGATTCTGCGCGCCGGCGTGTATATCGTCAACGCCGTCTAACGACTCAGCACTCGGCACTCAGCAATCGGCACTCACAAGGGAGGTTCTTATGGCATCCAGATGGGACACGCTGAGCGCAAACGGAACCGCGATGCGCTGCTACGTGAGCGCTCCGGATGGCACGGGCCCGTTCCCCGCAGTGATCGTGATTCAACACGCAGGAGGCGTGGACGAGTTCGTCCGCGGCATGAGTGACCGCTTGGCGTCGGCTCGGTTCGTCGCGCTGGCACCAGACCTCTACCACCGGGAGGACCCCAACTCCAGCGATGACCCGCTGACGCGCATGGGGCGGCTGCGTGACTCGACCATCGTCGCGGATGTGAACGCGGCGATAGAGCACACGCAGGGCCTTCCTGAGGCGCAGGCCGACCGCATCGGCATCACAGGGTACTGCATGGGCGGCCGTGTGACGTATCTGATGGCGGCGAAAAACCAGAGCCTTAAGGCCGCCGTGGTCTGCTGGGGCGGCAACATCATGGTGCCCTGGGGCGAAGGCCCTGCGCCGTTCGCCCTTACTGATCAGATCGTCTGTCCCGTGCTCGGCCTCTTCGGCGAGGACGACCCGAACCCGAACCCGGCGGACGTGGCAAAGCTGGACTCGGAGCTTTCGCGGTGCGGCAAACTGCATGAATTTCACTCGTACGCAGGCGCAGGGCACGCCTTCATGAACGAGGGCCGGCCGAGCTATCGCGCCGAGGCGGCGGATGACGCGTGGACAAAGTGCATCGCCTGGTTCGACAGATACCTTCGGGTATGAGCGTCGAGTCCACCTTAAAGTGCGTCGTCTTCTGCTCTGATAAGCGGAACCTTTGCTCGCTGGTCGCTGAAGCCCTCGAGGCGCGGGTCGGGCCGGAGGATGTCTGCCGGCTGGGCGACGAATCGTTGGCCGTATATAGCGTAGCCGCACCGGACGAGGTCCGCGACTGGGCAGCCGAGGTCCTCGAATCCGGCGAGTCCGTGCTCGTAGTCGAATTCGAACGCTGGTCAGGCTACGGCGCGGGTGTGGATGCTGCCTGGCTGAGGAAGCGCGGGCACTAGCAAGCCAGAAGCCTACCAGCTTTAGGCCGGCAGATGCCCGCGATCTGCCGGAGAGCGTGCTGACGGGAGCTCATCCACGCCGACCTATCTGCTGTCGGCACGGTCCCGCCTTCGAACTGTCTATCTCCGGCGGGCAGCTCTGCGTTCTACTCCGGCAACTCCACTTCCGCACTGCCGTAGGCCACCGACTTTATCTCGGTCGCCTGGTCGATCTCGAACATGACCCAGCCGCGGGTCTTCTCACCAGGTGCCAGCTCAAGGCCTTCCGATAGCGCCGGCTCCATAAGCGATTGGGTCGCGCCGTAAGCGAAATCCTCGCTATCGATGAGCTTGAACGCGGCTACATTGACGTAGTGTACGAAATCGCGATCGCCTGGGTATTCGACAGTCACCTCCAGCGCCACGAAGCGACGCCCGGCAGCGGGCCCCTGATCCGGCGAAGCGGGCAGCCACGGGTCTACCAACTGGTTAACCGTCGCGTTCGCCTCGTACTGCGCCAGCTCTTCATCCACGTAGTCCTGATAATCGCCGAGATCGTTGGATCCCCCGCCGCCCAGCCGGCTGCCGCCGCCAATGAGTAAGATGGCCACGAAGACCAGACCAACCACGATAACGACGTTGCGCAGGCGATTAGATCCGCCAACTCCCGGCCTTGGCGGAGCGCAGTCGCGGCAGCGAATGCCGACGTCGCTGTGCACCATGCAGCGGACGCAAACGGGCTTCTCGCACCGTCCGCAACTTACCGATGTTTCTACGTCGCTATGCTTCGCGCAGCGCAAAACGAACCACCCATGAGGTTCTCTAACGACCCTACGTTAAGATACCCCTAAGCGCCTTGCAGTTACACAACCGCGAAGTAACGGTGAGGACGCCACTGCCGCTTCCAGATCGACGAAAGGCAGGGAGTGGCGGCTGAGTCACGCGACCTACTCTGATAACCCCCAGTACTCGGCCGCCCAGTCGCCTGCTATTGTGAAGTCCTGGCCCGACAGGTTCTCCCGCATGCCAACGACGTTCGGCTTGATGAGCCAGTGGTTGTTGCTGTGGCGGTGCGGTATTACTCCGCAAAGCTTGGTCGAGATCAGTTCGTTGATCTCCTTATATTGCTTGAGGCGCTCCGTGTCATCTGTGTTGAAGCGGGCCTTTTCGACCAGGGCGTCGATTTGCGGATCGGCGCAATTGTAGTGATTGGCTGATCCGCTTTCGAACTGCCCGAGAACCCAGTTCTCCGGGTCGGGATAGTCCTGGAGCCAGCCTGCATCGATCAGCTCAAACTGCTCGGCCGTATAACGGTCGTACTGTGTTGGAGCATCTACCGTCTCTATCTGAACATCTATGTTGAGCTGGGTCTTGAAAGCCTGCTGCAGGAACAGTGCGGTGTCCGCCGACTCAGGGAGGTCGATTGCCAGGATCGTAAGCTCTGGAAAACCGGCGCCGTCCGGGAAACCGGCAGCTGCCAGGTTCTCTCTGGCCTTCTCCGGGTCAAAGCCGGTGACGTCGTCGAACTCGTCAGGGGCGTGGCCACCCGTGACCTCGGGGATCCAGCTCGTGGTCGGCTCGTTGCCGCCCTTGAAGACGACGCGGTTCAGCTCTGCGCGATCGATCGCCTGCGACAGCGCGAGCCGCACCTCTAGCTGGTCCAGCGGTGGTTTCTCCATCTGCAGACCTAGCGCGATAGTCGTGGGCGAAATCGATTTGAAGTACTCGTCCCCCTCTCCGAACTCGCTCACGATCGTCTCTAGCTGCGTAACGTCCACGCCTGTGGACAGGACCTCACCGGTGCGGTACGCGTTCGTGGCCTGTGCCAGGTCGTCGATGAACTTTATCGTTATTTGGTCGAGCGTCGGACTCACGTCCGCCGGGGCGGCCCACTCTGGGTTTGGCTCCAGCGTGACGCTGTCCCCGGGTTCGTAACCCGTCAGGATGTAGGGGCCGTTATAAGCCAGCTCTCCCGGCGCATCAGGGCCCGACGGCCAGGGATCGCTGGAGTTCGGGAGCAGGTGCATCGGCGAGGGGAAGGTCATATACAACGACAGGATGATCGGAAAGGTTGGCTGAGGCTCGACCAGCGAAAATTCAATCGTGGCCGCGTCAATCGCTCGCACACCTATCTCCTCCTCGAGGGCGGCGTCAAAGCCGGCTTCGTTGTTGTAGTGAGCATCGCACCCGGCGATGTTAGACAGAAGGTACTCATACTCGCCGGCATTGTCAGGGTTGCACGTGCGGTGAATTCCCGCCACGAAGTCGTCAGCCGTCAGGTCGTCGCCGTCAGACCACTTGAGTCCCTCCCGCAACGTAATCGTGAAGGTTAGGCCGTCTTCGGAGACCTGGGGCTTGGCGGCGGCCATCGCAGGTTGCGGGACGTTGTCTTGGTCCAGGGTGTAGAGGCCCCGCCAAAGCATGCGGTGAAGCGAAAGGTCCTGGTAGGCGCTTGAGATGTGTGGGTCGAGCGAGGAGAATTCGAAGCTCTGTACAGTCAACTCCCCCCCGTCGATCCGCTCGCCGTCGCCGGCCGGAGGTTCTCCGCCGGTAGACCCATCTTCATCGTCGTCGCCGCAGGCAGCGAACGCTGCGACAAAGAGGACGGCCGTCAGAGTTATGATCGCGCGCCACCAAGGTCCAGATCGAAGGCTCAAAGCGTCTCTCCTTTCGCTCCCAGGGTTGATTGCGACTATCTAACGGCATTTGTCCGGCCCGAACAAGTGCCCGGCACACACGATACGGCAGACGGCATCGCAGAGTTCTTCGCCTTTAGCCTTGACGACTTGTGGAGGCCAGAAGAGAAAATAAATGGAGCGGAAGACGGGATTCGAACCCGCGACCCCCTCCTTGGCAAGGAGGTGCTCTACCACTGAGCCACTTCCGCTCTCGTCCTAACATTATACCCGCGCGGACCACCCTCGCAAGAGCGCTTGACACCGGTGAACGCCACCCGGTAGCTTCCCTGTTAGCCCCTTTGCAGGAGGTTAGCGTATGCCGCGCTTCACAGCTGAAATCGAAATCGATGCCCCGCGCGATCACGTGTTCGCGCTGGCGGCCGATCTCACCAAGAGACCCGACTGGACCACGTTCGTCAAAGAAGTCGTGGTTACCTCCGGCGACGGCAAGAGCTCGGGCAGCACTGACCGCACGATCGCCAAGATCGGACCGCAGCGCAAGAAGTGGGAAGGCACTCTAACGCAATACCAACCAGGGGAGCTGCTGGAGCGCAAATTCGGAGGCTACTTCGAGGGTGAGGAGCGGATGGCGTTCACCCCAGCTGGAAACGGCACCCGCGTCAAGTGGTACGTGAATTACACCCCGCCGTTCGGCCTCCTGGGTAAATTCGGCGCGTGGTTCATGATGGCCCGAATCTATCTGAACGAGCTTGAGGGGTCGCTCGAGAACCTGAAAAGAGAGCTGGAGATCTAGCCCCGCGGCAGGCCGAGCCCGCGCAAGGCGATGATCTCGCGCTGCACCTCTGACGTGCCGGCGCCGATCGTGTCCTGAACCGCGGACAAGTGCCCGTGCGCGATCGCCCCGTCCCAGGGCGCGAACCGCGAATCGAGTAGGTATCCGTATGTCCCCAGGATTCGCATCCCGGCAAGATATAGGCGCTGGGCAAGCTCCGTGTTGAACACCTTGCACATGGCCGCCTGGGCGCGATAGTCCGCTCCCTGGCCGTGCATCTGGACAGCGCGATGTAGCAGCAGTCGTGCCACCTCGAAGTCCACGGTGAGTTGAGCGAACGCCTGCCTGACCGTTGGATCGTCCCAGCGCCGCCCGCCGTTCGTGCCTGCGCGCGCATATCGAATGAGCGCCAGCAGAGCGCGCCAATGCAGGAACGGGCGGTAGATTGTGATCCGTTCCACGCCGAGCGCCGACGTCAGGACTTGCCAACCCGCGTTCTCTTGACCCACTCGGTCGGGAACCGGCAAGCGAACGTTTTCGAAAGAGACCTCGTTGAACCACGTTTCGTTCAGCAGGTTGACCAGCGGCCGCACCTCCACGCCGGGCGAGTCCATCGGGACGATGAAGACGGAAATGCCTGCGTGCTTGGTGTTCTCCCTGTCCGTGCGCGCCGCGAGCCAGCAGTATTCGCTCGACTCCGCGCCGCTTGTGAACACCTTCCGGCCGTTGATCACGTAGTCATCGCCCTCGCGAACTGCCCTGGTCTGGAGCGAGGCCAGATCTGAGCCCGACTCCGGCTCGGTATAGCCCAGGCAGAAGGTGATCTCGCCTCGGGCCAACCGCGGCAGGTACTCCCGTTTCTGCCGCTCGCTGCCGGCCGCGAGCAGTATCGGCGCCACGATAATGCGGGCGATGGCGTCGCTCGCGGGCCCGCCGTGGAGAGCGATCTCCTCCTCCACGATGAACTGCTCGCTGACGGGCCGGCCACCGCCGCCGTACTCGCCAGGCCAGCTGATGCCCAGCCAGCCCTTCGCGCCGAGCTTGAGCTCGAAGTCGCGGGCCGGCATGTACCCCGGGGGCATCGGCGCCGGGTCGGACTTGTGGCTCGTGCCCAGCTCAGCCGAGAGGAAGTCGCAGACCTCTTCGCGAAGCAGTTCTTCGTGTGGCTGAAGCCGAAAGTCCATGGCCGAATCAATTATACGGTGGGACTTCAGTTCTTTATAAAGGCTACACGTGAGCCGCGAACCCCGTTGCGTTGACGCCTTCGGGCGCCGCTGGGATAATGTGAATAGGCGATGCAGATTTCTACAATTGAAGTTAGTCTAAATCGCCTCAGGCTTGTAGCGTAAGGTAGGTAGTGGACGAGTTCGACCTCGTAGTCATCGGGGGTGGTCTTGGCGGGTATCCGACCGCCATACGTGCTACACAACTTGGCCTTACAGCAGCCCTGATCGAGCGAGATAAAGTCGGCGGCACCTGCCTGCACAGGGGCTGCATTCCGACCAAGGCATGGCTCGAAAGCGCCGCCGTTCTTGGCCGCGTCCGCAAGGCCGGCGCGCTTGGTGTCCGTGCCGAGAACATATCGCTCGACTACGGCACCGTGGTCTCCCATCAAAAGCAGGTCGTCGAGACGCTGCATAAAAGCCTTCGCTCCGTGATCCAGAAGCACAAGATCGAGATCATCGAGGGCGAAGGTCAGTTGCTCTCCCCAACACAGGTTGCTGTCAACGGACGAACGCTAACGGCGAAGCACATTGTCCTCGCCACCGGTTCGCGGCCGAAGGACATCCCGGGGATGGAAGTTGACGGCGAGCGCATCTTGAACAGCGACCACCTTCTCGAATTGCCGGAGATCCCGAAGTCGATCCTCATCGTCGGCGCAGGCGCCGTCGGATGCGAATTTGCCTCCTTCTATGCCGATGTTGGCGCCGAAGTCACCCTCATCGAGATGATGCCGACCGTCGTGCCGCTCGAAGATGCGGACGTGGGGCGAGCGCTGGCGAAATCGCTGGCGGCGCGTGGTGTCAACATGATGACCTCCGCGCGCGTCTTACCAGAGAAGACGCGCGTCTATGACAGCGTCGTGGAGCTCACCGTGGAACACGAGAACCAGGAGAAAACCTTAAAGGCAGACGTTGCTCTGTCGGCTGTCGGTCGTGAGGCAGTGATCGACAACCTAGGGCTCGACAAGACCGGCGTCCGGGTCGAGCGCGGCTGGGTGCAGGTAAACGAAAGCTACCAGACAGACGAACCTTCCATCTCCGCCGCCGGCGACGCCATCGGCGGACTGCTGTTGGCGCATGTGGCCGCGGCCGAGGGCTTCCTCGCCGCCGAGGCGATCGGCGGCAAGGCGGTGGACCGTCTCGACTACAACCGGGTGCCGCGCGTGACTTACAGCCATCCGCAGGTCGCAGCCGTCGGACTGACGGAGGAACAGGCGAAGGACGCGGGACGCAACGTCAAGTCGCAGCGGTATTCGTTCCGCAATAACGCAATGGCTCTCATTCAGGACGAAACAGAGGGCTTTGCGAAGGTCGTCTACGACGTCGATTCCGGCGACCTTCTGGGCGCCCACATAATCGGAAACAACGCGTGCGAGCTGATATCCGAGGCCGCGCTGGCCCGCTTCGTCGAGGCCTCGGCGTGGGAGGTTGGATCGAACATCCACCCACACCCGACGCTGAGCGAGGCCCTGAGCGAGGCGGCGCAGCTCTCCGCCGGAATCAGCATCTACTGGTAAGAGGGAGGCGATAATCTTGGTCTCCGTGAAAGAGATAGCTGGGGCGGCGGGGTTGAGCGGGGACCAGCTGCTCGACATCTACTACAAGATGCTGCTCGCCCGCACCGTCGGCCAGCGAGAGCGAATGCTAAACCGCATGGGCAAAGGTCCGTTCGCCGTCACCGGTGAGGGGCACGAGGCTGCTCAGGTGGGTTCGGCTTACGTCTTGAAGCCGGGCCACGATTGGATCGTTCCATACTATCGCGATATCGGCGTCGCTTTGACGATCGGCCAAACGCCGCGTGATCTGCTGCTCGCGCACCTCTCGCGGGCAGAGGACATCAGTAGCGGCGGCCGGAACATGCCCTCGCATTTCAGCGATCCTGCTTTGCATATCGTCTCCGGCTCGGCGCCTGTGGCGACGCATCTGCCGCACGCGGCCGGGATAGCGCTCGCCTCGAAGCTTCGCGGAGTCGATGAAGTGACGGCGGTGTACACGGGAGACGGCGGTACGAGCACTGGCGACTGCCACGAGGCAATGAACCTCGCCGGCGTCCACAAGCTGCCTGTGATCTTCGTGGTAGAGAACAACCAGTACGCCATTTCCGTGCCCTGGCGGAAGCAGGCCGCCGTTGAGAACGTTTCCGTCCGCGCGCAAGGCTACGGGTTCCCGGGCGTCACGGTGGACGGCAATGACGTGCTGGCCGTCTACACGGTGATGAAGGAGGCGGTCGAGCGCGCCCGGGCCGGCGATGGTGCGACGCTCATCGAAGCGAAGACATATCGTCTCGTCCCGCACACGAGCGACGATGATGACCGCCGCTACCGCCCGCGAGAGGAAGTCGACGAGTGGAGCCAGAAGGACCCGCTCGTGCGCTTCAAGGCGTGGCTTGGGGAGCACGAGATCGCGGACCAGCACAAACTGGACGAGCTCCAGGAGAAGGCGGCGCGCGAAGTCGACGAAGCGACCGAGTACGCCGAGAAGGCGCCTACGCCCGCGCCGGAGTCGGCTCTGAGGCACGTACTTGTAGACAAGCAGTAATGGCCGGGGTGGAAAGGATGAATCTGGGGGAATGACAGCAATTAAAGAAGCCGCAAGGACGTTCGGTCTGACCGAAACTCAGCTATTGGACATCCACCACAAGATGCTGCTTTCGCGCGCTCTCAGCGTGCGACAGCGGGTGCTACAGCGAATGGGTAGAGGCCCCATGACCTTCAGCGGTGAAGGGCACGAGGCGGCGCAGGTCGGCTCGGCCTACGCGTTACGGCCTGGCGTCGACTGGGTTTTCGCCTACTACCGGGACGTCGCCGTTGCGGTCACGATCGGGATGACTGCGCGCGATATTCTGATGGGTTTCTTCGCACGGGCGGACGACATCAGCAGCGGGGGACGGAATATGCCCTCGCACTTCAGCAACCCGAAGCTGCGCATCGTCAGCGGTAGCGCTCCAATTGGCACACAATTGCCCCACGCGGCGGGCGCTGCCCTCGCCTCGAAACTGCGGCGGCTCGATGAGGTTACCGCCGTCTACTTCGGTGACGGCGCCACCAGCACCGGCGATTGGCACGAGGCGATGAACTTCGCCGGCATCCACAAGCTGCCCGTGATCTTCGTCTGCGAGTTCAACAGCTACGCCATCTCCGTGACTTGGCGTAAGCAGGCTGCAATCGAAGACGTCGCCATTCGCGCCCAGGGCTATGGCTTCCCCGGAGTAACGGTAGATGGCAACGATGTACTCGCTGTTTACAGCGCGATGCTAAAGGCTGTCGAGCGCGCCAGAGACGGAGAGGGCCCGACGCTCATCGAAGCGAAAACCTATCGGCTGGTGCCCCACTCCAGCGATGACGACGACCGCCGCTATCGCACTCGGGAAGAGGTGGAGGAGTGGTCGGCCAGAGACCCTATATCCGCGTTCGCGCGCCAGCTAAAGGAGATAGGCGCTCTCGATGATAAGCGCGAGAAAGAGCTGAACGACCGCGTGAACCAGGAGGTGGACGAGGCGACGGAATACGCGGAGAAAGCGGCCACCCCAGAACCGGCTTCGGCCCTACGCCACGTATTCGTGGAGGAAAGGAAGTCCTGATGGCTGAGAAAACGATGGTAGAGGCCGTCCGCGACGCAATGTTCGAGGAGATGAAGCGCGACGAGCGCATCATCGTCCTGGGAGAAGACGTCGGCCAAGGCGGCGTCTTTCGCGCCACGGAGGGATTCGTCCAGGAGTTCGGCGAACAGCGGTGCATGGACACGCCGCTGGCTGAGTCGTGCATCGTCGGCGCCGCGATCGGCCTGTCCCTGAACGGGATCATCCCGATCGCGGAGATACAGTTCGCAGACTTCAGCCATCCGGCATTCGATCAGATAGTCAGCGAGGCTGCGCGCCTTCACTATCGCTCGAACGGCACCTGGAGCTGCCCGATCGTCGTGCGCACTCCGTACGGTTCCGGCATCCACGGGGGCCCCTACCACTCCCAGAGCATCGAGGCGTTTTACGCGCACGTGCCGGGGCTCAAGGTCATCTGCGTGGCCTCCCCGTACGACGCGAAGGGGCTCCTCAAGTCCGCCATTCGTGACCCGAACCCCGTCATCTTCCTCGAACACAAGAAGGCCTACCGTGCCTTCCGCCAGGAGGTGCCGGATGAGGACTACACGATCCCCATCGGCGAGGCGGAGGTCAAGCGCGAAGGCGGCGACATGACGCTGGTGACGTATGGGATGATGACGCACCACTCGCTCAAGGCGGCGGACACGGTGCAGCAGGAAGACGGCACGGCCGTAGAGGTCATCGATCTGCGGACTGTATCGCCCTGGGACAAGGAACGGGTGCTGGAGTCCGTTAAGAAGACCGGCAAGGCCCTCATCGTATACGAAGACAACATCACCGGCGGCTTCGGCGCGGAAGTAGCCGCGACCATCGCCCAGGACGCCTTCGAATACCTCGATGGGCCGGTCACTCGCGTCGCCTCGCCGGACGTGCCCATCTCGCCCTATTCGGGCATCCTGGAAGAGTACATCCTGCCGAACCCGGAGAAAATAGCCGAAGCGATCCGCAAGCTCGCCGCTTACTAGACGGAGGGAGGGCCCGCATGGCGTTCACCCTGACGATGCCCGAGGTGGGCGAAACCGTCACTGAAGGCACGATCGAGCGCTGGCTGAAGCAGCCCGGCGACAAGGTTGAAAAGTATGAGCCGGTCGTCGAGATCAACACGGACAAGGTCAATGTCGAGTTGCCGTGTCCCGTCTCCGGCACGCTGACTGAGATTCTCGCTCAGGAAGGCGAAACGATCCCGGTGGGCGCTGCCTTAGCCACGCTGGAGACGGCTGAGGGTGAGGTGCCGGCCGAGATCGCGCCGCTGGTGCCGGTTGAAGAGAAAGGTGAAGCCCTCCCGGCGCAGGCGCCGAAGGAGAAGGCGACGGTGGCGGCGTCCGCAGAGGAGCCCGTGCCGGCCGCATCTGCTGTCGCGATCGCCCCCGCCGCTGACGGCCGTGACGGTGCGGGCGAACGCCGACGCGCAACACCCAGAGTCAAGAGACTGGCGGAAGAATTGGGTGTGAACCTGGCGCAGCTCACCGGCAGCGGCCCCGGCGGGCGCATCGTCGAAGAAGACGTGCGAGCAGCCGCCGGCGGAGCGCCTGCGGCTGCGCCCGCCGCAACGGCCACGGCGGAACGCGCGCCGGCGACGGAGCGGGCGGCGCCGGCGAAACCTGGCATCGACGAGGAAGCCGTGCCGCTGACGAGCATCCGTCGTACGATCGCCCAGCGTATGTCGGCCTCCGCCTTCAGCGCCCCGCACGCCTGGCTGGCGATTGAAGCTGACGTCACGGACCTTGTCGCCCTTCGCAACACTTCCAAAGAGGCGTTCCGGCAGCGTCACGGCATCGACCTCACGTACCTGCCTTTCATGGCGCACGCGGTCGCTCAGTCGCTAACGGAGCATCCGTACCTCAACGCCTCCTGGGCTGAAGACAAGATCATCCTCAAGAAGCGGATCAACCTTGGAATTGCCGTGGCAACCGACCGCGGTCTTTTCGTCCCCGTCGTTCACGACGCCGACCGCTTGAGCGTCACGGGGCTCGCCCAGGCGATGAATGAACTGGGGGAGAAGGCCCGCAACAACAAGCTGCAACTCGAAGACGTCCAAGGCGGCACGTTCACGCTCGACAACACCGGCGCCTTCGGCTCCATCATCTCCATGCCTATCATCAACCACGGGCAGTCTGCCATCATCACCATGGAAGCGATCACCAAGCAGCCGCGCGTCGTTGGCGGGGACGCCATCGCCGTGCGCTCCGTCGTTGCCGCCGGCCTCTCCTTCGACCACCGCGTCATGGACGGTCACCTGGCTGGCGCCTTCCTCCAGGCTGTCAAGAAGCGGCTTGAGGCCGTTGGCAATGCCACCGGCCTCGACTGATGGGTGGCTCTAAAGAAGCGACCTCCTCGCCCGGTCATTCTGAGCGACGACCGGTTCCGAGCGCGGAAGATCGCTGTCTCGCGAAGGAATCTCGGGTGGGGCAGACACCCGCACGTACCCGGCGGAGGACGTCGGTCTGCGAGGCTCGATGGCTCGGGCGCGTTGAATACGAAGAAGCCTGGCGCCTTCAGCGTGACCTGGCGGTCCGGCGCGCGAGGGGCGAGATCCCTGACACCCTCCTCCTGCTCGAGCACCCCGCGGTCTACACCACCGGCAAGCGCAGCGCGGGCGAACACCTGCGCCTGCCGGAGAAGCCGTTGGGCGCGCCGCTGATCGTCTCCGATAGAGGGGGCGACATAACATTCCACGGCCCAGGCCAACTCGTCGCCTACCCGATTCTCAATCTGAGGACCGCCGGGCTCGGTGTCGTGACCTACGTCCGCAATCTGGAAGAAGTCATCATGCTTACGCTACGTGACTACGGCATCGAAAGCGGCTTGGAGTGCGGACTGACGGGCGTGTGGGTGGGAAACGAGAAGATCGCCGCGATAGGGGTCCGCGTGAGCCGGCCCGGCGGCGCTGCGGGCGGGTGGGTGACCACCCACGGCCTCGCCCTCAACGTCGATGTCGATCTTGCTTGGTTCGACCGCATCGTCCCCTGTGGCATCGCTGACCGCGGCGTGACCACGATGCAGCGCCTACTGGGTGAAGCGCCTCCGCTCACCGATGTTGCGGCGCGTCTGGCCGCGCATTTCGGAGAGGTCTTCGAAAGCGAGATACTGGTCAACGAGGCGCTGACCGCGTCTCCCACCCAATCAGTGACCATCTGACGACGCAGCGCCGTCGATTCCGAGCGCCAGGCGGGCGAGCCGCTGGACAAGAAGCGCGACGTCCTCAGGAGTGCGCGCGTCGCCTGCGAGCGTGTCAAACGTCGCGAAGCTGGTCAGCGCGAACAAAACGTCGAGCGCGTCCTCAAATGAACCCTCGGCCGGTTTGCCATGCTTCTGGGATATCCTGCCGAGGACTGCACGAAGGATCTGCCGCCGGCGCTCATCGCGGCTACGAATGCTTCCCTCGAAATCGAGGTCGAGCGCGGCCATACCCCGTATACGCCGGGTCACCAGCCGTTCGGCTGACCAGAAGGTGCTGAATGCATCGATCAGTCCGGCCAGCGAGTCGAGTGGCTCCGGCTCCGACATGACATTCGGCAGTCGGCTTCGGAAGTGGCGGCCGCCCAGCGTATCGAACAGCGCCTCGAGCAGGCCGACCCTCGAACCAAACTGGTAGTAAACGGTCATTCGCGCAACGCCCGCCTGCTTTGCAACTGCGTCTATGGAGAAGGCACCGCTCTCAGTCATAATCAAATCACGGACGGCGGCGATGATCCGCCTGCGGGTTTCTTCGCTGGCCGCTTGGCGCTTTCCGAGTCGATAAGGTCTTGGGCTCATGGGCTTGACATGAATTTACTTAGATGATATATACAAATTAATCCAACGTCAAGCAACCTGCCCGCCCAACCGGGGGCGCAAGAAGGAGGCAGATGAGATACAGCCCGTCGAGGTCGCAGCCCGTGTCTCTGCGTATTCGCCGCCATCGGCCGAATGCCGTTGTCAGTTTTGGCATCTGATTGTTCCGAGATTGGCCGAACAATTACGCATTTCACCGGAAGAGCCGGCGACCTTGATCCCATACGATGGGGTATCGGAGTAACTGTGACCCTGGTCACATTTGCAGATCAATAGTGTCGCGTAGAATCGGTTGCGTTGCGTCCCGCGCGAGTGCGGCACAGAAGAGGAGGAGGAATGACTCTCACCCAACCAACTGTTACCTTAGACAACGTGCGCCCGGATAGCACCGGCCCCATCATCGAAGCCGTCGACGTCGTCAAGACGTATGACACCGGCCGCGTTCAAGTGCAGGCTCTTCGCGGTGTCAACCTATCGATTGACCGCGGGGAGATGGTCGCGATCATGGGCCCGTCGGGCTGCGGCAAGACAACGCTGCTCAACTGCCTTTCCGGCCTCGATATCATAGATCGCGGTCGCATTTCCGTCGAAGGCGTGGACTTGAGCACCATGTCCGACGACAAGAAGACCGAGTACCGCGCCCGCCGTATGGGTTTCGTCTTCCAGTTCTACAACCTGCTACCCGTGCTCTCCGCCGTCGAGAACGTCGAGCTTCCGCTGCTCGTCTCCAGCGTTCCGGCCAAGGAAGCGCGGCGCAAGGCGACCGAGGCGCTGGACATCGTCCACCTCGTGCCCTGGGCCGAGCACAAGCCCGCCGAACTGTCGGGCGGCCAGCGTCAGCGTGTGACGATCGCGCGCTCCCTGGTCAACCAGCCCGCCATCGTCTGGGGCGACGAGCCGACGGGAGACCTCGACAGCACCAACGCAGCCGAGATCATGGACCTGCTCGTCGAGCTGAACGAGACGCAGAAGCAGACATTCGTGCTCGTCACTCACGACCAGGGAATCGCCCGGCGGACCCAGCGCATAATCCGTATGCAGGACGGCCAGATCATCAGCGATGAGCCGGTCGCGAACGGCAAGGCCGGCATTTCGTCGCCGTCATCCCCGACCCAGGCCGAGACCGAAGCGGTCTAGGAGGCGATCATGGACTCGCTATTCGGCCTTTCAATGAACCTCATCATGTATGTTTTGCTGGCCCTGCTGGCGGTGAGCTTGACCGTCATCGCCTACATCATCCTGCGAAACCGCATTGTCTTCCTGATGGCGTTGCGCAATATCCCTCGCAGAACGGCGCAGACGGTGCTGATACTGATCGGCCTCATGCTGAGCACCCTCATCATTTCCGCCGCTCTGTCCACCGGCGATACCGTCGATCACGGTATGACCAACCAGGCCTACACGCTCATGGGCCACATCGACGAGGTGGTCATGCCGCCGAGCCTCCGTGACGACTGGCTCTACGAAGGCGACAGCAGCCGGCGGATCTCCCTACCTCAGTACCGCGAATTCCAGCAGGCTCTGGGAGCGGCGAACGATCCGAATATCGACGGGTCGACCGGTGTGTTGTTTGAGGAAGTACCCGTCTTCAACAACTCAAGCCGGCTGAGCGAGCCCGCGGTGACTTTCGCGGGCGTCGACGCGGATTCGCTCGACGCGTTTCCGGACATAATCTCGGCAACGAGCGGAGAAACCCTTGACTTGGCAGAGCTGGCCGCCAACGAAGCCTACATTAACAAGAGCGCCGCCGATGAGATCGGAGCCCAGCCGGGTGAGATCGTGCAGGTCTACGTGCAGAACCAGCCGCACGACTTCAGGATCGTTGATGTCGTTGAGGACCGCATACTGACCGGCGTCGGCCGGCAGGACTCCCAAGAGGGGCTCGTCACCCGCCTTGACACACTCCAAAACCTGTTCGGCCACGAGGAGCTAAGCTTCATCGCCGTTTCGAGCGAAGGTGGCGTTCGTGACACAAGTGAGCTAACCGAACCAGTCGAAACGCGCCTGCAAGGGGTAATCGACCAGGGTGGGCTCGCCCTGGCAATCGGTAAGTCCAAGCAGGACAGCGTGGACCTGGCGGAAGACATAGGCAACATCATGACCTCAATCTTCCTGATCTTCGGGCTATTCTCCATCGGTGCCGGCGTCCTCCTCATCATCATGATCTTTGTCATGCTTGCTGCGGAGCGGCGCTCAGAGATGGGCATGGCTCGCGCGGTCGGTATGAAGCGCAGTCACCTCGTGCAGATGTTCACCTCGGAGGGAATGGCATACAACGTAGTTTCGGCCATGATCGGCGCAGGGCTTGGCATCCTTGTCGCGATCGGCATTTCGTACCTGATGGGCGCTATCTTCGCGAACGAACTCTTTGGACTGAAGATAGAACCGTACGTCAGTCCGCGCACGCTGATCATCGCCTACAGCCTTGGCGTGGTGCTTACTTTCCTCAGCGTGGCGATTTCATCCTGGCGAGTTTCAACCCTCAACATCGTCTCGGCGATCCGGGGGACCGAGGAGCCTCACCACGGCGATGGGCGGCGCAGGATCAGCTGGCGCTGGATACTCATCTCCATCCCGTTTCTGGTCATCCCGCCGCTCGGGTTGTGGTTCCTTCTGCGCAATGGACTCGGACTGCCCTCCGCCTGGATCGTCTCGGGAGGCGGCCTCCTCTTCGGCTTTCTCTTCTTCCTTCTGGGGATCACCAATAATTCCGCCTTTCCTTTCGCCCTGGGCTTCTCTCTCATGACGGCCGGCGCCGCCGTGCTGCTCAGACTCCTGAAGTTCCCGGAGCGCCCGGCCTACACTGCGGCGGGGCTGTTCCTCATCGTTCTCTGGCTGCTCACGGCCGGTGGGCGTCTCGAGTCCATCTTTGGACCGCTGAATGGAGACTTCGAGATGTTCTTCCTGAGCGGGGTCGCGATGGTGACATCGGCCACGTATGTCCTCATCTACAATGCGCACTTGCTGCTGGCGGTAGTCTCCAGACTGGGCGGAGCCTTCGGTTCCATCCTGCCCGCGATGAGGACCGCGGTCGCCTACCCGTTGGCGAACAGGTTCCGCACGGGCATGACGGTGGCGATGATCTCACTTGTAGTCTTCGCGCTGACAATGATGTCAACGATGAACTACAACTTCGACAAGCTCTTCCTCGCCGATGATTCCCGCGGCGGCTGGGACGTCATCGTGGCAGAAAACCCAAACAACCCGATAAGCGATTTGCCTGCCGCTCTGCGGGACAACGGCTCCACCGTCGCAGACCAATTCAAGGCGGAGGGCCGCCTGAGTCTCCCGGGAAACTCGACCGCCAGTCAGGTTGCCGAAATTCAGCCGGGGCAGCAACCGCAGCCCGAGGAGTATCCGGTGCTTGGAATGGATGCCTCGTTCGCGGATGCGTTCCAAATCGGGATGGACCACCGGGCCGCAGGCTACGATTCCGACGAGGCCGTGTGGGAGGCCTTGCGCACCCGCGACGATGTTGCCGTAATCGACAGCGGCGCCATCGACAGCGGATTTGGCCCGGGCGCCTTCGACTTCAGCCTTGCTGGAAGAATCAACGAGAGCGACGAGACGTTCGATCCGATAACGCTCCAGATCGAGGAGCCCAACGGCCGTCTCGTACGCGAGGTTCAGCTAATCGGGGTCATGACGTTGGGAGCGAGCGGTAACTTCATCGGCCTTTACGTCTCGGACGAGGCATTTCGGTCCGTATTTGGCGAGCCTGAGCTTTCCGTGCACTACGTCAGTCTGACCGATCCTGACGCATCGGGAGACGTAGCGAAGGAGATAGAGGCGACGCTGTTCACCGCCGGCGTCCAGGCCGACTCTCTGAAGGAGCTGGCTGAGGAGCAAGGGGCCCTCTTCCGCAACTTCTTCCGCCTGATGCAGGGCTTCATGGGCCTCGGCCTCCTCGTCGGCATCGCCGCCGTAGGAGTAATCGCGTTCCGCACCGTCGTCGAAAGGCGGCAGCACATCGGCATGCTCCGCGCCATCGGCTACAAGCGCAGCACGGTGGCGCTCAGCTTCCTCATGGA
>WNFV01001764.1_pt1 | contig 29273 bp, 26 predicted proteins | sample 5400101 | NCBI WGS metagenome assembly WNFV01 (sample SAMN13153361, study PRJNA577476) | soil metagenome | isolation source: 115 cm soil or saprolite under grassland replicate 1 | place: USA:California | collected 2016-06-15
GCATGCACGCCCCCGGCCACTTCATGGACCGCGACTATGCCGGCTACGCAGAGCCGGTCGAGATCACCGCCCCTCGCTGAGCCGGACCGCCGTCCGCGGCGTGAGCTCGCTCCCACGCCGCGGCACCTCCGGGCCGTGAGGTGCTGGGGTCGCCGAAGACCCCCAGCCGGCGGGCGGAGCACCGCGGGCGCGGGTCGTCGGCCTGATCGTGCCTCGGCTTCCATCACCTGGCGGAGCACAGCACTGCCGCCGCCATCAGGGTCCACCCGCCGCCCGCAGCCACCTTTTGCACACCTAGGTACCCGTAGAGGGCCAGCAGGACGCCGACGACGACCGCTGGCCAGCCGACCCTTCTGCGCCAGCCCAGCCGCCGACGCCGGCGTCTTGGGACCGACGGGTTGCGTCCCGCCTTCATCGGCGCCGCTCCCTTGCTGCGAGTCGCCGGTCCAGCTCGCGGCGCAGCTTCCGCTCCGAGAGCCGGCCGTAGGAGAACGGTTCGCCGCCGAGCAGGATCCCCGGCGGGAACAGGATGCCGCTGCGCTCGGCCAACGCCCGGCCCTCGGGCGAGGCGAGCGCAAGGGCGGTCACCGATAAGGGGTACTCCATCGCCAGGCGGTCGAGCACGCGCTTGGCGTGCTCGCAGAGCGAGCACTGCTCCTCGGTGAGCAGCAGCACGTCCATCCCGCTACGCCGCCCCCTGGCGGCACACGGTGCCGAGCCGGTCACGGGTTGGCACGCACGGCCAACGGTGCCACCCGGCGAGCTCGGCCGGACCAAGGGCTGGGTGGTGGGAGGTGGACTTCATGTGGCTCCCCGGACGGCCAAGACTCGGCACAACCTCTGACACCGCGTCGTAGCATATGCCGACAGCGCGGTTCTCGCACGGGTCCCGCCTAAGCAGGTCACCAGAAGTTCTGCCCATAACCCGGGTCAGCGACCAGGGCCTTCCCGTCAAAGTTACGGACAGGACTTCTGAGCAGGTGCTTAGCGCGGGTCAGAAGCTCGTTCGCGCCGAGGCGCTCTCCGGCGCCGAGCCGTCGCGCCTGGGCCCGATGGTCTCTGCGATGCTGGCGGGGCCGGCCGCCGAGGTGAAGCCGCCCGCTGGGCCGGCGCATGCGCTGTTCAGGGTGGCGTCGCGGACGACCGGCTCCCGCAGCAGGCCGGCATGACGTTGCTGGTTGGCCCAGAGCGCGAGCAGGGCGAGGGTGAGAAGGACGATGGCGAGCCGCCGGCATCCGACGCGCACCTCGAGCCAGCGGCCGGTGCGGCGTCCGACCGCAAGCCGCAGCAGGGTGCCGACGGCGCCGGCCACCAGCGCGGGACTCGCCGGGTTGTAGGCAACGGCGGTCGCGAGCCTGCCGCGGACCACGGCGACAACGCCCCTGGTCATCCCGCACAGGGGATCCATGGCGCCGAGGTAGTGCAGGGGACCGTGCAGGTCGACCGGGGGCAGACCGACGAGGGCCATGACGACGGCGGCGAGGAGCCCGGCCGCGGCGAGGTAGCCGAGCCTCTGGTACCGATCGGCATCGGCCCACACAAGCTCGACGCCGCGTCGTGTTCCCCGCATAGCTGTGGCTCCATCGGTGCGACCGGGGCGTTCGTCGGCGGGCCCGCCGGTCGGGCTCGACCCGGCGGAACGTGCCGGCGCCAGCCTGCTACGGTACGTCGTAGGATAGCTGCGACATGACGTCGAACGACACCTCCGCCCAGCAGCCAGCGCGACCGCCGACGAGGCTCGCGATGGTCGCCGGTCCCTGCACCCGGGTGGTTGCCCCGCCGGTCCGCCTGTTCGGCCGCTCCGACCGGCCCGCGATCGGAGTCGCCATGGTCGTCCGCCACCGCCTACCCGTCTTTGCGTTCTGCGTTGTCCTGCTGCTCGCCGCCTGCGCGCCCTCGGCGCCCTCGCAGACCGGGACGCCCGCAAGCGACACCAAGGCGGACGGCTTCGCGCCGGGCGCGGCCCGGGCGCGGTTCGCCGGGTTCGCCGGCGGGCAAGGCTTCACGCTCCCCGACGACCTGCGGGGCCGGCCGCTGGTGCTCAACGCCTGGGCGTCCTGGTGCGGCTCCTGCCGGCGGGAGATGCCCGAGTTCCAGACGGCTTCATCGACACGTTCCGCCAGCGCGGCCCCGAGGCGGGCGTCCCCTGCCCGGCGGGCTAACCATCGTCGGTTTGTCGAATCCGGCGCAGCCGCAGGTCCCGGGCTTTCGCGGGACAGGGTTGGAGGAGGACTTCCTGCAGGTAGGGAGCGGGAGAGCCCCTCGGCCATGCTGCCGGCTGGTGCCGCTCGGCGGCGCCGTCGTCTCGAGTGGTCATCGCGTCCGAGATGGTCTGGCAACGCAGCGCTCGTCCGACACCACTGCTAGCCGCGTCAGTCGACCGCGGCAGCGCCTTCCCTTGGCCTTGTTGGCGGCCTCGCCTGCACAGCGCGGTGAGGTGCACGATGCCAGGGCGGGGAGCCGGTGTCACCGATCGTGCCCGTCTGGATTGTCATGGTCCTGGCGCTGGCCGATCGGCGCCCGCACCGAGGTGCACGGGGGCTCGGTGGCCGTGGAGCTCAAGCGACAGGCTCGATTGACGAGCCCGAACGGGGTACAGGGCCCGAAGCGCGCGCGCCGGGCCGGCGTCGGCATGGCCGTCCTGCTTGCCAGCCTCTGCCTGGCCGTCCTCCTGGCGCCGGGTGTCGCCCGAGCGCACGCCTCGATTGTCTCCTCGCAACCGGTCGCGGGCGAGCGGCTGGCCACAGCCCCAGGTGTCGTGGTGCTGCGGTTCACCGAGCCCCTCAACACGCGCTTGTCGCGGGCGGTCGTCGCCGACCCGACGGGTCGCCGGTTCGAGGGCGGGACGGCGGCACGGGAGATCCGGATCCCGACCCCCACCAGCGTCCGCGGCGTCTACCGCGTGGACTGGGTGACGGTCAGCTTGCTCGACGGGCATACGCTTCGCGGGACGTTCCGCTTCGGCGTGGCCACCTCCCCCGGCGAGGGGGCCGAGGAGCGCGTCGTCACCGAGCCCCGCCGCGACGATCTCCTCGTGGCGCTCGCCCGCACGCTTGAGGACGTGGGCCTGCTGGCCGCGGTCGGCCTGGTCTTCCTCGGCGCCCTGGTCCGGGCGAGACCGGCCCTCGGCTCCATCCGGGCGGGTCTCGGTGTGCCGCTCGCCCTCGCCCTGCTCGGCGGTCTTGGCGTCGTGCTCGGCGAGGCCCTCCTCGCGGCCCCGTCGCCGTCGCCCGAGGCGATCCGCGCCTACCTGACGACCGGCCCTCCGGGGATCGCGCGCCTGTCGCGCCTGGTGGCCGAGGCTGTGGCGCTAGCGGTCTCGTTCCGCCGGCCGAGGCTGGCGGTCGTCCCGCTCGCCGGGGCGGTCGTCGCCCTGGCCGCAGCAGGCCATGCGGCCGCCGTGCGCCCGGCCTGGCTTGGGATCGGCGTCGGTGCGCTGCACCTGGCCGCGACGGGCGTGTGGGCCGGCGGCATCCTCGCGTTCGTCAGCGTGCGTCCCTCCGGGGACTGGCGGAGCCCGCAGGCTCTGGCCCTGCTCGGTCGCTTCTCGCCCGCCGCCCTGGGGGCCTTCGCGCTCACGGTCGCGACCGGCGCCGCCCGCGGCGTCCAGGAGCTGACCTCCCCGCGGGACCTGGTCGCCTCCTCGTACGGGCAGCTCCTGGTCGCCAAGGCGTTCGTGGTCGCGCTCATGGTCCCCTTCTCGCTGCTCGCTTGGAGGCGCCTCGCCGCGCCGTCCCGCGCCGAAGCGGCGCTCGTCCTGCTCGCGATCTGGGCGGCGGCCGGCCTGGCAGCCTATCCGCTGCCGCCCGGCAGGGCGGCCGAGGCCGAGCAGACCAGGACGGACCGTGGCCCCTCGGCGGCCCTGCCGCGGGCCGGCGACCTCACCCTGGGCGGCGACGCCGGAGACTACCTGGTCGGCCTGACCGTGCGGCCGGGAGCGCCCGGGAGGAACCTCGTGCTCGTCGAGCTGCTGCCCACCAGCGGGCCTGACGCGGCGGTGGGCGTCCGGGCCACGCTGTCGGTGGACGGCCGGACCGCGGGCCTGCGCCCATGCGGCCCGACCTGCCGCAGCAGGGAGGTGCACCTCGACGGCGGTGAGCAGCTCAAGGTCATCGTGGCGGGCAGGAACGGCGGGACGGCGGCCTTCACGCTGCCCGGGCTGCCCGCGCCCGACGCGGCCAACCTCCTCGCGCGCGCCCACGAGCGCATGCGCCGGATCCGCACCTACCGCGTGGAGGAAACCCTGCGGCCGCCCTCACCAGCCGTCCGGACGATGTATGCCTTCCAGGCGCCCGACCGCATGTGGTTCGAGGAAAGCACAGGCCGCCAGACCGTCGCCGTGGGCACCACCCGCTACCGGCGCGACCGGTCCGACACACCCTGGCAGGTCACTCGCGGCGAGGCTCGCATCGACGTGCCGCTGTTCGTCTGGGAGCTGGGCCCGCCCCGCTCGGCCCGACTGCTGGGGACGGCCACCCTGCAGGGGGCGCAGACGCGAGTCGTGGCCTTCTTCACCGGCGATCCCGACCTGCCCGTCTGGTTCCGCCAGTGGATCGATCTCACGGGGCTCGTCCGCCGAAGCGAGATGCGAGCACAGGGACACTTCATGGACGAGCGGTACTTCGACGTCGACGCGCCCTTCACCGTCGCGCCGCCGGACAGCCAACCGCAGCGCGAGCAAAGAAGGAGGTCACGGTGACCAGCGTCGGGCATCCCTGGGGCGTCTTGTCCGGCAGCCGGAGCTCCGCCCGCAGGCGGCTCACTTCCTCCTGCAGTTCCGCGCTCTGCGCCTCGGTGCGGGCGTCGGACCCCACCTGCGGCGCCTGTCCCGCGTCGGCGGCCCGAGCGCTCGAGCGGCCGGGCAGCCGCTCGGTGAGGGCGCCGGCCAGCGTGCCGAGCAGCGCCAGCCCGACCGCCACGAGCGGCGCCAGCAGGGCCAGCCAGGCCCAGCCGATCGGCTGCGGGTCGTACAGCACCAGCGCGACCGGCCCGAGCATCGCCTGGAAGGCGAGCAGCAGCAGGGCGCTGGCCCCGGCACGGCCGACGAAGCAGGCGGCGGGATCCACGCCCAGCAGCGCCAGCAGGTCGCGCTGTGCCGGGGTGTCCACGGCGCTTTGGCGCAGCGTGACCAGCACGCCAAACAGCAGCACCACCGTCCAGTACATCCCCGGGCCGAGCGCGCGCAGCAGGGGGATGTCGGCGCCGACCGCCAGCGGGATCAACAGCAGCGCCGTGGCACCGAAGGGGACCGTGACGCGCAGCGTCTCGGCGGTCCGCGCCTCCACGCGCAGGTCCTTGCGGGCCACCTCCAGCGCCTCGCGCCAGAACCTGCCCGGGGACACGGTCATCTCGCGATCCATCACGTGCCCCATGGCTTCCCGTCTCGGAGTTCGAGCATCCGGTCGACCAGATGGCGCAGGCGTTGCGGCTCGTGGGCGACGACGACGGCCGCGCCGCCTCCCGCGCGGACGGACGTGACGAGCACGTCGACCAGCCCTGCCGCCGCGCGGTCAAGGCCCGCGTGTGCCTCGTCCAGCAGCAGCAGCCTCGGCCCGGTCAAAAGGACCCGGGCGAACTCGGCGCGCCGGAGCATCCCCTGCGAGCACTGGGCGGCGCGGCGAGCCCGCGCCCCGCCGAGGCCGACGCGGTCCAAGGCCTCGTCGACCCGCCAGCTCGGCGCGCCGGCGAGCCGGGCGACCAGGTCGAGGTTCTCGTGCAAGCTCATCTCCGGGTACAGGGCGGGGACGTGGCCGACCAGGGCGATCTGCGGCCGGGCCCCACGCCGGGCCCGCGTGCGCAGGTCCGCGCCCAGCACCGTGCCGGTGCCGACCGAGGGCGGCAGCAGCGTCGCGAGCACCCGCAGCAGCGTGGTCTTCCCGGAGCCGTTAGGGCCCGCCAGCCCCACCGCCTCTGCCGTGCGGATCTCCAGGTCGACACCGCGCAGGACGGGCGTCAGGCCGAGCCGCACCCCGATGCCGCGCAGCTGAACGAGGAACTCCCCGCCGGGGAGCTCGGCGACCAAGCTCCGACCGGCAGGCGTCGCGCCGGGGGAGGGCTCCGAGCCGCTCACGGGGTGCACCGCGAGCATGAGCGACCCGGCCGAGTCGTCGGGCACCGCCACGCCGGCTGGCGCAACCTCGCCCTGCGTTGGCGTCTCGGGTCTGCCCGAATGTGGGAACGGTTGTCCTGGCTGATGGCAGTGGGCCCTTTCGTCGCCGCAACCGAACGCCGCGCGGCCCCGGTAGACGCCGAGCGGTCGAGGCGCCCCGGGCGGCACCGGTTCCGCAACCCGCCAGCGGGCGCCCTCCTCAACTCCTACACCGTGTAGCGGAGTCTACCCCGTGCGCGGGGTGGAGACGAGCGTTGGCCACCCGGCCGCGAGTGCGGGCTGCCGCGCTCGCTCCGGGTCAGGCGGGGCAGAGGCCCATCGTCGCCACGACGAAGTGCGCGTCGCCCAGCCACAGGCCCAGCGACATCACCGTCAACCCACCGATGAGCGCCAACGGGACATACACCAGCCAACGCTGCAGCAGGGGCGGAGGGGGTAGCGCGCGCTCCATGGCCTGCAGGCGCTCGAGCAGGGTGTCGGCTGCCGAGAACGCCGCCACGCCCGGCGCGAGCATGGCATTGGTCACCCGTACCAGGGCAGCATGGAGCGTCGCGCGGCCCTCGGGACTGTTGCCGGCCGCATCCTCGTCGGCCCAGCGTTCCAGCGCGCATCGCAGGGCAGCGGTGCTCCTGCGGAGCAAGGGGAGCAGGACCAGACCGTGCTCGAGGGCGGTGACGAGGACGAGCCAGCGCTGGTGGCGCCGCTCGAGGTGGGCGACCTCGTGCCGCAGCACCGCCTGCAGCTCCTGTGGCGAGAGCTGCCCCGCCAGCCCTTCCGAGACGATCACCTGCGAGCGGCGCCCGGCGATGCTGAACGCGAACACCTGCTGGCTCGGCAACACGACGAGCTCATGGCGCCCAAGGCCGTGGTGGCGGCCCAGGAGGGGCTCGATGCGCAGCGCGCGGTGCGCTCGGATCGCCTGCCAGGCGCCACGACCGGCGATCGCAGGGATCGCGATGGCGGAGCCGGCCGCCCACCATCCGGCCACCGGTCCCCCAGGAACCAGGCTGCCGAGCAGCCGCTGGCAGATGTCGGCAAGAACGGGGGCACCGAGCGCGCGCAGCACCGTGGGCGCGCCGAGCAGGAGCAGCGCCGTCTCGAACATGACCGCGCCGACGCCGAGGACGACGACGCTCAGCTGCGCCCATTCCGCCGGCGGCAGGCGACGTCCCGCTCGCCGCAGGCAGCCCGGCAGCAACAGCAGGCCGAGCGAGGACAGGACGAGGACGACGATCATCCGTCCGGGCGTCCCTGCAGCATGCGGCGAAGCTGCGCCCGGTCGGCGGGCTCGATCGTCGCAAGGAAGTTGCTCAAGACCGCCGGGCGGTCACCCGCCGTCGACAGGACCTCCCGCATGCGCGCCGCCGCATGCTGCTCGCGAGTCTGCACCGGATGGTAGGCGTAGGCGCGGCCATCCCGCTGCCGCTCCACGTGGCCCTTCTTGCAGAGGCGCACCAAGATCGTCATGACGGTGGTGTAGGCGAGCGGTCGCTCGCGGCTCAGCACCTCGTGCACCTCGCCGGGCGTCAGCCAGCCACCGCGATCCCACAGGACATCCAGGACCGCGGCCTCAAGTTCGCCCATCGGCCGCTTCGCCACGCCGGTCGTGTTCCTTCCTCGTTCCCGCCAGTGATCCTTGGCCAACCGAGTTCAATCGCCGTCCGGCTTCGGGGACATTTCCGCTGCCAGCAGTATGCCATGTGAGTGGCAGACAGCTCGGCATGGCCTGCCGGGACGATGGTCGAGCGGGACGACCCGCAGCGGTCACGTGACCGAGGCCGAGCCAACGGTCCGCTTGGACAATGCGCTGGTCCCATGGACCATCGCGGTGGCGCCGCAAGCCTTCCTGCCAGCTGCCAACATGAGCGACGCTCGGCTCGCGCCCGTCTGCTACACTGTGTCGTAGCAGAATCCTCGATGGCGAGCGGGGTCGGTATGCGTCTGCCAGGGTCTGCGAGGTCACGCAGCTTGAGGAGGTCAGCCGGCTGCGCGCGCTGCGCCATGGGGGGAGCGACGCGGCCAGCAAGGCGCCAGCAAGACCGGCAGGGGCGAGACCGCGCATCAGAGGAGCCCGCACAGGTCCAGGCCCGAGGGCCGTCCGGCAGTCGTATCCGCCACCCCTGCCCCTGGTGAGGCTGATGCGCCGTCCCCGGATCGGGGCTAGCATCCCCCCCACCTCGCCGACACCCGGCCGGCGACGTCCGGTCGAAGCGGGCGTCGTCCACCCTCCCCGGCCTGTGTGCCCGGCTCGCCCGCCGGGCGGGACGTCATCCCAGCGTACTGTAGCCTACTACGTCATGTCGCAGAACAGGACGGCGTGGCCGGGGTCGCCGGTCCTGCGCCTCACCGGCTACGGGCTCGTCCGGCTCATCGAGGACAACTCCCGCACCGACAACGGCTGCTATTCGGACTCGACGCCAGCCAGCTCACCGCGGTCGGCGCCATCGTGGTCGTCGTCGCGGTGCTTCTCCACCGTCGCGGTCGAGCAGCACGCACCGGCGTCGGCTGAGGCGCACGCTCCTTGGCTCGGTGCTCCCGCTCGGCACCCGGTCATCATCCACATCTGAATCCGCCTGGCTTCGATTCGATGCGGCTACGATTCTATGTCGTAACCAGGCGTCTCGCGGAGCTGGTTGGCGGTGGTTACACTGCCGCCATGCCTGCGTTCCGCCGACCCGCCGCGCGGATCCTGTGGCCACCGGTCAGGGATCCTTGGCCTGAGGTCCGGCTCCCACGGCCCAGCTTCAGCCGTCTCTCCCGCCCAGCCGCCTATGCCCTGCTGGCCGCCTCGGCAACGGCTGCGATCGCAGTCCTGCTACTTGCTGTCACAGCCACCGAACGCCTCGCCTACCGGAACCGGGTGCTCCCGGGCGTCCGCTTGGCCGGCGTCGAGGTTAGCGGTCAGCGACACACGCTGACGGAGGCCGCGATTGCCGCGGCCGCTGCCCGTCTGGAGCGTGATCCGATCGTGGCGCGAACCGGACCGACCTCGCTCACTCTCGCACCGGCAGCCGTCGGCGTCGAGGTCGACGAGGTCGCGACTTCCCGGGCGGTGCAGGGGGCCGGTCGGCGGGGAAACGCCCTCGGCCAGTTGTTCGGCCCCGTGCTGCGCCGCCTGCGTCCGGTCGAGACGCAGTGGGTGGTGGGGTACGACCGGGCAGCCCTGACGCGGGTAGTCGACCGCTGGGCCGGGCGGCTGGACCGCAGGACGATCGACGGAACCGTGCGCATCCAGGGCACGTTGGTTCTCCCGGTCAACCCGCGGCCGGGCCGGACGCTTGACCGGGCCGGTGCCGTCACCGCGATCGTCGCCGCGCTGAGCCGCCCGGGGGCCCAGGCCGTCGACCTGCCCACGCGCCCGGTCACGCCCAGGATCGGCCCCGACGAGGTGGCTCGGGTCGCTGGCCAAGCCCGGAGCATGCTCGCAGGCCCGGTCACGGTCACCGTGCAAGGCCGTCGGCTCCTCCTCGAGCCGGTGGCGCTGGGCAGCGCCGTGCGCGTGCGCGCGGCAGGTGGGCGGCTGTCGCTCGGGCTGGACGAGGAGCGGCTGCGTGGGTCCCTCCGGGGCAAGCTTCGCGAGGTCGAGCGGCGCGCCCGCGATGCTCGCTTCCGCGTCGCTGCCGGCAAGATCGCCATCATCCCGTCCGTGGCGGGACAGCAACTGGACCTGCGGCCGGTCACAGCCGCGATCTTGCGCGGCGAGCGCACCGTGGAGGGCTCGCTGCAGGCCGTCGAGCCCGAGCGCGACACCAACTGGGCGCGGTCGCTAGGGATCCGTGAGCGGGTCTCGACCTTCACCACCAGGCACAAGCCCGGGCAGCCACGCGTACTGAACATCCACCGTGCCGCCGACCTGCTGCGCGGTCGGGTCGTCGAGCCGGGCGGGCGGTTCTCGCTGAACCAGACCCTCGGCCCCCGGACACCGGCCCGTGGTTTCGTCCGGGCCCCTGTCATCGCCGACGGCAAGTTCAGCGAGGACTATGGTGGCGGCGTGAGCCAGCTTGCCACGACGACCTTCAACGCCATCTTCTTCGGCGGCTACAAGATTCTCGCCTACCAGCCCCACAGCTACTACATCAAGCGTTATCCGATGGGCCGCGAGGCGACCGTCTCCCTGCCCGCCCCGGACCTCGTCTTCGTCAATGACAGCCGCTCCGGCATCCTCGTCGACGCCTCCTACACCGACACGGCGATCACGGTGACCTTCTACGGGTCCCGTGAGGGCCGCACGGTGCGCGCTGAGGGGCCAACGATCCTCGCCACCCGGACGCCGGACGGTACGGTCGAGGAGATCGAAGATCCCAACCTCCCGGCGGGAACGGTCATCAAGGAGCCAGCGTTCGTCGGGTACGACGTCGAGGTGTTCCGGGTGATCACCGAGCCGGGCAAGCCGCCCCGGCGAGAGCGCTTTCTCACCCGTTACAAGAGTTCCAACCCCAAGGTCATCCGGGGGACAGGCGGCAGCGTCTGAGCCCGCCGTGGAACTGATACGCGCTTGCCACAACCTGCCGACTGAGGTCGGTGGGTGCCGACGGCAGCCGCCGCTGAACAGGCTCTGTCGCTCGCTCGGCGCTTACCGCTGGTTCTCCGTTCCACCGGCCGCCGGCGGCCGAGCCGGCGCGGCGCCATCTCGCCACCGCGATCGCCCCGGGGACGCCGCTGGCGACCGCTGCGCGGCTGCGCATGGGGCGGCGCATCAAGGTCGGACACTGGCTGCCGTTCCGGGCCCGCCAGGTGCTCAGCCCCCACCGCGGGTTCGCGTGGCCGCGCGGGCCGCGGGTGTCGTCGCCGGATCGGACCGCTACGTCGACGCCGTCACGAGGGAAGAGACGGCGGCCGACGCCCAGAGCTTGTGGTGGCTGCGCCCGAGGCTCGTGCCGCCGGCCCGCAAGCGCGATCGGAGCACGGTCCCAGGCTTGGCCCTGCACGGTAGTTAGCACGTCAAGGTCACGTCGAAGCGGGCAAAACGTCGTCTGACGCAGCACTGACATGAAGCGGCCATGACCACCGACAGCCACGACCACCCCCCCGGCACCGCCACCGCCGTCCAGCCCTTGCTCCCGTCCTCAGCCGGCGAACGACGCCAGGCCGCCTCGCAGGTCGCTTCCCGTCCCGGAGGGCCCAATGACCGACGCGCTCAGTTCGATACCCGGCGTTCAGGTCGGCTCTGGCGCGGCCAGGCGCAGGACGGCCATCCCTCCGGGTGCCGACAGGTCCGCCCTGGCTGGCGCGAGCGGTCGTCTCGCCAACGCCATTCTCCCAGGTCAGCGGGCGCTGTTCGCTCCTCAGGCAGCCGATCCCAGCGAATTGCCGATGGATCCCGGCCACGAGTAAGCTACGCGCATGCGCCAAGGCCTGCGCTTGATCGTCGCCGTTGTTGGGCTCGTGCTCGGGCTGCACGTATTCATGCTGGCCGGTCTTGGCGACCACGACGGCGGGATGCCGGCGGGCGACGGCGTGGTGCGGATGGCGGCCGTGGGGCCGGCTGGCGCCCTCGCCGAACCCGCAGGGGTCGCGCACGACATGGCAGTCGGCTGCCTGGCCGTGCTCGCCGGCATGGTCCTGCTCGGTGCCGGTCTGGGCGGCTTCGGGCGGCGGTGGCGGGAGCCGCGGCGCTGGCCGGTTCCGAGGGCCACCCCGCCACCGGCGCCACCGCCGATCGCACCTGGGATCTCGCGGACGTAGGCCGACGACCGCGTCAGCCTCCTTCCGCTCGATCACAAGGAGCACCTCCATGCGACGCATCCTGCTCGTGCTAGCCGCGGCCGCCCTGCTGGCTGCCTGCGGCGGCAACGGCGACGCTGACAAGGTCACCGGCGGTGACCAGGCCCCCATGGATCACGGCGCCATGCCCTCCACCACCCAACCGCCGGCGGGTGAAGCCACCCGTGTCATCAAGCTGACCGCCAACGACCGGCTGCGCTTCCAGCCGGCGAGCCTGTCGGTCAAGCGCGGTGAGACGGTCGCCTTCACCGTCACCAATACCGGCAAGCTGGTCCACGAGTTCGTGATCGGCGACCAGGCGTTCCATGACCGCCACGAGAAGGAGATGGCCGGGAAGACCATGCCCATGGCCGACGATGCCGACAGCATCGGCCTGCCGGCCGGGGCGACCAAGACGCTCACCTACACCTTCGGGCAGGCCGGCACGCTGCAGTACGGCTGCCACACGACCGGCCACTACCCGGCTGGGATGAAGGGCACGATCACGGTCGGCTGACCGCGTCCCTCGGCTGGGCGACGCGGTCGCCGTAGCGCTCCTCGACCCGACCGACGCGCCACAACACGACCGAGCACAGCCAGGCCCCGAGGAACAGACTGACGATGATGTAGCCGATCAGGCCGAAGTCGAGCCGCTCGTTGAGGAACTCGAAGAACGCGCCCCGCCGGCCGAGCCGTTCGCTGAGGACCTGGAGCAGCTCGATGGTGCCGACGACCAGGGCGACGGCGACCGACGGGCCGGTGGTGGTGAGGTTGTACAGTTCGCGGCACTGCTGCCCGACCGCGCCACCTACCACCCCGACCATCCGCTGGGCTGCCACCGCCGGCGCATCGCCGACCGGATTGTGTTCGACAAGCTCATCCAGGCCCTGGTGTTTGGCTGCGGCTACCGCAAGCAGCCTCGGGGTGTTGATCATTCTCGTGAACTACGTCGACGTCACCGGCGCCGAGTTCCTGCCCGGTGGCCACAGCGAAGGCTACTTCTTTCTCGGCCTTCTGCTTGGCGGCCTGGGGTACCTTGTTTACCGGCCTCTTCGACAGCCCCTGATCGCCAGGGCTGGCTCCACCAGGTGGCGATGTGCATGCGTCCCCCGGCGACGGCCCGTCGCGGTTGCCGTTCCTGGTGCCGTTCGGCGGAGGTTCGCGCCTGGCGACCTCATTTTCCGCAACAGCCCCATCTCGCATGTTGCTTTGTACATAGGGGGCGGGAACCAGATCGCCGCCACCCACACCGGCAGCACGGTCAAGCTGCAATCGGCCTTCGGCGGCAACATCGTCGGCTATAGCCGCCCGATCGGGTAGGCGGCATCGGCGAGGTCGGTCGACTTCCCCGGAGCCACCACCAACTCGGACAGGCAAGCCCTTTTCGCAGCGTAGGGCATCTTTGGGAAGCACTGTGACGGAGCAGGCGTCGGTGCTTGCACTCTGGTCGCTGGCATGGCAGAACCCCTTGCGCACGGCGTGACCACTTCCCCGTCCGCCGACTCAAGGGGGGCTTGAGGTGCAGCACCTTCGCCTTGTCGTTGTCCTGCTGGTGGCTGGTGTGACCCTGGTGGTCCCTGGCAGCCGGGCTGAGGCGGCGGGGACGCCGGCGCGGAAGATCGCCCGGCTGCGGGCCGAGGCGGTCAAGGTCCAGACCACCATCGACCGCATGAACGATCAGGTCCAGGGGCTGGTCGAGGACTACAACACCAACGAGGACGCGCTCAGCGACACCCGGGCCGAGGAGCGGAGAACCAGGCAGCGGCTCGAGGTCGCCGAGGCCCACCTCGAGGAGGCGCAGCGCACCCTCGACGACCGGGTGCGTTCGATCTACATCGCTGGGCCGGTCACCGGGCTTGAGCAGTTCCTCGGTGTGCACGACGTGCACGAGGCGCTCACCGCGGCCCGCTACCAGGCCGGTGCGGTGGCGGCCGACGACGACGCCATCGCGCGAGTGACCCAGGCCAGGGCGGTGCTCCACTCGATCTCGCTGTCCCTTGCCGCCCAGCACCGCGAGCAGGACCGCATCCGGGCCCGGCTCACCGCCCAGCGCGCTGCCATCGAGGGCAAGCTGGCCGCGCAGCGCGCCTATCTGTCGAGGGTCAAGGCCGATGTCAAGCGCGCGGTCGAGCAGGAGCGCAAGCGGCAGGAGGAGCTTCGGCGGCGGGCGCTGCAGCGCCAGCTGGCTGCTGAGCGGGCCGCCCGGTTGCGCGCGGCGCGGGCGCGCAGCCATCGGCAGGCGACCCCGACGTGGGGCGAGGTGCCCCTGCCCCGACGAGGGGCTGCGAGGCAGGCGATCGCGTTCGCGCAGGCACAGCTCGGCAAGCCCTACCTGTGGGGTGGCACGGGACCTGACCGCTTCGACTGCTCGGGGCTGACCATGATGGCCTACCGCAGCGCTGGCGTGTCGCTGCCGCGGACCTCGAGGCAGCAGTGGTATGGCGGTCCCCATGTGCGTAGCATGCTCGACCTCGAGCCCGGTGACCTTGTCTTCTACGCCTACGACCTGCGTGGCCCCTCGACGATCCACCACATGGGGATGTACATCGGCAGCGGCCTGATGATCGAGGCCCCCTACACCGGCAGCGTCGTCCGCATACGTTCGATCAACCGGCCCGACTACATCGGGGCCGTCCGGCCCACCGGCTGAGCTTCTCCGACACGTTCAACAGACAGGTAGTTGTTGGTGGAGTGCCGGTGCTTCTCTGGGGGTCCGCCCGGCGGCGGGGACTCGATCTCTGCGTTTCATCTGCCCCCGGGTGGTGCTCCGGTCGGCTTCGCCGCGGCTGCCGTTGCCACGCGTCTCCCCGCCCGAGTTCCTGCCGCTGTACCAGGCGGCCGCCGATACCTGTCCGGGCCTGCCGTGGGCGGTGCTCGCCGCCATCGGCAAGGTCGAGACCAACCACGGCCGCCTCCAGGCCCCCGGGGTCACCTCCGGCGCCAACTTCGCGGGCGCCGCCGGCCCGATGCAGTTCGGGATCGGCGGCAAGGCTGGCAACACCTGGGGCGGGTCCCCGGTCCATGCAGCAGCAAGAGATCGATGAGATGACGAAGTGGCAGCAGCGGTGGGTGCCTGCTCCTGGTTTGGGAGGCGAGGCCGCGGGCCAGCAGGGGAGGCCGTACCGGAGCGCACCGCGGCACCGAGAGCCGACTGCCCGCGTTGACGCTGGACGAGCTCACCCGGACCGTTGAGCGTCGGCATGGGTTCCGCCCCGATTTCACCCGGCATGCGATCGACGCGCTGTGCTCGGACTGCCGGGGCGCGGGCGCGCCAATCAACGGGTCGAGGTGATCGGCGCGGCTGTCGGGACGTCGGCGTGCTGGTCGAGGCCGGCCGTCCGGTGCAGCCGGCCGCCACCGGTGACCAGGAGGACCGCGCCGAAGACGGTCGCGCCGGTGAGCACGATGGTGGTGCCAGAGGGCACGTCGAGGTGGTAGCTGAGGTTCATCCCAGCGAACCCGCAGGCCGCTCCGATGCTGGTCGAGAGCGCGAGCATGCGGCCGAAGGAGTTGGTGAGCATCCGGGCGACAACCGCGGGGATCACCAGCGTCGCCGCCACCAGCGTCACCCCGATGACCGTCAGGGTGGCGAGGATGGACAGCGAGAGCACGAACATGAGTAGTGCGTCCATCCGCGGCACGCTCACTCCGGAGACGTCGGCGACCTCGGGGTCGAACGTGGTGAACAGCAGGGCGCGGTAGCGCAGGAAGATCACGGCGGCGGCCAGCAGGCTGACGCCCAGGATCACGAGCACGTCGCTGTCCCGGACACCGATGATGCTGCCGAACAGCGCGGCGTCGAAGGTCGGGCCCCGGTTGCCGAACTTGGTGAGCAGCGCCACCCCGAGCGCGAAGGATGCCGTGGTGATCACGCCGATGGCGGCGTCGGAGCCGATGCCCCGCTTACGGGTGACCCGGTTGATGGCCAGCGCGCTCGCCAAGCCCCAGATACCGGCGCCGATGAAGTAGTTGAACGAGACGATGGCGCTGGCGGCGAACCCGCCGAAGATGGCGTGGGAGAGTCCGTGCCCGATGTAGCTCATGCCCTTGAGCGTGATGTAGACCCCGATGAGACCGCAGAGCGCCCCGGCCAGCGTCGCAACGAGCAGGCCCTTGACGAAGAACTCGTACTGGAACGGTGCGAGGACCTCGCTCACAGCACGGCCCTCGCCGGGCTCCGGTCGGGGGCGTACTGGTCGACCACGACCGGCAGCCCGCAGTGTTCCAGGACCTCCATCCGGGCCCCGAAGGTCTGCTCGAGCACACGGGGGGTGATCACCTCGACGGGTGCGCCGGTGGCGACGACCTGGTTGCGCAGGCAGACCAGGTTCGGCAGATGGGCCGCGATCCCGTTGAGGTCGTGGGTGGTGAGCACCACGGCGAGCCCCTCGCGGTTGAGGTCGTCGAGCAGGTGGAGGATCTCGTGCCTGGTGCTGACGTCGACCCCCGAGGTGGGCTCGTCCATGAGCAGCAGCCGCGGCCGGCGCAGCAGGGCGCGGGCGATGAACATGCGTTGCTGCTGCCCGCCGGACAGCTCGCGGATGTGGCGCCGGCCGAGGTCGGCGATGCCGAGGCGTTCGAGCACGCCGGCGACCTCGGTTTTCTCGGCGCGGCTGGCCCAGGGCAGCAGCCGACCGGTCGTCCTGGACATGAGCACGCACTCGTTCACGGTCACGGGGAAGTTCCAGTTGACCGTCTCGAGCTGCGGTACGTAGCTCAACGCGGTACGGGCCGACCTGGTCACGTGCCCGCGTGTTGGGCTGAGGGTGCCCAGCAGGACGCGGAGCAGGGTGGTCTTGCCCGAGCCGGACGGCCCCACGATCCCGGTGAAGTCCGCCGGTCGTACTGTCAAGGTGACGTTGCGCAGGACCGGTTCGGCGCCGTAGCCGAACGTCACCCGGTCCAGGGAGATGAGGGCGTCGCCGAGCCGGGGGCTCATTGTGGATAGGTAGCCGTGTCGGGGGCCGCGTCTCTGGTGTCAAGTTCGGCCAGGGTCGCCGGGTTGCCGCCGAGGCCCTTGATCATTGTCTGGTAGTCGTAGCGCATGAGCCCGAGCCAGGAGTGCTCCGGGCCGCCTGGTTTGCCCGGCAGATCGTCGTCGCGCAGGGTGTCCTCGTAGCGCGCGCCGGTCTCCTTGCCGATCTGAGCGAGCACCTTGGACGGGAAGACCTCGGAGCCGAAGATCACCGGTACCTGCTGCGCCTTGATCTGGTCGATCAGGGCCGCGACCTCCCGTGGGGTGGGGTCCTCGAAGTTCTTCGGCTGGATGGCGCCGATGACCTTCCACCCGTAGGTCTTGGCGAAGTAGGCGTAGGCGTCGTGGTAGGTCAGCAGCTCCCGCCTGCCGCCCGGGATCGTCTGCTGGTCCGTTCTGAGGGCGTCGCTCAGCGCGGTCGCCTTCCGCTGGAACACGGCGTAGTTGGCCTGGTAGGCAGCCTTGTTGCCCGGGTCGCGCTTGACCATCTCGTCGCGGATCACCGCGGCGTACGTGATGGCGTAGGTCGGGTCGGTCCACAGGTGCGGGTTGGGTTTGCCTTCCTCCTTGGGGAAGGAGAAGTCGTAGATGTAGTCCGACTCGGGCAGCACCGTGGTCCCGATCTCGACGATGTCTGCCCCGCTCTTCTTGTTCTGCTCGGCCAGCTCGCGAGTCGGGTCCTCGAGCTTGAGGCCGTTGACGAAGATCACGTCGGCCTTGCTGAGGACCTCGGCGGCGCTGGGCGGCGGTTCGAAGGTGTGGCTGTTGGTGCCCTCGGGCACGATCCCGGTGACGATGGCCTTGTCGCCAACGACGTTGGCGGTGATCGACGTGATGGGCGCGACGGTCGTCACGATCCTCAGCCGCCCATCCGCTGCCTTCGACTCTCCACCGTTGGAGCTGCAGCCGCTGATGACGAGCAATCCGAGCACGGTCATGGTGAGGAGGGACATCGCACGGCGGAAGGGGTGCTGGCGGTAGGTGCTCATGGGTCTAGCGTAAGGCCACCTAGAAGCAGATACAACTACCTCGCAACAGCATCTGGAGCATATCTAGTACTGTGGTGTCCGAGCGTTGCCATCGCACTTGGCGCGAACGTCGCGTGCGCGTGGCCTGCGGCCCGCTTGCACTGGCGTCCACCTGGTACCCGTTTACTGCCTGGGCACTAGGAAGCCGACGCCGGCCCGTGACGGGGCCGGCGTCGGTCATGTTGCTCCGCGCGGGCTAGTCGCCCGTGTAGCGGAACAGGTACAGGCCGAAGTCGCGGTCGCTGGCCGGAACGAGCGGCTGCCCGCGGTTGCCCAGCTGGATCGGCTCGATACCCCAGAAGTCGTTGCCACCCTGGTCGATGAAGTGGCCGACCTCGTGGATGCCGTTCTTGCCGAACTTGACGACGCGGAAGCCGGCGTCGTAGTAGGAGATATAGGCGAGATTCACGTTGGCCCGGGGGTCGGTCTGGACCTCGTGGACCGTGAGGTTCCCGAAGCCGGTCCTGAAGGCCGGGTCCAGCCCCTCCGGCACCGCGTAGGCGTCGATCTCCTGGAGGGTGTTGGCGTTCAGGAGATGGACGTAGCCCCACCCGTCGAACACGCCGCCCTTCGCGAACAGGCGCTCGCCGAGGGTGCCCTTGGCCGGCATGTCCAGCGTGTCGTCGCCGGTGTAGGCGGGGGCATCGTTGAACAGCTGGTGCATGGCCCGGTGGCCGATGCAGGAGCCCGAGGCCTGCCCGAGGACGGGGCTGCCCTGGCCGCCGCAGATGAAGCTGTCGGGCAGCAGCCCGTTGCGGCTGCCCGTGTGGCTCTGGCCGACGAAGACCATCTTGTAGCCGGCGAGCTCGCCGGTCTCGACCTTCTGGGAGAAGAAGCAGACGCCGCGGCTGAACACGATCGCGTCGGCGCCGGTCTGCGCCTTGGTGTGGTTGGCGAGCACCTCGGCGCGGTCGCCGGTGCCGTTGCCGTCGACGTCCTCCGGGCAGCCCGAGCCGCCCCAGACGGTCGTCCCCGAGAAGCCCGACGGGAACTGGTCGGAGAGCGGGACCGTCCAGCCGAACTCGCCGCACGGCGTGGCACCGGCGTTCGGGCCGGTCTCGATGCTGCAGTTGGTCCGGGTCGGCGAGGTGTCCTCGTCGGTCCCCAGGATGAACTGGTTGTTGGAGCTCCACCACGCCTGGTGCCCGTTGCCCTCCGGAATGGCAAACCCGGTCAGCGGGTCGGGCGTGGGGTAGTCGGAGTCGTTGATGAAGGCGGGGCTGGCCGGGTTCGTCACGTCCAGGAGCACCCAGCCGGCGTCCCAGTAGGAGTTGAGCGCGATCCACCTCGTCCCGATCCGCTTGACCTGGAAGTCGTGGTTGAAGACCGTGTCGCCGTTGGCCAGCGGCGACTGGGCCGCCGGCCAGTCGTTGAGGCCCGTCTCGGAGGCCATGACCGGAGCCGCCGGGTTGGTGATGTCGAGGATGTCGACGTCGGCGACCTCCTGGTTGTCGGCCATCATCACGTACGCCTTGCCCGTCGCCGGCGGGTTCGCCCCCGGCACGTACCAGGCGAACGCGCTGTGCACCGAGTGCACCCCGTTGATGTTGGGCGAGATCGCCGGCGACGAGTCGCCCACGCCGCCGGCGAACTTCACGGGGGCGAGCGGGTTGCTGACGCTCCACAGCGACACCCCGCCCTCGAACGGCAGGCTGGAGTCACAGCCCTCGTTGTTGTGCACCAGCAGGTCGCCGGTGAAGGAGGGCGTGGCCATGTGGATGACGTGGACGCCTTCCCCCACGTAGGAGTTGGCGTGCGCCGGGAGGAAGCCGACCTTGGTCGGACTGGCCGGGTTGGCGATGTCGACGATGTGCACGCCCGTCCCCTGCGCGCCCGGCCGCCCTGCACACTCGGGGTTGAACGCGGCGAGGTAGGCGAAGTGGCCGAACGCGCCGACGTCGGCGATTCCGCCCGTGACGTTGGTCAGCCGCACCTTGCCGACCAGCTCGACGTTGGCCCTGGAGGGCGGGAGGTGGCCGCCCGTGCCGCCGTGCTGGTCGTCGGCGGCGGGCGGCGGCCCGTCGGCGGGGTCATGGCCGCGCGCGTGGTCGGGAACCGACGCTCCCGCCGCGCCGGCCCACAGCACAAGGGTGAGCGCAACCACCGGCAAGAGGACACTCCTACGGAACGACATTGTTCTTTCCTCCCCTCCCGGGGCCCGCTCCCGCGGGGCACCCTTAGGCGGGGAGGAATCTACGTTTTGGGAGGATGCCGCGTCAACGCCGAAAGTTGCGAGACCGCCCTATTCCTCCGTGTCCTGCTCGGCGGCCGCCCGGTCTCGGGAGGGGCGCCGTTGGCGGCGCCCCTCCCGAGAGCCTGGGCTACTTGGTGTGCGCGCCTGGGTTACTTGGTGCGGGTGACGATGTAGAGGCCGAAGTTGATGTCGCTCAGGTAGATCCGGTCACCGAGCGGGTACGCGCCCCAGACGAAGGGGATCGGGTGCCTGGCCGCCGGGCCGAAGCTGGCGAAGACCCCCGTCGGGTCAAGGGTCGGCGTGGGCCGGTAGAAGCCGACCTCCCGCGGCGTGCCCGGGTTGGCGATGTCCACGATGCGCAGCCCGTCGGAGTACCAGCTCAGGTACAGCGTGTCCCCGCGGATCTGCGGGTTGTGGGCCGAGTAGAAGCCCGAGGTCGAGCCCGTCAGCGAGTGCGGCGTCGCGAAGTCGCTCAGGTGCCGCGGGCTCGCGGCATCCGCGATGCCCCAGATCCGCGCGAAGCCCCACGTGTCGCCGCGCTCCCTCGGCTCCCCGGCCGCGACCAGCTCGCCGGGGCTGAAGTCCTCGTCGGTGGTGACCAGCACCGTGCCGGCCGCGTTGGGCATCGCCGAGTGGGTGTCGCCCTCGCTGCCCGCCGGGTAGGGCGTGCGCCCGACCATGCCGACGGCGGCGGGGTTGGAGAGGTCGACGATGACCGCGCCCGCGTCCCAGTAGGCGACGTAGGCGGTCATGCCGTCGGCGCTCGGCGAGGCGCTGTGGCCGAACACCGCCCCGAAATGGCCACGGCACAGCGGCTCCTGCCCGGCGGGCGGGGTGCAGTCGAACGGGGCCGGCAGGCCGATCCCCGCGATCCCGAAGGCCAGCCCGCCGTCCTTGCCGGCGCCCCAGTCGTCGGTCCGGGCCGGGTGGCGCGGGTCGGTGACCTCGACCAGCTGGAAGTCGCCGACCGTCCCACCCGAGGCGAGCTCGGAGAACGGCACGGCCGCCAGCGCGAACACCCGCTGCCCGCTCGCGCGGACCTGCCTGGTGAGCGAGACCTCGTGGGTGCCCCCGGCCCCGGTGTCGAAGAACCCCAGGTGGCTCGGGGTGCGCGGGTCGGTCACGTCCCACAGGTCGACGCCGGTGCGCCCGGGAGCCTGGCCCTCAAGGCCGCAGTCCTGCAGGCCGACGGCGAGCAGGTCGCCGGTGAACGCCGGCGTCTGCACCGACAGGACCTCCATGTCCTCGGCGGAGGTGTTCGGGTAGCCGGCGGCCGTCGCCACCAGCCGCGGGCTGGCGGGGGTGGCGGCGTCGATGATCTTCACGCCCGTGCCCGGGCAGGGCCCGCTCCAGGTCCCCACGTAGGCGAAGGTGCCGTGCGCCCACACGTCGCCGTGGAGCCCGCCCGGGATGTGGAGCCGCCCGAGCTGGCGCGTGTGGCGGCCGGCCGGGGTGCTCGCGCCCGGGTCGGCGGCCGTGGAACGCAGGCCCGCCGCAGCCCGCAACAGCCGGGTCGCCAGGGGGTGCTGACCCTCGTCCCCCTGCGCGGCCGCCCCGGGGGCGAGCTGTGTGGCCAGCAGCGCGGCGAGCACGGCGCCCACCACGAGAAAGCCCCTTCGTCGCATCATGGCCCTCCTGCTCCCTGACCCCACGTGGGTCGGCCCCACCCTGTCCCCGACACGATTCGCCTGCCCGGCCGGGCTGTCAACGGCCACCCGACGTAATGCCGGATCGCCGCTGGCCGTAGCTCCTGCTGCTGCCGGACAACGACCCGCACCACCCGGAGGCACGCTTGGTTGCTCCCCATTGGCGGTGGCCGCGCCTTGCTGGCCAAGCGGATCGGCACGACATCAGCTCTTGACCGCAACGGTACAGAACGGCACAGTCAGGATATAGAGAGTGGCTCCCTTGGTGGGTTGGCTTCGCAGGTGATGCTGATGCTCGACCCGTCCGATGTCCCCTGGTGCCTTACCACCCCCGACGTGGCCTGTCCGGCCGCCGTGCCCGCCGGGCCTGGGCGCGCGCGCGACCCCCCTGCGGCCGGCGTCGCGGCTCCTGGTCGTTGGACCCACAAGGAGGTGGGTGGCGTGCGATCTCGTACCCGATGGACGGCGTTTATCCTCATGGCGGCCCTGGCCCTGGTGGTGGGCACCGCGTTTCCCGCGTCGGCAGACCATGCGACGCGGCCGCACACTCCCAACATCCATGCGCTGGGCCACAGCCCCCAGCCCGGCTCGTTCCTGGTACCGGACGGCCAGCGCACCGTCAACTCCGACATCGCCTTCTGGGGGAACCTGGCCTTCAACGGCAACTACAACGGGTTCCGGATCATCGACATCTCCGAGCCGGGCGACCCGGTGCTGCTCTCCCACACCCTCTGCAACGGGGACCAGGGCGACATCGTGGTCTGGCAGGACGTCCTGGTCCGCTCGTGGAACACCAAGCGGGCCGCGGCCCGCGACTGCGACGGCCAGACGGTGCCCGCCGGCTTTGAGGGCGTGCACGTCTTCGACATCGGCAACCCCGCCGACCCTCGGCTGGTGGCCTCGGTCGAGATGCCGTGCGGCTCCCACACGCTGACGGTGGCCGGCATCTCGAATAGCCGGCTGATTGTTTACAGCAACAACTCCAGCAGCTCGGGCTGCGGCGTCGGCCTCGATCTTGCCGGCGAGAACGCCCTGGGCGACTTCATGGACGTCATCGCGGTACCGCTTGCCAACCCGGCGGGCGCCAGCCTGATCCACCGCGAGCCGCTGGCCGGACCGACCGACCCGACCGTCCGTACCGGGTGCCACGACGCGGGCGTGATCCGCGGCGACGTCAACCTGGCCGTCTGCGCCAGCGCCGACACCACCAACGTGTTCGACATCGGCGCCAACGCCTTGCCGGGCGGCAGCCTGGCGGACCCGGTGTTCCTGTACACGATCCAGGAGCCGGGCGTGGACGGCCACGCGGGCCGCTGGCACTCCGCGGCGTTCACCTGGGACGGCAAGGTGGTCATCCTGGGCTGGGAGCCCGGTGGCGGCGCCGCGCCCGAGTGCGAGGCGACCGACCCGCCGGTGAAGAAGAGCATGTTCTTCTACGACGCGGCCAGCGGCGCCAAGCTGGGCCAGTGGGCCCTGCCCCGTCCGCAGAGCGCCGCGGAGAACTGCACGATTCACAACTATAACGTCGTGCCGCTGCGCAGCGGCCGGTACGTGGCGGTCAGCGGCAACTACCAGGCCGGGACGTGGGTCACCGACTTCACCAGCCCGGCCAGCCCGGCCACGGTGGCCTGGTCGGACCCGCCGCCGCTGGTGCCCACCCAGCTCGGCGGCGCCTGGTCCTCCTACTGGTACAACAACTTCGTCTTCGAGTCCGAGATCACCAAGGGCCTCAACGTCTTCCGGGTCAGCGACCCGCGCCTGGCTGGGGCACGCGTCCTCGGCCACCTCAACCCCCAGACCCAGGAGTTCACGATCGGCTGACGGTTCACCGTGGGCCTCCCTTCGGGGAGGCCCACGTCCTCCCCGTCGAAAGCCTGGAGGGTCATCGATGCGGAGACGACCGCAAGTTCCCGTACCTCAACCCCCAGACCCAGGAATTTGCGATCAGGTGAGCCACGGAGACCGCACGAGTGGGGATGGGCGGACCGCCGCCCATCCCCACGATCCTTTGCCTCGTCCAGACCGCACGCCTTCTCCCACATGCTTGCCCCGCCGCGTGGGGGAGGCATCCACCGACAAGCGTCGCCAGTCGCAAGGGAGGCAGCGATGAAGCGGAGGCTCCTTGCTGGGTTGGCCCTCGTCGTGCTCGGCCTCACCACGCCGGCCGTGGCCCGTGGTGACGTGGGCGTCGGGCCGGGCGGTGGGACGCCGGCCACCTCGTCCAACTTCACGCTCGTGGGCGCGACCCCGCTCTTCGGCCGTGGGATGAACGCCGCGCCCGCGGCCTACGGCCACTACGTCTACGTCGGGAACCGCACCGATGGCTCCAGCCGCTGCGGCATCGGCGATCCGCGGCGGGAGGTGAACATCGACTCGTGCCCGCACCCGCATCCGGGAATCCTGGTCGCCGACGTCGCGGGCCCGGCGAGCCCGACCGTGGTCGGGGAGTTCGGCGACGAGTTCGTGACCGGCGTCAACCAGGGTCAGACGTCGCGGGAGCTTCGCGTATGGCCGCAGCAGAAGCTGCTGATGGTCATGTACTTCCGCTGCAGCACGGTGATCCACGCCTGTCCGCCCAGCCCCGACACCTGGCGGATCCGCTTTTTCGACTTGACCGACCCGGTGCACCCCACGCCCGTGGCGACCTACGTCCCATCGCGGAAGCCGCACGAGATGTACCTCTGGCTCGACCCGGAGAACCCGGCGCGGGCGCTGCTGTGGCTGTCGACGCCGACGGCCTCGGCCGACCCCGCGAGCGCGAACCTGGTCATCACCGACATCAGCCGGGCGCGCGAGGGCGTCTTCACCGAGATCGCGAAGGGGAACTGGAACCAGTTCTTCCCTGGCGCGTCGAACCCGGCGACCTACGACTTCGACCTCGCGCTCCACTCGATGACCCCGTCGGTTGACGGGACGCGGACCTACCTGGCCTACCTGCGCGGGGGGTTCGGCGTGCTCGACACCAGCAAGGTCGCCAACAACGAGATCCCGGCCGGGACGGTGGAGTCGCTGAGCGACGACCTGCTGACGCGGGTGCCGTTGCCGACGTGGGGGACCGGGCCGCACTGCGAGGGTCACACGCCCGCCGGCTGTGCGGAGAGCCACTCGGCGGTGCCGCTGCCCGGCCGGCCGTTCGCCATCACCCTCGACGAGGTCTACGGGACCTTCACGGTGTCGTCGTTCGGCTGGCCGTGGGGCTGGATGCGCACCTGGAACATCGCCCAGCCGCGCCAGCCGCGTATGCTCGGCGAGTACAAGATCCTCCAGAACACCACGGCGTACACGCCCGCGCCTGGCGAGAACGAGTTCACGTCGTACTCATCGCACAACCCCACGCCGACGCGGAATCTCGTCGTCGACTCGTGGCACTCGGGCGGCCTGCAGGCGATCGACGTGTCCGACCCGGGGCTGCCGGTGCAGGCCGGCTGGTTCTCACCGGCGCCGCTGCCAGCCGTCGCCAACGAGGACCCGGCCCTGTCGCGCGGCCCGAACAAGGTCGTGATGTGGAGCTTCCCGATCGTCAAGGACGGCCTGATCCACGTCGTCGACATCCGCAACGGGCTCTTCGTCCTCCGCTACACGGGGCCCCGCGCAAAGGAGATCGACGCGATCCGTTTCCTCGAGGGGAACTCCAACCTCGGCGACGCGCTCCGCATCGCAACCAGCGCGGGGTAGGGAGCCGACCCGGCGGGAGGCCGGTGCCGGCCGCCGACCTCCCGCTTCCGCCACGAGATCGAGGGGAAGCCTCTCGATGGCCGAAGCATGAGCTACCGCTACAGCTCCCCGGGCCAGCCCGCGGAGGTGAGCCCGAGTGTGACGTAGAGGCGCCCTGGGGGGCTCCGGACTGGAGAGACCTCGCCCCCCAGGGCTTCCACGCCCAGGTAGCTCACTGAGGGTGTCCGTGATGCTCCGTGCGCCCGGACGTTGACGGGGACCAGACCATAGGCAAGGTGTTCAAGCCTGCCATGGAGGCCCGGTCCCCGTGTCATACTGTCCGCGCTCCTCGCTGCCCGCCAACGTCCTGGCCTGGCTGGCCAGCCGCCTCGCCCACCTGGCTCCATCCCGCCCGCCCGGGCGGGGCGGCACCCCGCCGCTGCCGTTGGAGGTGCGCCTGGACGCCGTCGGGGCGGTCATCCTCGATGGGCTGTCGTACCGGCGTGCCGGCCGGATGGTCGGGATCTCCAAGACCGAGGTGGGCGACAGCCTGGACCTGCTGCTCGGCCCGCTGGCCTGCCTGGGGTTCTGCCAGCCCGACGGCACGTTTGTCACCACCCTCCAAGACCTGCGCGCGCTGCTTGAGGAGATGGCCGGAGCCGGCGAGGCGGTGTGCGTGGACGGGCTGGGCATCCGGGTGCAGCGGCCAGCCGGGTGGGCCAACCAGAAGGTCCTGTATGACGCCAAGCGGCACACCCACACCGCCCAGGGCCTGGCCGTGTCGACCGTCCACGGTGACCTGCTGTGGGTGGGTGGGGGCTGGCCGGGCAGCTGCCACGAGCAGGAGCTGCTTGCGCTGTCGGGGCTTGGTGGGGTGCTGGACGCCGCCGAGGTCGCCAGCCTGGTGGACCGGGGGTTCCGCGGCATGGCCAAGGGCCGCGAGCACTGGCACGCGCTGGTCGGCGACCGGCGCACCAAGGACCGGCTCAGCGACGCGCAGCGGGCGTTCAACCGCGTGCAGGCGGGGCTGCGCGCGCTGGTGGAGCAGCCGGTCGCCCATCTGGCGAACGCGTGGGCGTTGCGCCGCTGGCGCGGGCTGCTGTGCCGCGTCCGCGACGTGTACCGGGCCGCCGGCGCGCTGGTCTGCCTGGGCCGGTGGCTCCACCGCGTCCCTGCCTGAAGAGAGATCACCGACACCCTGAGTGTCCTGGCGTTCGCCTAAGTTCTGGTAGGTATTTCGCGGGTCGGGGCGGGCACTCCCGCTCCGCAATCAACGGTGGCCTGTGGTCGTGGGCCATGAAGACCGCTGGTCGAGGCGGAGGAGGGCAGATGGGTCGCAAGATCCTGCTGCACGGTGAGGTGGACCTCGACCTGGAAGACAACGCGCGGTTGGCGGCGGTCGCCCGTACCTGGTTCACCCAGGCGGCCGCGCGGCTGTTCCCGCGGCTGCAGCAGCTGGCCGATCAGGGCGCGTCAGAGGTGACACCGGTGATCACCGTCGCCCCCACGATGGACGACCGGGCCAAGAGCCGCCAGTACTCCCCAGAGCGGTGGCAGGCGATACTCGACGAGCTTGACGGCCGGCCGTCTGTGGAGGGCAACGCGCACTACGCCGGCAAGCGCGAACAGGAGCGGGTGGCGCTGGCCGGCTCGGTCCCGGCGACCATCGTCCGAGCGACGCAGTTCTTCCACTTGGCCGCGATGGTGGTGGGGGTGGACGCGGCACAGGCGGGTGGCGACGGTGCCGCCGCTGCTGGTCCAGCCGGTTGCGGTCGCAGACATCCTCGTCCAGGTCGCGGTGAGTGCACCGCAGAACAGGGTGCATGAGCTGGACGGCCCCGGACCCCAGGATCTAGTCGACATGGCTCGTCGGACGCTCGCCGCGCGAGGGGAGTCGCTGCGGCTGATCCCGAGCTGGCGCGGTCCATTCGGGGTCGAGATGGCCGGCGAGGTCCTTCTCCCAGGGCCGGATGCGCAGATCGCGCCGACCACATTCGAAACATGGTCATTCTGGCTGGGTTCTGCCCTCCGCGCTGAATGGTTCCGATGTCACCGACGTGCGTGTGGGATTCCGATCCGGGGAATTGGTCCGCTCGTCCGTGGAGAGGGCTGGTATGCGCACGTGGATGGTGAGGCCGCCGTCGGGGCGGGGTGTGGCGTGGACGTCGCCGCCGTGGGCGTGGGCCACGGAGCGAACGATGGACAGGCCGAGTCCTGCCCCGTGGTTGCCGCCCTGGGTGGCGCGTCGTTCGGTAGTGGCGAGTCGGCGGAAGGGTTCGAACAGGCCAGGGATCTCGTAGGTCGGCACCGTGGGGCCGGGGTTTTCCACGGTGAGCTGCGCGGTTCCGTCATCGAGGCCGCTGGTGACCGCGACCCATCCGTGTTCGGCGATGTTGTAGCGGATGGCGTTGTCGATGAGATTCTGGGTGAGTCGTTCCAGCAGGGCCGGGTCGCCTGCGACGGGTGCCGAGGCGAGCGCGGTGCGGATCTCGACACCGGCTTGCTGGGCGGCGGCGTGGGACTCGGCGGCGAGGTGCCGGACGATGTCGGCGAGGTCGACCGGACTGTGCGCGCTGAGGCGTTCTTCGCTGCTGGCGAGGGTGAGCAGGCCGTCGATGAGGCGCTCGTTGCGTTGGTTGACGGCGAGCAGGGTGGTGCCGAGCTGACGCAACGATTCCGGCGTGTCGGGGTTGTCGAGGGCGACTTCGATGAGCGCGCGGTTGACGGTCAGCGGGGTGCGGAGCTCGTGGGAGGCATTGGCGACGAATCGGCGTTGGCTGTCGAAGGCGCGCTGTTGGCTGTCGAAGGCGCGGTCGAGCCGCTCCAGCATGGCGTCGAAGGTGTCGGCGAGGTCCTTGATCTCGTCGTCGGGCCCGTCGAGGGCGATGCGTTCATGGAGGCTGCGGTCGGCGACTCGGCGGGCGGTGGCGGTGATGTCCTGCAGCGGCCGTAGTGCCCGCCCGGCCAGCAGCCAGCCGAACCCTCCGGCGGCGACTCCGATGACACCCAGGGCCACCAGCGAGGCGATGAGCATCGAGCGCAGGGTGTCGTCGCGGTCCTGTTCGAGCTGGGTTCGGAGCTGGTCGGCAAGTTCGGGCGGCACCTCGTGTGGCCGCAGTTGTTCGGTGGACGCCACGCGTTCGGTCAGCTGGTGACCGAGCGACTGCCCGAGGTAGAGGTACATGAGGGCCACGAGGATCGCGCCGGCGAGGAAGAACGCCCCGGCATACAGCAGGGTGAGCCGGACCCGGATCGTGGACTGCCACCAGCGTTTCATGGGATGCGGTATCCGGCGCCGGAGACGGTCTCGATGACCGGTGGTTGGCCGAGTTTGCGGCGCAGCATCATGATGGTGAACCGGACGACGCCGGTGAACGGGTCGATGTGTTCGTCCCAGGCCTTCTCCAGCAGCTGTTCGGCGGACACAACGCCGCCGTCGGCGCGCAGGAGCTCGGCGAGCACGGCGAACTCTTTGCGGGTCAGCGGCACGTGCTCGCCGTCGCGGGTGACGGTGCGGCGATGGGGGTCCAGCCGGATGCCGGCGCGTTCCAGCGCGGGAGGCGCAGGGGGCCGCGCCCTGCGCGCCAGCGCCTGGATCCGGGCGGTGAGCTCGGCGAACGCGAACGGTTTGGTCAGGTAGTCGTCGGCGCCGAGTCCGAGACCGGCGACGCGTTCTCTTACCGCGGTGGCGGCGGTGAGCATGAGGATCCGGGTCTCGGCGCCGGATTCGACCAGCGTGCGGCACACGTCGTCGCCGGACACGACCGGCAGGTCGCGGTCGAGCACGATGACGTCGTAGTCGTTGACCGCCAGCCGCTCCAGCGCGGCGTCACCGTCGTAGGCCACGTCGACGGCCATCGCGTGGTTGCGCAGACCCTCGGTGATCGTGTCGGCAAGGAGCCGTTCGTCTTCCACCACCAGAACACGCATCTGCCCATCATGCCTTGGTCAGGCGTTAGGGCGG
>WNFV01001765.1_pt1 | contig 29271 bp, 30 predicted proteins | sample 5400101 | NCBI WGS metagenome assembly WNFV01 (sample SAMN13153361, study PRJNA577476) | soil metagenome | isolation source: 115 cm soil or saprolite under grassland replicate 1 | place: USA:California | collected 2016-06-15
TGAGGAAGGTCACCGTTCCGGTTTGGGCGGCTTGTGGTGCCGGCTGAGGAGTCGGTACCGAAGTCGTACGGCGCACCACGACCGCGGTGATGATGCCGGCGACCGCTATGACGACGACGGTCAAGGCGATCCATACGCGACGGCGCCTCATCGGCCCACGTCCCTGCCGACCGCCTGTTCCAGAAGCAGCGTTGCCGCATGCGCGTCGAAGAGGCTGCGGGCGTACTCGTGGCGCACGTCGGCGAGCGTGCGCTGGGCTTCAAGGTATTCGACGAGGCCGAGCACTCCCTCCTGGTAGGCACTCAAGGCAATCGCATGAGATTCCTCTGCCTGCCTCAGCATCTGCCGCTCGAAGGCCGCTGTCTTGACGCGCGCAGTCTGCCAGGCATGCCAAGCCGACTCGACTTCGGCGAGCACGCGGTTCCGATGGAGGGCAAGCTCCGCTTCAGAACTCTTCTCCTCCGCCATGGCCCGTGCGATGCCGCCCTGGTTCCGATCGTGTAGCGGCAACGGGATGGAGATTCCGAAGACCAGCGTGTTGTTTTCCCCCACTCGCCGAAGCCCGACAAAGGGAGCCACATCGACCGTCGCCCGGGCTCGTTCGAGGGCGACACGCCGCGCCGCCAGCGCGACGGCGAGCTGGGCCGCCTGCAAACTGGGGCGCTCGGTGAGTGCCGCCCTCCGCAGCGCCTCAAGCTCCGGCACCGTCGCCGTGACCTCCAGTGTGCCGGTGACCGTCCCGGCGCCCGAGAACTCGGACTCGCCAAGCAGATCCAGGAGCTTGATCCCCGCCTGACGGAGGGCGAGCTCCGACTGGGCCAGCGCTGTCTCATACTTCCCACGCTCCAGGCGCACCTTGATGAGCTCGCCCTCGGCGACGGCACCTTCCTCGAGCCGCACCTGATTGAAGTCGACGAGGGTGTCAAACGTCTGCCGCATCTCGAGCGCGCGATCTCGCGCGGCGCGGGTGAGCAGTACCTCGTAGAATGCTCGCTTCAGGTCAGCCAGGCGCTGGCGCAACACGTCGGCGAACTGCGCTTCCGCGAGCAGGACGGACGCGTCCGCGGCCTCGATCCGGAGCCGCCGCTTGTCGCCGAGCTCGATCGGGTAGCTGAGGCTCGACGTGACCTCGTAGAGATCGCCTGCCGGTGTAGGCCCGGAGAGCTTCACGTCCTCCGCGCTCAGCGTCAGGGTCGGATTCGGTCGGAGGCTGGCGGCGAGGCGCTCCGCCCGCACCGCGTCCACGCGGTATCGCGCCGCCTCGATCGCCAGGTTGCGAGCGAGAAAGCGATCGACGGCATTCTCGAGCGTGAATGGCGGCGCAGGGGCGGGAGCCTGCGCGAAGGCCGTCGTCTGTACGAGCGCGAGCCACGAGGCGACGACTAGCGTGCGGCCAGTCATCCGAGTCATTGGGCCTGGAAGTCAGCGAGCAGCATGCGCTCGTCGAGCTTGGCGTTTTTGATGTGGACCTCGATGCGAAAGCTGCCCGGTCCCGGAGCAATCATGTCCGCCACGTAGATTCCCATCACCCGTCCCACCCGCGCCTTCGTAAATGTCCCCGTCCCGCTTCCGCCGGCTCCTCGCAGGCTCAGCGTCACCTCGGCCTTCTCCACGGGCGAGCCATCGGAGAGGTCAGTGAGGTGGATCAGAAAACGACTGGGCTTGGCCGCCTTCAGTGGATCGTGCTCGAAGAAGTTTTCGACGCGGTCCGTGAACTCTGTGCGTGAAAGTGTTTCGCCATCCTTCGCGGCCTCCGGGGGTTGGGGACCTCGACAGGCCGCCGCCAGAAGAAGCACTCCGAGGGTCAGGATCCACCAACGACCGGCAGTAGTCGGTGAGTGGCAGGAGATAGCGCCTTCACGCATCACGGGTGCCTACCTGAAGGCCTGCAAGACGGACTCCGTCGCGGCATGGATCGCGAACGGAGCCCAGGTTCCGAGCACGGCGAGGCTCACAAAAAAGACCGCGGCGAGCGTGAGGGCCGGCGCCGCATGCCACGAAGCCGAAGCGGACGCCGAAGGCGGCGGCGCATCGGCGAGCGCCAGAAGACGGCGGACGCGCCGCTCGACGCTTCCGTCATCGTCGGGAACGAAGCGGGAAGCCGGCACCGCCAGCGCGGATGGTGCGCCGGCGAGCAGCGTGCGCCGGCGCAGCTTGACGAGGGCCTCGGCAATCTCGAGCGGCGCCGAGCTTTGCGCCGCGGCGATCTCGTCGCAGAGCAATTCCACCTGCTCGTTGCGCCAGCGCAGGAGTCGTCGGCCCAGCGGAGCGGCCAGCGAGGCGTGCGCGCAGACGGCAAGTGCCAGCTTCAGGAGATTGTCATGCCGCGCGTGGTGAGCGGCTTCATGTTCCAGCATGCCGCCGAGCTCGCTGGGCGTCAGCGTGGCGAGCAGCCCGGAGGACAACACCAGCTTCGAGCGCCGGAAGCCCCACACGAAAGACAACGGATAGTCGCTCTGGACAAGGCCGACATCGAGGCCGTGCCGTCTTGCAGCCTCTTCCACCATCGCAAGATGCGCGGCCGGCGGCTGCACGCCGGTGAGCTGGAGCCGACCCACCGCCCAGGCGAGCCGGCGGTGGCTCCGCGCCGTCGACCACGCCAGGAGGAGAGCCATCCCCGCAACCAACAGCACGACAGCGCACGCGAGCGCCGGCTCAAGATGGTCGGTGAGAGCACCCATCAAGTGAAAACTGTGTACAGGCCCTGGGTGCGCCGAGTAGAACTCATACTCACCGAACCACCAACGCGGCAGCAGCGCAGCCGCAACAAGCCACGCGGAGGTCAGAGGCGGCACAACCAGCGCCAGTGTGTATAGCCGTACCAGCGTACGAGGGCGTATAGCGTCCCGCTGCCAATGCGCCGCGGCCCGACCCATCCGGGCGATCGCGAAGCCCACCAAGGCGAAGGCCGTACCGAAGCAGAGAAAATTCTCGAGGGCTTCAAGAATCATGCGTGGCCCTGTGCGCGCCGCTTCTCGCGGATCATCTCCTCGAGCCGCTCGAGCGCCCTCGAGTCCTCGCCGACAAGATCCACGAACGCGGAGAGCGCCGGCACACTGAAGTCGCCGAGAAGCGCGCCGAGGACCTCCTCGGCCATGCCGCGCTCGAACTCGTCGCGGCTGAGCCGGGGCGAGTAGACGAAGGCTTTGCCTACCTTATTTCGTGCCAGATACCCCTTCCGGTGGAGGCGGTCGAGCGTCGTGAGCACGGTCGTGTGCGCGATTTCGCGTGCTTCGTTGAGGCGCCGCTCGACCGCAGTCACCGTTTGCCCAGGCGCGGCCCAGAGCAATTCCATTACGGCGGTCTCGAGCTCGCCGAGTACCGTCGCGACGCCCAGCGCGCCGGGTTTGAAACCGCGCAGGGCGATCCGAGGACGGGTAAATCTGGCGGTCATAGAGATGGTTAACCTCAGACACTATATGAACGGAGTCCGACTACTGTCAATAGTCAGCCGACGGAGGTTCCTGATCCATCCTTCGCTGCTCTCAGCCGCGGTCCGTGTAGATCAGGGCGCGATGCGTGTTGGGCAAAAAGGCATATACAGTGTTCCGGCTCGGATCGAAGCCGAGCGTGTGGGCGCCCGCTTCCGTCCGCACGGTTTCCAAGCGCCGCATCTGGCCGGTTTCGAAGACCTCGATCAGACCGGGATCGCCGACGGCGACGTAGAGATGCCGGCGTTCGTGGTTGAAGAAGATCACATCGGGAACACCGGCAAGCTCTGCCTGCGTCAGTATGGCGCCCGACCACGAATCAAGGACTACCAGCGTCTTGCCATCGCATGCACAGAACAGCCGGTGGGTTGCTGCATCCAGGTCTAGACCGTGCGGGCCAGCGGCTGGGACCGACAACGTGCGAGCCACGAAGCCCGGCTTTGCCGCCTCAATGATCACAATCTGGGACGGATCAGCGATGTTGACGTAGAAGCAGGCACTCGCGACGTCGAAGACCACCCAGCGGGTTCGGCCAGATACTGGGACGGCGGCGATCATCACCCGAGTGGACACGTCGACCGCCGAGACAGTGAATGATCCCGGCCTCGCCGGATCCCCGACGTTCGCGGCCAGCAGGAGGCGACGGCCGGCATCGTAGGCCAAGCCATTCGGTCTCAGGCCCACCTTCACCTTGATCAGCGCTTCCTCGTGATCTGGGGGAAAGATGCCCACGGTATTCTCGGCGCGATTCGACGTGAACACGAGATCGTGATCCTCAGATACCAGGGCACCCGCCACACCACCGAGGCCGGGGACGGAGCCGAGATACGTGTTCGTTGCGCAGTCGATCACATCCAGCGCGTCGTTGGCCGTGTGGGCGACGTAAAGCCGTCCCCGTGGCCCGTGTACCGCCGCGTGATCGAAGCCGCCCGGCTTCTCGTGGGCGGGAAGCTGCACTTCTCCAGTCTGTTCGAGAATCATGGACACGCCATCCCCCCGCGTATGACGGCCCCTCTACTTTGCCGTCGTTACGCGCGCACGGCAGTAATCATAGAGCGCGTCGTAGACGGGGAACTGTTTCTCCATGTTGTCGAAGTCGTCGCGTGCGATGGTCTGAAATCCGGTCGCCACCGCATACAGGCCGGCCGGATTCTGGCGTGAGTCCCCGCGCGTCCGTGTCGGCCCCGCGCACGATGAGGGCAAGCTCTCGGAGTGCAGGATCGGTCAGCTTGTACTTGTCCACGAACGCGTCAAATGAACACTGATCCCCGTGATGGCCCAGCTCGACATCGGGTACATCGTACGGGATGGCCTCCTCTTTCTTGGCCACCGCGAGCACGTCGCGCGCGGGCACGAAGAGGAACGTGGGCTCCTTGTCGATAAAGCGGGTAATGAGCCAGGGGCAGGCAATGCGATCAACGCGGGCCTTCTCTCGAGTGACCCATTTCATGGACGAGATCCTTTCTGTGGCGGGGCCCTTCAGGGCTTCGCGCTGTTGGTCTGGCCCAGGGCAGCTCTGAGCCCCTGCGCAAGCTTGACCGGGTCGTCATTCGCCCAGAAGTGCATGTAGAAGAGTCTGGGCATGTCCATGAGGCCGTGGTTGTGGATGGCCGTCACGTCGATGCCGTGCTGGATAAGGGTCCGGGCGACCGCGTTCACTTCCTTGTCGATCAAGACGAAGTCGCCGGTGATCGCCGCCTTGCCGTCCGCGGTGGGCTGGAAGTTCATTACGGTCGTTACTCCCATGGCAGGCAGCAACTCCACCCCCATCTCGGTGATCACTTCCGCGCGTGGGACGGTCACCTGGAATAGACCGGCGTCCAGTGCCCTTCCCGTTCTCCCCAGGGCCTGTTCGATCTGCTTGGTGTCGAGCCCAGGCCCCGCGGCCGGGGCGACAGCCGAACTCCCCCCGGCCCCGAGCGGCGTCGCGCTGGCAGACAATGCCTGGCGGAGCGTCGTCGCCAGCTTGACCGCCTCGCCGTGACCCTCGTAGTGCATGTACATCACGTGCGGCGAGATCTCGTTCAAATGGTTGTGGACGGCGGTGACCTCGAGCCCTCCTTTGAACAGGCCGGCCATCACGGCAGGCACCTCCTGATCGAGGAGCACGAGGTCGCCCATCACCATCGCGTGATCCCCCACCGGCTTGAATGCGGCGTACGATCCGAGGGCAAATCCGGCCTTGACCGGCACCCCCTTCACCGTGACCGCGAGATCGGTACGCGGCATCCCGATACGAAAGACACCGCCTGGCTGTGCCTGGCCCGCCTTGCCCAGGGCCGCCTCCACCGCCTTCCAGTCGGGTTCCGCCGCGAGCGCCAGTTCCGGCGTGCCCACAATCACCGCCAGTCCGAGTACCAAGATCGCGTGCTTCAATGCCTGAGCTGTCATGTGCTTGTTCTCCCCCTCCGCCCCGTGGGGTATGTCAGGTCTGGTCTCCTAGCGCGGCAGCACCAGGATCGTTGCGGTCATGGACGGCCCGTGCGTCTCACATTGGAGCTGATACTTGCCAACCTTTCGCGCCTGGAAGAACGCACTGTACTCGGCGAGAGAGACTCCCAGAGTCGACCTGAGGGGGTGTTGCCTTATCGCTCATTGGCGACCCCTTGAACTCGATGGCGGTGATATAGATGGCATGCGACCTTGCTCGCCCCGGCTGAGTCGTTACATCCTCACTGGCGAAGAGCACGGACACCGTGACCAGGGCGACGAGCAGCGGCCTCATCAGGCGCCTCCGGTCACGTCCCGAATGGTAAAGTCATTGAATGCGGTGATCGAATCGGCCTTTGTCCACAGCCCGACTCGACCTGACTTGAAACGGGAATCTCGGTAGTCGAGCAGCAAGGCGCCGTCGAGCCAACCCTGGATGTGGTCACCGAGGGCAACGACCCGGAGGAGGTGCCACTGCCCGAGCGCCGGCGGCTTGACGCTGGCGCTCGCCAGTTGACGGCGGCCGCGGTCGTAGGCGTACAGCCGAAAATTGCCTTCGAGGGCATTGGCTCGGACAACGTAGTATTTGCCATTCGTGAACCGAAACACGATGCCGCCCGAGGCGTCTTCCTTCCCGGACAGCGGGTCGAATTTCACCGACACGTCCACGTCGGTGAACGGACCTGCCGGCGCCACGATCACGCTGAACTCATTCTTGGTCGCGCGCTGCAGCAAGGCCTTCTTGCCAACGGGTGCACCGGGGAAGTCCTCGACCACCCATTGGCCTCCTACCTGCGTCCAGCCCTCGATTCCCTTCGTCTCGAAGTCGAATTTCTGCTCAGTAACGCCATCGGGCATCTTGATCTCCGGTGGGGCGGCCCGCACGGTGGGCGATGAGCCCAGCCCGTATGCTCCGAGCGCCGTCAACGCGACCTTGAACAGTCTTCTCCGCGACATGATGGGTCCTGCACTGCTCATTCTCTAATCCAGCTTCTCAGACACGTTCTTCCACTCGTTCCCCTTCACCAGCGTGACATCGGCCATGGGATGGCCGTCTTTCAGTGCGGGCAAGACACTGACGACGCGGTACCCCTTGTGCTCCTTCACGGCCTCGGACGCCGCGGCATCGAGGGATCGCTTCGCCTTGGCCATCGCCTCGCTCTGAGCTTTCGCCGCCGTGAGATCGTCGCCGCCGGTGATCGGCTCGGCCTTCGACACCTTGCCAGTCTTGTGATCCACAATGACTTCGGAGAACTTGTTCCCCTTCATCGTGTAGACGGACAACTGGAGCTTTCCGTGGTCCACTTCATACGTCGCCGAAATCGGCTTGCCTTCCTTCGTGCTTGCTGTGAGTCCGCGCTGCAGCGAGATCTTTGCGTCGCGCAGCGCCTTGGCTAGTTCCGCATGCTCTGCGTCGTCGGACTTCTGCGCCAAGCCTATTGGCACCGTGAACATCCAAGCCACGAGGAACGCCAGCGTCAAGGCCGTCTTTTTCATGTCTTGCTCTCCCAGCTTCTCGTTGAAGAGTGGCCTTAGGTCTTGCGCTTCAACACCGTGTACAGACCGTCGAAGATCGCCATGCCGCGCGCTAGCAGGTCCTGGTCGTCTTGGGTGGCCTCGGCGAGGCCTTTGATGGCGAGGTCGACGCCCGTGGACTCGTTGCGCGTGAACTTGCCGTCGTGCAGGTCCGCCTCGTGCACGATCTCGGCAATGACCTTGGCGCGGCGATCCTTGATGCCAAACCGCCTGATGAGCGTCTCGAACGTACAATCCTCGCCGTGATGCCCAAACTCCGCACCGAGCACGTCGAAGGGGATGCCTTTGCGTGCCGCGTCGGCGGAGTCGGCGAAGGCAAATTTCGCGTCGGCATCGTAGAAGCGCCGAATGAGCCAGGCGGAGGCGATCCGATCGATATGTGGCCGCGGTCGGGTCACCCACGTGCTGCCCGGTTGCGGTAATGACGCCCGATGGCGACCAAGGGGAGCGTGGGGGCGTGTCTCAACGGCACGCAGGCGCTTGGCCGCCGTCTCCCAAAGATCGCGCGCGCGCCGACCGATTGGCGCCTCCAGATGGTCGATGGACTGGATCCGGTCCAACTCCCGTTTGACGCCATCGAGCTTGCCGCGAAGGTGAGCGACGGAGCCTCTGTGGTTCGTCCGGTATCGATCGAGCTGCGCGAGGATTTCCCGACAGCCCTTGATGGTCGACTGGTACTCGAGAGCCCGGGCCTTGTGGAAGAGGTCGGCAACTTGCTCCGGGGTCATGTTCCCTACCCGGTCAACGTGCAGCAGGGTCGCCTCGCCGCGGAATGAGTCGATCTCCTGCACGAGCCACTGAAAGAGCTCGGTGGTCTCTGGCGTCTCGGGAAGGATCCACGCCGACCCGCGGAGGCGGACAGCACCCATGCGCTGGAGCTTTCTCCAGACGCCGACGCGATGCCGGGTCGGCGTGGGGGGCAAGGTGGTCAGCAGCGTCAGCCAGCGCATAGCGGTCAAAGTAACGCTTGATACATGTACCGTCAAGCGTTACACTCCGCCAAATTCTTGCGGAGGTGACGATGGACCCGGAGAAGCCGGCGCAGCGAGTCGCCATTCGGGAGCTCGTCCGATACTACCTGCGTCTGGGACTGATCGGCTTCGGCGGTCCGGTCGCCCTCGTGGGTCAGATGGAGCGCGAGCTCGTCGCGGAGCGGAGGTGGCTGACCAAGGAGGAGATGCGAGAGGGTATCGCGGTCTGCCAGTCGCTGCCGGGCCCCTTGGCCATCCAGGTCGGTATCTGGATCTCCTACATTCGCGGGGGCTTTTGGGGCGCGTGGGCGGGCGGCTGGGCCTTTATCCTTCCGAACTTCGTCATCGTCACCGTGTTGGGCGCACTCTACGTCCACTTTGGCGGCCTCTCCGCGGTGAAGGCGATCTTCTACGGGGTGAGCCCGGCGGTGATCGCCCTGATCCTCCACTCCTGTTACCGGCTCACCAAGCTCGGGATGAAGGACTGGCTGGAGTGGGTCCTCGCCGCCGCCGCCTTCGTCATCACGGTCAGCGTGCAGGCCGAGGTCGCCCTCCTCTTCATCGGCTGCGGCATCCTCGGCGTGCTCTACTATGGCTCTCTCTTCCGCAAGAGGACCGAGTCGTCGACGACCTCGTCACTCATGGCCGGCGTCCCCCTGGTCGCGGCCGGCGCCGCCCCGGGCACGGCCGGCGCGATGCTCGGCAAGCTCTTCACCTTCTTCCTGAAGGCCGGGTCGCTGACCTTCGGCAGCGGTCTCGTCATTGTTCCATTCCTCGAGAAAGGCCTCGTGCAGCAGACGGGCTGGCTCAACGAGCGGGAGTTCCTCGTCGCGGTCGCCATGGGCATGATCAGCCCGGGGCCGGTCGTCATCACGGCAACCTTCGTGGGCTATCTCGTCGCCGGCTTTTGGGGCGCGGTTGTCGCGACCATCGGCATCTTCCTCCCGTCGTTCCTGCTCATTCTGATCGTGGCCCCGATCCTTATGCGATACCGCACGAACCCGAACGTGCAGGGCTTCATCAAGGGCGCGTACGCGGCCGCCATCGGCACTATCCTCGGCGCCTCCGTCCTCCTCGGGCGGATCGCCATCGGTGACTGGCTCACCGCTCTCGTTGCCCTGGTCAGCCTCGTCGTCTTGTTCCGCTGGAAGGTCAGCAATCCCCTCCTCGTCGCCGCCGCGGCCGTCATCGGGCTCGTCGCCTTCCCTCTGTTGAAGCCCGAATGGCTCTTCGTGAAGTAGGAGACGTCGCCCTCGGGCACCGGCGTCAAATGGTCAAGAGGCGTGCCACTGCCCTGAATCCTCGAATCACCGGGAGAGAGCCCGACCTCGAGCGACACGTTGTTGACGGCGACGGTTCGGCCGTAGGCTTTCGACACGCCGACGAGTGTCACGAGGGAGGGGCTCATGAGTGACGCCAACTTAGCGTGGATAGGGCTCGGTCGGCAACCTCGGGTACCCAAGGAGTCGATGAGGTCCCGCCGCAGGCCGGATGATGGAGCGACAGCCCTCTGATGCTAGAATCGCTTCGGGTCTTTCTGGAGGATCTCCATGGATTCTTCGAGCCACGAGGCCGGCAAGCTCGTCAACACGCCAGTGACCGCGGTCATCGCGAGCGTTTCGGACCCCCCGGAGCTCGGCGCGAAGCCCCAATCCCTGGTTCACAAGGAAGGACGGCGTGCCGCGGTGGGCAGTTCGGATCGCACGTGGCAGAGACGGCTCCTCCCGCTGATGGTGGGCCTGCTCGTTACCCTGACCGCATTCTTCATCGTGGCGAGCTTCGTTCAGCTCTATTACCTGCAGACCCGCATCGAGAAGGCGCCCCGGCTCGACCTCGGCCCCGCCATGGCCTCGCTCGACGAGATCGCGAAAGACATGCAGAGCGGGAAGCTCCAGGATCAGGGCGCCCTCAACAGCCGAATCGAGCAAGCGCGATGGCAAACCCTGTCCATCCTGGAAGCCAACGTGCTCCAGCGCCGCTATCATCACGCGGGGGTCTTGTTGATCTCGAGGATCTGGACCCGTTACCTCGGCTTCGTGACGGGCACGATCTTGGCGATGGTGGGGGCCGCGTTCATTCTCGGAAAACTGCAGGAGGCATCATCGAACCTGGGTGCTGAAGGTGGTCTCTGGAAGGTCTCCCTCACCACCGCCTCGCCCGGTCTGGTGCTGGCGGCCCTGGGCACCGCGCTGATGCTGGCGACCCTGGCCACGAGCATGGATCTCTATGTGAACGACGGACCGGTGTATCTCCGAGACGGGTCGAGCGCCGCCGCCGAGGCGCCCCCTCCACCCCTCGGCCGGGGCGATGCCGCGCAGACGCCACGGAGCGACGCGGAGATTCTCAAGGACTTGAAGGGTCAGGGGGCGTCCAAGAAGTAGAGGGCGGCGCGCGCGCCGGACCGCGCGGCAAGGGGGTCTTCCATGTGGTGCATCGAGTTCTGTCGTTCCCTGGCGTCGCGTGTCGTCCTGGCCGTCCTCGTATGCGGCGTCGGCCTCATTCCCGCCCGCGGCGCTTCCGCCGACGGTGAGCTCGACCGGCTCGAGGCGATATGGAGGCAGGGGGACTACGCGAGGGCCACGCGAGAGCTGATCGCCTATCGGGAGCGGACCGGCGTCCGGACTCCCGAGGTCGACTACATGATCGCGACGAGCGCCTGCCGCCTGCCCGATCGGCGCCAGCTCGGCAATGAATTCTTCGCCTGGATCCTCCAGAACTACAACCTGAGTCCCCCCACCCGCACACGGGTCGAGGCCCAATGGAAATTGTGCTCCGCGAGCGCGGCGCCCGAGCGGCTGCCCGTGACGGCGCCCGCGGCCATGGTCGGCGTGGCCTATCATGGCAAAGGCGGCACGGACTTCGACGCTCAGCCAAGCGGCGACAGCCGGAGTACGGTGGTCGCCGCGATTCCGCCGGAGCAGTTCGCCCAGCGACTGTTCGTGCCGTCCGATTCAGCGACGGCGGTGCGCAGCGCCGCCAAGCTGGTCGGGCCAGAATTCGAGATCCAGGCGGTCGGTCACTTCATCCTTGCCGGTCCTCGGCCCGGCGCGAGGAGCGCCGGCGTCTCCCCGGGAATCCTCAATGCCGCGGCCCCGCCCAGAGCAGGCGAAAGAAGCCCGGACTCCTCGAAGCTCGGCGGCTCCGGCTCACTGAGCCCATCCGGGAAGCCCGATCTCGACGTGGACGAGCTTCTCAAGAACAAGCCGTCGAAGCTGCCACCGCCGCAAAGTCCCAATGCACTGGTCGGGGCACAGACGCCGAATCTTCCCGCGGGCAGGCCGACGACGCAAAGCGCGCGCCCCGATCCGAGGGACATGGTCCAACAGACGGCGCCGGCCACGTCTCCCGGCGCGGACGAGCTGAAGCGAGTGGGGGAGAGTCTCGAGCGATACCTGCAGTTCTTCGTGTCGGAGTACGGCATGCGGCCCCCGCCTTTCCTCATCACCGTATACTTTGCCGCCGATCGGAGCCAGCTTCGCGACCTCGCTCGGAAGCTCCACGGCATCGACTTGGCTCCCGGGAGCATCGGATATTCGTTTCAGGCTGATCAGAGCATGGTCGGATGGGCAGACGGCAAGGCCTACGGCACGTTCGCGCACGAGCTGTTTCACGTCGTGGTCCGCGGCAACTTTGGAGACATTCCGCCCTTTCTCGATGAAGGCCTGGCCGCGCTCTACGAGGTCTCCGGGTTCGAGCAAGGTCGCGCGGTGGGGGTGAGCAACTGGCGCGGGGCCCTGCTGCGCAAGTTCTGGGCCGAGCGTCCGGGGATCAAAGACCTTGTGCAGATGAACCGGGGCGCTTTGGATGACGTCGCGGGACCCTCCGACGCCGGGGGCGCCAGTGGAAAGCAAGCGGCGAACCACGCCACGGCCAGGTACTTGATGCTCTACTTTCAGGAGCGGGGCGAGCTGCTGCCGGTCTACAAAGCGTTTCGTAGTCGCAAGGTGAATGATCGTCCCGCGGCACAGGGAGTCGAGCTCCTCGAATCGGTACTCGGCCGCTCGCTCGGTACCGTAGACTCCGAGTTCGCGGAGTGGTTCAGGAAGCTTCCACCCTGAGCAGGCTCCGGCGGCCCGCGCGAGATTGACTGGCAGAGAGACCGCGCCCCGTGCATGCTTATCGGCCGGAGGATCACTATGAAGATCGCGCGCGTCGAGGCGCTACACGCGGACGGCGGCTGGCGGCCGTGGACGTTCGTCCGCATCGAAACCGACACCGGCCTGGTCGGCTGGGGCGAATGCAGCGACAACCGCAGCCCGTATGGCATCGCCGGCAGCGTCCGCGACCTCGCCCCCCTGCTCGTCGGGCAGGACCCGCGTCCGGTGGAGCGCCTGTACTGGGACATGCTGAGGGCCAGCCGGCAGAACTACGGCGGCGTATCCTTCAAGGCCATGGCGGGCATCGAGCTGGCGCTGTGGGACATCAAGGCCAAGGCGCTCGGGGTGCCGGTCTATGAGCTGTTCGGCGGGCCCATGCGCGATCGCATGCGGCTCTACTGGTCGCACTGTGGGACCACGCGGGCCCGCATGGGCAGCCTGCTCGGCACGCCGCCGCTCCGGACCTACGACGACATCGCGGCCCTCGGGCGCGAGGTCGTGGCCCGCGGCTTCACCGCGCTCAAGACCAACATGGTGATTCCCGGCGATCCGGCGACCGTCTACTTCCCCGGCTTCGCGAGCGGGATCAACACCACCGACGGCGCACCCACCGTGGAGATCCTGGACGCCATCGACCGGCTGATCGGCACCTTCCGCCAGGCGGTGGGGCCCAAGGTCGGCCTCTGCCTCGACCTCAACTACAATTTCCGAACCGAGGGCGTCCTGCGCATCGCCAAGCTGCTCGAGAAATACGACATGCAGTGGCTGGAGTACGACAACTGGGATGCCGACGCGCTGCTGCAGATCAAGCAGTCGACCTCCACCCGCCTCGCCTCGTGCGAGAGCCTGGTGTCGGTGCGGCAGTACCGGCCCTTCCTGGAAAAGCACGCGGTGGACGTGGCGATCATCGACGTGCCGTGGAACGGCTTCTCGCAGTCGGTGCAGATCGGCCGGTGGGCCGAGGCGTGCGAGATCAACATCGCGCCCCACAACTACTACAGCCACCTCGCCGACCTGCACTCGCTGCATCTGTGCGCCGTGCTGCCCAACGTGCGCATCATGGAGATCGACATCGACGACGTGCCGTGGAAGGGCGCGCTGGTGACCAAGCCGCCGGAGATCCGCGACGGCCACATCTGGCTCACCGACGCTCCCGGCTGGGGCGCCGACGTCAACGAGAAGGTGCTGGCCGAGCACCCATGGCCGCGCCCCGGCGAGGCCGGCCCCCGGCTGTTCTATGGCATGGACCCCACGCAGATGACCGCGCGCCCGTAAGGAGCGAACCGCCTCTCGGTTGCGTGACCCCGGCGGTCGCTCGGGTGAGCGACGCGAAGCCTACCGCCGCGCGGTCGTGGGCGGCACGATCCCGTTCATCCGCAGATAGACCACGAGCTGACCGTAGTGGTTGCGGATCTGGTACAGCGGGCCCTGCCAGAAGGTGGCGCGGGTGACCGTGCGGTCGCCGAACGGGAACTTCACGGGCTCGAGGAGCTGGGCATCGGTGAGCGGCGTGATGATCTCCTGCGCGCTCTGGAACGTCTTCTTCAGGAGGGCGATGACCTCGGGCTTCGTCATCGCGCCGTGATGCGCGGCTTCCGTCTTGGTGCCCTTGGCGGTGTCGATGAAGCGCTGGACGATGCCAGCGCAGTGCACGAGCTGGTCGCCGAAGCTCGAGATCTCGGGGGTCGGCTTGTAGCCGTACTTGTCGGCGGGCATCACTTCCGCGATGTCGAGGATCTCGGTGGAGGCGCGCTGGAAGGTCGCCGCGAGCTCCTTGCTCAGACTGGGGGCCGGCGTCTGGGCCGAGAGCACCGAGGGCCCGGCGGCTGCGATGACGGCGAAGACTACCACGCACGCGTAGGTCAGGGTTTTCATGGTCGCCTCCCGGCGAGGTTTATCCCACAGCGTTCACTCCTAGTCAAGGTGACCCGTCCACGCCCGCGGGCGTAGGCCGTCATCGGCACAGCCGGCGGTAGAGCGCTTCGTAGCGCGGCACGATGACCGCGGCGGAGAACCGCTCTCGCGCGCGGGCCTGCGCGGCGCGGCCGAGGGTATGGCGTCGCGGCTCGTCGCGGATCAGGGCCTCCAGGGCTTGGGCGAGCGCGGCGACGTCGCCGGCCGGCGCGAGCAGGCCGCTCTCGTTGTCCTCCACCACCTCGGGGATACCGCCCACGCGCGTAGAGACGCTGGGGCAGCCGAAGCACATGGCTTCGAGGATGCTGAGGCAAAAGCTCTCGACGTCGGAGGTGTAGAGGCCGATGTCGGCGATCTGAAGATATTCCTCGATGGCGTGGACCTTCTCGCGGACGATCACGCGATCGGCCAGGCCGAGGCGCCGCACCTCGCCGGCGAACGGCGCGAACGCCTCGCCGGCGAGGATGAGGAGCTTGAAGGCCTCGCGCGGGCGCACGCGCGCCGCCGTCTCCAGGAGGAGGTCGACGCGCTTGCCGTGGCGCAGGTTGGACGAGTGCACCACGAGGACTTCGTCGCCCAGGCCGAGCTCGCGGCGGACGACCTCGGGCGAGCGGGTGGGAGGGCGCGGAGTGAAGAAGTTGTGGATGACCTCGATCGGGCCGTCGAAGCCGAGCACGCGCTGGGTTTCGCGCTTGAGGGCATGGGACACGGCGGTGACGGCATCCGACGAGGCCAGGGCGTGCTGGATGGCCGGCGCGTAGCCGGCGTCGTGCCCGAGCAGTGTCGTGTCCGTGCCGTGCAGGGTGGTGACGACGCGAGGCCGCTGACCGGGCGGGAGCATGGCGCGGGCCAGGATGGCCGCGGTGGCGTGAGGCACGGCGTAGTGGACGTGGAGCACGTCGAGGCCATGGTCGCGGCTCACTTCGGCCATGCGCACGGAGAGCGGCAGGGTGTAGTCGGGGAACCGGAAGAGCTCGTACTCGTTGATCGCGACGGGATGGAAGTGCAGGCGCGGCGCATCAGAGGGCAGCCGGAACGGACGCTCGTAGGCGATGAAGTGCACGTCGTGCCCGCGCGCCGCCAGGTCCTCGCCGAGCGCGGTCGCGAGGACGCCGCTCCCGCCGACCGACGGGTAGCACGTGATGCCCACGCGCAGCGTGTCCTCAGCCATCTCCGGGATCGCGCGCGCCGGCGGAGCGCATCCCGCCCGGCAACTCGGTGAACGCCTCATCCGATCGCTCGATATCCTCGCGTCGTACGTACGCGATCTCCGGCGAGTCTTCCCGCCGGAGATATGCCTGCTCCCCCGCGCCCGTCACGTAGTGCGTGCAGTGGATGACCGATTGCATCCACCGAAGTCGCGTGTCCCGCGTGGGGCTGATCTGTTCCTTCCCGAAGCCGAAGGGCGCTCCCGGCAGGGTGACGAACGAATCCCCGCCCTCGTGCAGGTATAGCGCGCCGTCGCGCGCGCGGGCCCGGACCATCTCGCCCTCGTACGGCACGTCCACGAAGAAGTCGTCCACGTCGGACGCGCGGCGCCGCACCGTCGGATCGCTCGAGCGCACCACCTCCACGCCGTCGAGGAGGCCCATCCCGCGGTACATCTCGAGGCAGAAGTCGGCCACCGTCTCCGCCGACGTCTTCCGGAACAGGTCGATGAGAGGAAAGTCCACATAGTTCGCGAGCTGCCCGGCCGTCCTCGCGTGCCAGTCGGCGGCGATGCGCTTGGCGTAGAGCGGGGAGAACTTGCGCTGGACTTTGCTGACCACGGAGAAGTTCAGTGGCGCGGGCTGGCCCGTCGCGCGATGGCGCAGGATCGTGCGGGTCTCGCGCGGATCGTGGTCGCTGTCGTGGCAGAAGTACAGGACGCGCCCGCCGATCTCCGCCTGCAGGCGTCGCGCGGTCCGGATCTTGGCCACGAAGAACCGCCGCGGGAAGAAGCCGCAGGGCTGCTGACCGAACGCGATGACGGGTTCCGCGGTCATCCGGCGCGGCTCGGGTCGGCACGACCGCGTGGCGGGAGTACCGTCTGGAGGGCGGCGCTGAAGGCGATGCAGGCGGCGCAGCCGATGAGGTTGTACCAGAGGTAACCGATGTTCAGGGAGAAGTACATCACGATCACGAGGAGCTGCGCGGTCACGGCCGCGAAGAACACCGCGCTGCCGCCCACGCGCCGGAGAAAGAACGCCACCACGAAGAGGCCGAGGAGGACGCCGTAGAAGATCGAGCCGAGGATGTTGATGGCCTCGATGAGGTTCTCCGCGAATCCAACGAAGAGGGCGAAGGCCACCGCGAAGATGCCCCACAGCGCCGTGAAGCGCCGGGCCACCCGCACGTTGCGCGCCTCGTCGGCGGCGGCAAGCGGGCGGAAGTGACGCCAAAAGTCGACGGTGGTCGTGGTGCCGAGCGCGGCAAGCTCGGACGCCTTCGACGACAGGGCCGCCGCGAACATCACCGCCACGAGCAGGCCCACCGCCCCGTGCGGGAGCTGGGTCAGGATGAACGTGATGAAGACGTAGTCGGAGTCCTTGGTCTTGGCGCGCGGGTCGACGGCGACGAGGGCGGCCTTGGCGTCGGCGCGGATGGCGCGGGTCCGATCGTCGGCCGTGATCATGGCCGCCCGCGCGCTCGCTTCCCGCGCCGCGTCGTCCGAGGCGCGGGCCTGGAGCCACGCGCGAATCGCGGACTGACTCTGCGCGACGGCGCTGGCGTGCTGGGCCTCGATGGCGCGAAAGCGGCCGTCCTGCGCGTAGCGGCGCCACTCCGCCTGGTTGAAGAACACCGGGTGCGGCGCGAACTGATAGAAGACGAACAGAAGCGCGCCCAGCAAGAGGATGACGAACTGCATCGGAATCTTCAGCAGGGCGTTGAACATCAGGCCCAGACGGCCCTCACGCAGAGAGGCACCCCCGATGTAGCGCTGGACCTGCGATTGGTCGGTCCCGAAGTACGAGAGGGAGAGGAACAACCCCCCGAATACGCCGGTCCACACCGTGTAGCGCCGGCTCGGGTCGAGCGAGAAGTCCACCGCCTGCAGCTTGCCCAGCGCGCCGGCCACGTGCGCGGCCCCGGTGAAGCCGAGGCCGGTGGGGAGCCGGAGCAGCAGCACGACCATGGCCGTCACCATGCCGGCCCAGATCACCGCCGTCTGCCACTTCTGGGTCACGGCCACGGCCTCGCTGCCCCCGGTGACCGTGTAGACGATCACGAGCAGCCCGGTGAACACGATGACGAGGTCGAGCGGCCAGCCGAGCACGGTGGAGATGATGATGGCGGGCGCGTAGATCGTCACGCCGGCGGCGAGGCCGCGCTGCAGCAGGAAGAGGCCGGCGCCGAGCAGGCGCGTCTTCTCGTCGAACCGCCGGCCGAGGAACTCGTACGCCGTGTAGACGTTGAGCCTCCGGTACATGGGCAGGAACACGGCGCACACGACGATGAGGGCGAGGGGCAGGCCGAAATAGTTCTGCACGAAGCCGATGCCGCTCTCGAAACCCTGGCCGGGGATGGAGAGGAACGTGATCGCGCTCGCCTGGGTGGCCATCACGCTGACGCCGATGGTGCCCCAGCCGGCGGACGCGTCGCCGCGCAGGTACGTGTTGAGGCTCCGCACGTGGCGCGTGTGCCAGGAGCCGTACGCGGCGATGCCCACGATGGTGCCGAGGAGCACGACCCAGTCGGTGACGTTCACGAGAAGATGCCCGTGAACACGGTCAAGAGGACGACCACGAGCACGAACCACCCGAAGACGAAGAGGTAGACGCCGCGCCAACTGCGGAACCCGGGGACGTCGGGAGGCTCGGCCTCGGAGCGCTCGTCCGGGCGCGGGGCGGGCGTCATTTACCCAGCGAGACGAGATTCGCGAACAGACGATACGCGCCGGGGACGGCTTCCGGGAGCTGGCGAAACCACGCCAGGCTGGTGTAGACGAAGTATCCCTTGCCGTGCCGCGCCGCGAGCAGGCCGCCCTTGAGGGGCGGCTCGCCGGCGTCGCCCGACGCGAGGATCGCGGTGAAGCGCTCGTCCCACTGATCGGGGAAGTAGAGACCGCGCTCCTGCACCCAGCCCTCGAAGTCCGCGGCGGTGATGCGATTCGGCGTGGTCAGCACGGGATGCTCGGGGGCCAGCATGGTCACCGGCGCGTGCTCGTCGGTCACGCGGTCGCGCGACAGGCGCAAGCGGAACGGCGCGAGCCAGCCCTCGCGCAGGCCGTCCAGCGTGTTGTACTGCACGATGGCCGTGCCGCCCGCCTCGACATACGCGAGGAGCGCGGGCAGGCGCTCCGTGAGATCCGTCCTCACGTTGAAGGCGCGGATGCCGATGACCACCGCGTCGAGGCCGCGCAGGCCTTCCGGTGTGAGGTCGGCGCCGGTCAGCGACGTGACCTCGTATCCCATCTGCTCCAGGGCCGCGGGCACGTCGTCGCCGGCGCCCGGCACGTAGCCCACCTGGCGCCCGCGAGTCGCCAACTCGAGCGACACCGCCTTGGCGCGCGCCGGGGGCTGCAGAAGCTGCAGCGGCAGATGATCGTAGCGAACCTCGACGCGCTGCTGGTCGAAGCGGCGGCCGTTGATCTCCACGCTCGCGCCGAGGGGCGCGGTCGCGAGCTGCGGCGGCGCGGTCACGGTGAAGGTGAAGCGCGCGTGCGCGCCAGGGGCGGCGAGTCGAAACGGCCGGGAGGACGGCGTGACGGTCCAGCCGGCCGGCACGTCGAGCTGCACGGTGCCGGTGGCGCGCGCGCGGGCGGCGGCGAGCTCCACCGTCACCGGCCGCGCCGCGCCGGGGGCAAAGAGCTGCACGGCCGCGATGAACCGCAAGGAGACGGGCGCGATGACCTCCAGCCGCCGGCGCAGCGCGGGCTTGCCGGGGTCCGCGGCCGGCAGCGGCTCGCCGGCGATCACCAGCGTCTGCCCGCCGATGTCGAAGACGTACTCGAGCGGGAAGGTGGGCGGGTTCTCGGCGCGGCCGATGAGTGATGGATCGCCCACGTCGAACAGCCCCGCCGTGCCTTCCGTGCGCAGCCAGTACGGCTGGCTCGGCGGCGTGTTCGCGGGCAGCACCTGGGAGGTCTCGCGAGCGACCGGCTGGTTCGGGCGCAGCGCGACGGCCTTGTTGACGGCACGGTGAGTGCTCGGGTACCGCACCGCCGTCCAGCGCACGGGGATACGCGAGCGCACGACGGCCGTGTGGCGAAGCTTCACGGTCTCGCCGGGCACGACCTCGGCGCGATCCACCACGGTGTCGACTTCGAGGCCGAGGCACGCCTGGATGATCCGATCGAGCTGCTCGCGCTTGTCGCTCACCATGGGATCCGCGGGGAGCGTGGCGAGCTGGCGACGGATCGCGAGCAGCGCGGGCACGCTGGCGGCCGTGTCGTGGACGTCGAACTTCGAGATCGCCTCGTCGATCGACCGCGCGATCCCCGCGCCGCCCGGCACGCGGTTCCACGTCGTGTCCACGCCGTCGAGGAGATCGTTGTTCGCCGTATCGCCGTCGAGGAGCACGAACGGCTCGATCCGGGAGCCCTCGTTCACGGGCGGGCTGCCCATGCCGAAGCCCTGCGTCTTGTGCATGCCACGGCTGCGCGCGGCGATCGACGCGAACGACTCGCCCGACACCGGGTCGCGGCCGCCGACCTCGACCTTCACCACGCCTGGCCCATCCGGCACGTTCGCGGGCGCGCCCGCGACGGCCATGCCCCCGCCCGGATTCGCCGCGGCGGCGCCGAGGCCGACGTTGTGGACGATGCGGCGCGCTTGCCAAGGCCTGAGCTCGCGGAGCTGCTCGGGAAACGCCGTCGGGTCGGCGGCGAGCCTGAACGCTTCGACGGCGAGCACGGCGGACGCGGTGTGATGACCGTGGGTGGGCGCGGGCTTCGGGGAGAACCGCGTGATGATCACGTCCGGCCGGAACTCGCGGATCACGCGCACCATGTCACTGAGGACGCCCTGGCGGTCCCAGACGCTCAGCGTCTCCTCGGCGTTCTTCGAGTACCCGAAGTCCTTGGCGCGGGTGAAGTACTGCCGCCCGCCGTCCAGCCGGCGCGCGGCGAGCAGCTCCTGCGTGCGCGCCACGCCGAGCGCGTCGCCGAGCTGGGGGCCGAGCAGGTTCTGTCCGCCGTCGCCGCGGGTGAGCGAGAGATAGGCCGTGCGGTACCCGCGGCCGCGCACCAGGTAGGTGATGGCCTGCGTGTTCTCGTCATCGGGGTGGGCGGCGACATAGAGCACGCTGCCCGGGGCGGCGAAGCCGCGCAGCTGCTGAAGAATTCCCAGCCCCGTCGGTGGCTCGGCGGCGTGGCCGACGCCGGAGGAGCCTACCAGGATGGCCACGCCGAGAGCGCACCAGAACGGCACATTCCAGAGGGTGTCACGCACGAGCATGGAGGACCTCATCAGCGAATCAGACGATAGCACGGCATATGAGGGAAGGCGCGTACGCTATCGGGGGCCGCCCGTCGAGGTCCTCTGCGCCACCAGAGCTTAACGTACGCGACAGGCCGTCGGTTCCGCGATCATGGCGGAGATTGTAGTTCACCACGGACCCGCGGCGCAGCCATACTGGGCCCTTGAACGCGATCCCTGCTCCGCGCGCCGCCGATCGGCCCGCCCTCCTCGCCTCTGGGTGGATGGCGGTGTCGATCGCCTCCTTCGTGCTGATGATGATCGCGGCGCGTCAGCTCACCGACCACATGACCACCGTCGAGATCCTGTTCCTGCGGAGCCCCCGGCGTCACCTGTCGGCAGGTGGGCTGCCCACGGCCAAAATGCTGTCGACCAGCGCGTTGGCATGGCTGCGATCGCTGTTGGTCGCGTGTGCGGTAATACGGTTGCGGCTGGCCGAGGTGAGGTAGAAGCGCTCGTAGAGCAGGTTTCTGCCGCCGAGCCCGGATCCCACGAAGTCCCAGGCGATCCGGAAGAGAGCCGCTCGCGCCTCCGCGTCCACTCCGTTGGCGCCGTGAAGGAATTCGTCGAGCAGTGGGCGGAGCCCGGCGTGGTCGAGCTGCCGGCGGCTCGGGGTGGCCAGCAGGTTGTGGCTGCCGATCAGCGTGATGATCTCCGCGACGCGCGGGAACCAGTCGGCGAGGAGCGACCGCATGGGCACGAGCGGCCGGGGATCGGGAAACCAGACGCCATCCCCCATGTCGCGGCCATGCTCGGCGGACAGCAGCACGGCGCTTCGTGCCACCTCGAGGTAGGACAAGAGCTCGCCGAGCATTTCCTGGGTGGCGGGGCTCTGGTCGTTGATCGCCTCGGCCATGCGCGTGGCGAGGCCGTAGGCGAATTCCAGCTTGGTCACGGCCCGGATGGTGGTCTGGTTCGTAAGGTTTTCGACGATGCCGGTATTCCGGATGTCGTTGTAGATGTCGACCCGACCGTCCAGGAACACGCGCTCCCGGGGCACTTCGACGTCATCGAAGATGACGAAGGCGTCCTGCTCGTCGAAGCGAGAAGACAGCGGCCGGTCGAACGGATGCGCTCCGGGGGCGGAGGCGCTGTCCCGGCACAGGAACACGAGTCCCGGGGAGTCGACGGGTATGGCGAACGCCAAGGCGTAGGCGACGGCGTCGGCAGGAATGGGCAGACCCGGGTAAACCGCGATCTCGTCGGCGAAGGGCGCGAGCGTCGCGAGAATCCGGGCCCCACGCACGACGATGCCCGTCGCGGTCTCCCCGACCTTGTGCAGCGTGACACGGTTTCCGGCGATCCGGAGGTCGCTCGCCTTGTCGATCGTGGGCTGGATGATGGTGTGCGTGAGTGAGATGTCCTCGCGGGCCAGACGCCGCTGGAACTGGACCAGGTGCTGCGCGCCTTCTTCGTTACCGTGATCGGCGCCTGCCCAGATGGCGTGGCGGGCGGCGAAACAGGCGAACTTCACATTCATGTAGTCGGGCGTGCGCCCCATGAGCCCCACCGTCGCCTCGGAGATTCGCGACAATCCCCGGTTGCGGCGCTTGAGGTCTTCGACGGAACGGGGAAACATGTGGCTGATGTTGATCGGTTCGTCTGTTTCCGGGTCCGGGATCAGGCACTCCTCGGGATACTGGTGCTGACGGTCGAACACGCCGGCCAGCGTGTGCGCGGCGCCCGCGAGCTCCGGGTGCGTGGTGACATCGTCGACGCGATCATCGCCGAGCCACACGGTGCGATTCGTCTTGCGAAGTTTGTCCAGGAACTGCTGCCCTGTACGAGCCGCCATCGTGTCCTCTCCCACTTCCCTCTGGAGCCCCGCCCCTGCTCGCGCCGGCGCGTCCGAGGGAATCGTGGGCCGGTCGGCCCGACGCGTCAGCGCACAGTCTAGCGTATCTCCGATTAGCGCGTGAACGAGGCGGCTCTACGACTCCCGCTCCGCCAGATGCCGAGCGTTTGTGGCGGGCCGAGTCGCGTGGAGCGGCCGGCGTGGCTACCCCCGCATGCGTGCTTGGGCGAACCGGCCCACGGCCCCCACGGCCTCCCCCGCCTCGTCGAGCAGCGGCAGGAACCAGTGCCAGACGTGGATCATCTGATCCCACACCTCGAGCGTCGTATCCACTCCCGCGGCCCTCGCCCGCTCAGCGAGCTGGACCGAATCGTCGAGCAGCACCTCCTCGCTGCCCACCTGGATCAGCAGCGGCGGCAGGCCGCGCAGGTCGGCGAAGAGCGGCGAGGCCAGCGGAGTGCGCCGGTCGGCCGCGCCCAGATACGCCCGGGCCATCTCGTCGACGCCCGCCCGCTTCACGATGGGGCGGCCTCGGCCTTGGTGGCGTAGCTGGCCCCGCTGCACGTGAGATCCACCCATGGCGAGATGCACACCCCCGCCGCGGGCAGCGGCGACCCGGCATCGCGCAGAGCGAGCAGCGTCGCCACGGTGAGCCCGCCCCCCGCCGAGTCGCCCGCGATCACGATGCCGCCGGCAGACACACCCTGGTCGAGAAGCCAGCGGTAGGCTGCCATCGCGTCGTCTACCGCCGCGGGGAACGGGGCCTCGGGAGCGCAGCGATACTCGAGCAGGAGCGCGCTCGACCCCGCCGCCGTCGCGATCGCCGCGGCGAGATGGCGGTGGGAGCGCGGCGAGCCGATCACGTAGCCTCCGCCGTGCAGGTACAGCACCACGCGTCCTGGCGCCGCCGACGGGGGACGCAGCCATTCCGCGGGCGCCGCGGGCGCGGTCACGCGCTCGACTTTGACCTCGGGCGGCGTGGGAAAGACCCTCTCCGCGCGCTCGTACTGGGCACGGCGCTCGGCGATGGTCAGCGTATCCGACGGCGGCAGCTTGGCCAGGTGCGCTCGCACGATGTGGATCCCGCGTTCCGTCATGTCACATCCTCCTCGTGAGAGACCCGCGGGCCGACGCCCGGCGCGGATCAGGACAGGGTGAAAGCCCCATGCACCACGGACGCCTCCCCTCAGCCGAGGAAACGCGAAACAGCCGAGGCGAACACTTGGGGCTGCTCGTAGGGCAGCATGTGCGCGGCGTCCGGGACCAGGTCCACTGTGGCGCCGGGGATGAGCGCGGCCCATCGCCGAGCGTAGGCGGGAACGACCACGCGGTCGCCTTGCCCCCAGAGGATGAGGGTGGGCGCGGTGACCCGGTAGAGGCGCTTCGACACGCGGCGGTTCGGGATCGGGAACAGGATCTTGCCGGCCATCGCCAGCCGGCGCTGCTGGCCGAGGTAGAACTCCTTGAACACCTCCATGTCCGAGAAGTCCGCGCCCCCCGTCAAGAGCGCCTGGCCCTTCACGGGATCCTCGAAGAGCAGCTCGACGAGCTGGCCGGGCAGCAGCGCGAAGATGTCGGGGATCGGATGCTCCTCGATCCACAGTCCGGCGGCGGCGACCAGGACGAGCTTGCCGACGTCGTTGGGCGCGATCGCGGCCATCTCGGCGGCGATCATGCCGCCCATCGAGTGGCCGATCAGGTGCGGCTTGGTGAGGCCGAGGGCGGCCACGACGTCGCCGCCGTGCAGCGTGAAGTCGAGCATGTCCTCCAGCAGATCTTCGCCGGTGGACTCGCCGTAGCCCGGCAGCTCGGGGGCGAACACGTGGTAACGGACCGCGAGCTGATCCAGGAACGGATTGTCGGCGAGGAGACCACCCGCCCCGTGGAAGAAGACGACGGGAGCGCCGCTGCCTCCCTCCAACACGCGACAGCGTGCGCCACGCTTCGTCTCGATGGTTCGCGCCTTCATCGCGGCCACTCCTGCCCGGCCCTCTCTGCGCCGGGCTGCATCTCCTCGGGACGCAGGCGGTCTTCCATCGGCTGGATCCACCAGCGGTTGTCGTCCTTCCATTCGGGCCAGAGGTGGCGCAGGTGCGGCATGACCTTTTCCGCGAAGAGCTTGGTCGAGTGACGGGTCTTCCAGTCCGGCATGTTGCCGGTGTGGAGCAGGCAGAAGAGGTGGCCGATCCGCAGGCCGGTGATGCACTCCTCGAGCTGCTGGCGTACCGTCTCCGGACTGCCCGCGATGATGAAACGCTCGTCCACGAGCTGCTTCCAGGTGAGGTTCTGCATAATCTTTTGCGCCTCCAGGCGGAGCTGTGAGAGCGCGCCGTACTTGATCGTGTTCACCGTGCGGTAGCCCGGCGGATCGGCGAAGGGTGGGTACACGTGCAGGCACCGGTTGAAGAAGTAGAGACAGTGCTCGGCGTAGAGCTCCTCGGCCTCCGCATCCGTGTCGGCCACGCAGATGATCTGAGCGAAGGCGGCGCGGTACGGCGAATCGTCCTTACCACGCTTGGCCACCCGATCCCAGTAGCCCTCGAGCAGCGACTTGCCGCGGAGATAACCGTAGAACGACAGGTACGAGTAGTTGTAGTCGTAGTCGAGGCAGAAGTCCCACGTCTCGATGGAGCCGCCGCCCGGAATGTAGACGGGCGGGTGCGGCTTCTGGATGGGCTTGGGCCAGCAGTTCACCCAGCGGAGCTGGTTGTACTTGCCGTCGAAGGCGAAGGGCTCGTCCTCCGCCCACGCCTTCATGATGAGATCGTGAGCTTCCTTGTACTTGTCGCGGGTGAGCGCCGGGATCTGGCCATAGCAGAAGTTGGTATCCATCGGAGTGCCGACGGGAAAGCCGGCGACGAGCCGCCCGCCCGAGATGACATCGAGCATGGCGAATTCCTCGGCCACGCGAATGGGCGGGTTGTAGCCGGCGATGGAGTTGCCGATGACGCAGATGGCCGCCCGTGAGGTCCGCCGCGCCAGGCTGGCCGCGATCAGGTTCGGGGAGGGCATGAGCCCGTAGCCGTTCTGGTGGTGCTCGTTGCAGCCGATGCCGTCGAAGCCGAGGGTCTCGGCGTACTCCAGCTGATCCATGTACTGGTGGTAAACGAAGTGGCCCTTCCGCGGGTCGTAGAGGCGGCTGGGAATGTCGACCCAAACGGAGCGGTGCTTCTCGCGGAAATCGTCCGGCAGGTACGGCCATGGCATCAGGTTGAACCAGGTGAATCGCATCAGCCCCTCCCTGGAGCGCTCGGGGTGACGTGTGGCCGAGAGTCTGCGAGTCTCAAAATAGTGCGCCAAGGTAACGACGAGGTGGCGCCGGGCTGTCCTGTGTTCCGGCCGTCCCAGCACCGACGGCGGGATCGTCGGGCCGAGGGAATTGGCGCCACCAAGCCCCGCGATTCAACGCGACACTCGTCAATTCCGCGAAGCGCTCCGCGGCGGCACTAGCCCATTGAGACGGAGGTACACGGCCAGGTTGCCGTAGTGGTTCATGTTGTCCTGGATGACTCCGAGAATGGCTGCCCAGCGCTGGGTCTGCTGGCCGCCCCGCCCCGCCACCATCTCCAGGGCTTTTTCTTCTGTGAGCCCCTCCCACACCCGGGCGCCGTAGTCGTAGCTTTCCCTGAGCGCCTTCATGATTTCCGCGCGGCTCTTGAGGGTGTCGAAGCGGGCGTTACTACCGAGGTTGTCGCCGGACACCCTGCTGAAGAACGTGTAGTTTTCCCCGATCAGATGGATGAGGATCTCCCGGAAAGTTCGCACGGCCGGAGTCGGCTTGAAGTCGTACTTCTCTTCGGGCATGGTGTCGGCGATTCCGAGAACCAGAGTGCGAGTGCTTTCCCAGGTCGCCTTGGTCGGCGCCAAGAAGCTCGTGGCCGGGAAGCTGGGCTGGGCGGCCGCTGCCCCGGGCGCAGGGCTGCTCGGCGTCTGAGCCATCCCCGGGCTGGCCCACAGCAGCGCAACCGCGGCTACGACGACACTCCGTGTGAACGCGTCCTTGGTCATGGTTCCTCCTGTCCGGTGACGAGACTGCGGTGGGCACGAACCCCTCCCCCGCGCGGCGCGGTGATCCCGCTGAGCGTACAACATCCAAGCGCTGCGCGCGCAGGTGGCCGCGAGGCGGTAGTCCGCGTGCCCCCCTCCTAGTCCGACCGCCGCCCGAGCCCCAGGAACAGGTCCCTGGTCAGCATCTGGGCCACGTCCGCGCCCGGCCGGTCCAGCACTCCGCCGGCGAGCAGGACGGCGACGCCATGAACGCTGGACCAGGCGGTGACCGCGAGATCCGCAGCCGGCACCTCCGTTTGCACGAGTCCCGCGCGCTGGCAGTCCGCTATCGCCTCGACGACCATGTCATCGGCCAACAGCCCGATATATCAAGCGCTACAAGTCTGCCGGGCAAGGCTGGTTCAGATTTTTTGGTCCCGCACTCATTGCGAGGTTGCACGAGCACCGGATGAGATGATCCACATGGGTGAACCGTCTGTCGCGGCCGTCGCAGGTCGAAGCGGGAACAGGGCAACAGGGGGGCCACGTGAGAGACATCGGCCTGCTGGTGCTCCTCCTCGGCGCGACAGCGTCGGTCGTGATGCCGGGCCTCGCGATGGCCCAGGAGCAGTGGCTCACTCCCACCCTCGGCCAACTCCAGCTTCGGAGCGAAGCCCGCGAAACCTACTATCCCAGTGAGCGGGTGAGGGAACAGGGAACAGAGCTCAAGATCTTCGAGGAGCGCTTCTCTCTGTCCTTCCCGATCTGGCAGGACACCACCGACGAGCTGTCCTTCTCGGGAAGCGTGCGGTACCAGGACCTCGACACAGGCAATACTCTGGCCGTCCTGCCGGCAACGGGAGTGCTCTTCCCGGGAGACCTGTGGGAGATCAAGTTCGGGCCGACTTATCGCCACAAGTTCGACAATGGCTGGATTGCCGGCCTGAACGTCATGGTCGGCTCCGCGAGCAATCGACCGTTCCACAGCATGGACGAGGTAACGGCCCGGGCCACGGCGTTTCTCCGGACCCCGCAAGGCGAGCGCAATGCCTGGATCTTCACGCTGAACTACACGAACTACTCCGAGTACTTCAGTGGCCTGCCCGTCCCGGGAATCGATTACGTCTATTCCCCCTCCGACCGGTTCACCCTGGTCTTCGGATTTCCGTTCACGTCTCTCGAGTGGCGACCCGTCGAAAGGCTGACCGTGCAGGTCAACTATGTCCCCGTCCGGACGGTGAAGGCGAAATTGACCTATGAAGTGTTCCGGCCCTTGCGCGTGTACGCCGGATTCGACTGGGACGACGACTGGTATCTGCGCGCCAACCGTCACGACACGGATGACCGGCTCTTCTACTACGAAAAGCGTCTCACGGGAGGCATACGGTTCGACCTCAAGCACGTGGGGTTCGAAGTGTCCGGCGGCTACGCCTTCGACCGCTTCTACTTCGAGGGAGACAAGTACAGTAACCGTAACGAAAACCGGATCGATATTCACAACGGCCCGTTCGTCATCGGGAAGATCGGTGTGAGGTTCTGAGGCCGCCCTCCCTTTCGACCCTGTAAATCATTCCTTCACGCGGGATCACTCACGTGGCGCACCGGGCCAGGTACGATTGCCGGGGTGAGCATTCCCCGCGTTACTGGAGTTCTCGGGCCATTAGAACGACCAACGGCAAGCCGTTGCGGGGAGAGCTGCTTGATGACCTGGCTTCGCACCCATTGGCACATGTCTTGCTGATCTGCGTAGTCTCGGCAGAGGACGGCACTCGGAGCATGATCACCAAGGACTGGGGCCGGCGGCAGGGAGGGATCCAATGCCACACAATGGAAAGCGGACAGGCACCAAGCGGAAGGCCAGCCGTCAATCGCAAATGAGCTTTCGCGATTGGAGCATTCAAGATCTGATGACGCCAGATCTCAAGTCTCTCGAGGCCACGGCCTCGGTGCGGGCGGCGGCGGAGCTCATGCGGGAGAGCGATATCGGGGACGTGGTCGTTCTCGAGAACAATCGACTCTGCGGCATCGTGACGGATCGTGACATCGTGGTCCGTGTCCTCGCCGATGGAAGCGACCCCGGCATGGTGACGGTGGGCGACATCTGCAGCCGAGAGCTCACGACGGTGCCCCCCACGGCCAGCATCGACGACGCCATCCGGCTGATTCGGCAAAAGGCGATTCGTCGCCTGCCCGTTGTCGAGGACAACGGGGAGATCCTGGGCATCATCTCGATCGGCGACATCGCTGTGGCGAAAGACCGGGAGTCGGCCCTCGCGGACGTCAGCGCCGCTCCGCCGAACACATAGCGGGAGAGAAAGCTGGCCCGGCCCAGCGGAGAAGACAGATGAGGCGAGCACTGGTGGGCGTGGCGGTGCTGGCTCTGGTCGTCGGGGCCGTCCCGAGCCGACAGGTCTTCGGGCAGGCCGCGGTCGACCAAGGGCAGCGCGAGCTCGAGAGCCGAATCGTCAATGTGAATGGGTCGCTGATCCAGCTGAGCGATGGCACGGTGGTCCGAGTTCCTCAGGGCCTGGCCCTACAGGCAGACCTTCGGGAAGGCCGGGTGGTGAAGGTCAAGTATGAGATCAAGGACGGGCAGAGCGTCGCCACGTCCATCGAATTCCTCGAAGAGGCTCCGGCCGGAGGCCGGAAGTAGCGCGCCATCCAGATACTCGAGGTCCTCGAGTCCAGTCGGCCAGGAAGGCTCGAGTCGAT
>WNFV01003904.1_pt1 | contig 29269 bp, 31 predicted proteins | sample 5400101 | NCBI WGS metagenome assembly WNFV01 (sample SAMN13153361, study PRJNA577476) | soil metagenome | isolation source: 115 cm soil or saprolite under grassland replicate 1 | place: USA:California | collected 2016-06-15
GACCATCGTCGACCTGTCCTCGGCTCAGCCGCGCCTGAACCGGGCGGGGAGTGTCACGCACGTCGAGCTGCAAGCGGCCCTGGCGCTCCACGGTTTCGGCCGGCTCCAGATCGGCAGCGCGAGCGATACGAGCAACACGCGCCCCGTCGTCTGTGCCACCTCCTCACTGCGCGCACCGTCGCTCATCTAGCCTGTCCGCGAAACTCGCGGCGACATACCATCCGCGAGCCATGAATCAGTTTCCGGTTGGGCGGCGGCCTTGCGGCCTCTCGTCGAGGCCAAGGCGCGCTTGCGGACCAGCGTGCACGCCAAACTCCGCACCGGCTTTCTGCTCACGGCCGGCTTCCTGATCGCCGTCGCACTCCTGAGCGTCGCCATCCTCGGCTACACGGTGCGCGGGTCATCGTGCCGTGGCCGTACGTGCCGCTCGTCTACTTGTCGAAAGTGCCCGGTGTGATAGACGTAATTATGGGTCGATGGCGCGGCGGAAGCCGACGATGATCAAGCTGACCGAGCCGATGAGTGTGAGCGGCAGGATGCACTGATTGGCGTTGAGCATCGGCACCTGGACGAGGACGCCCGGTGGCGGTGGCGGAGGCGGCAGCCCGGCCGGCAGCACCCCAGTCGAGATCAGGTACACGATCGTCAGACCGACGACGCCGATGGCCATCACGCCCAGGCCTTGCAGCCGCTCCATTACCTGCCAGCCGGCGCGGTAGCCAACGGGGAGTTCCTTCTCCAGCCGCGGCAGGTCCGAGCGATAGCTGCCTGGATCGTCGCCTGGCAGCATGACGCTAGCGGGCCGCCAGCCCGCGCGGGCCCGGGGACCTACCGGCGCGTGGATCCTGCTCCAGCTCGCGCTCGAGATTGCGCCACAAGCGAAACAGCTCGACGAAGGCGCGTACGATCACGTCGAGGCGAGCGCCCGTTGGACTGCCCGCGGTGCGCGGGAAATGGCCGACCGGCAGCTCGGTGATCCGAAAGCCACGGCGGCGCGCCTTGATCAAGAACTCCGCGCTGAACGTCGCGCCGCGCGCGTACACCGTCAGGCCTTCCCAGACCTGTCGGCGAAACAGCTTGAAAGCGCAGTCGACATCGCGCGCCGTATAGCCGAACAGCGTATTCACCAGCATTTTCCAGCCCAGCGCGTTCAGCTTGCGCATGGGTGGATCAGCGCGATTCTTTCGCCAGCCGATGACCATGTCCGTCTGCCCGTCCAGGGCAGGCATGAACTTGCGCAGTTCGGCGACGTCGAACTGCTTGTCGCCGTCGGTCAGGAAGATCCAGTCCTTGCGCGCGGCGTCGAAGCCGCTGGCCAGCGCGGCGCCGTAGCCGCAATTGCGTTCGTGGGTCACCACACGCAGGTTCAAGTCCGGATCGCTAGTTTGTAGTCGCGCCAGAATGACCCCCGTCTGATCCCGCGAGCCGTCATTGGTGACGATGATTTCGAAGTCGCTGCGGAGTCCGGCGAGGACGTCACCGACATGGCGGACCGTTCGCTCGATGATCGCCTCCTCGTTGTACGCAGGAAGCACCGCCGAGATGCTGTGCGCCGTGCGCGGCCCGGACGACATCGCGAGATTCTACTGTGGGCTGGGCTACTATCTGGCGCGTTGGCGGGACGCGTCCTCGAACTGTCAGAACTGATCGAGGAATTGGCGCCCGTGCGCATCGGCCACGCTCGAGTGGTGCTCACGAACGGTGTCTTCGACCTGCTGCACGTCGGCCACCTGCGCTATCTACGCGCGGCGCGTGCTCTTGGCGACCTGCTCGTAGTCGGTGTGAATGCTGATGCCACGGTCCGTGCCCTGAAACCAGGACGCCCCCTCGTGCCCGAGGGTGAACGCGCCGAGCTCGTCGCGGCGCTCGACCCCGTGGACTACGTCGTGATCTTCCCCGAGCTGACTGCCGACGAACTGTTGCGCGCATTGCGTCCGAGCGTCTACGTCAAGGGCGCCGATTACTCCGAAGCGACGTTGCCCGAAGCGGCCACGGCCCGCTCTCTCGGCATCGAGTTGGCCTTTGTGCCGCTCGTGCCGAATCACTCCAGCTCGGGCTTGGCCGACCAGCTATGACACGCATCCTGACCGTCTATCCGCATCCTGACGACGAGAGCTTCGGCCCAGCCGCCGTGCTGGCGCGCTGGGTCGCCAAGGCGCCGAGCTCGCCCTCTTCCAGGCTGGCCATCTGCCGATCACCGGCGAAGCGCTGGCCCTGCCGCTCGTCCCCCTCGCCGGCTCGACCAAGATCGGCGACGCCGCCTGAACGAGATCTTCCATCCCCTAGGCGCTCTGATCGCCGCCCAAGCCGACGCCGTCCTGCGCATTGGCGGCCCGTCCCAAGGCGCCGACGAGATGGTCAATGTTGCCCGCGCCCACGGCAAACAGGTCTTCCTCAGCCTCGACGAGGTCCCTGGCTTCAAGACCGCGTAACGCAAACACATCAGTCGGTACATGTGACGCCGCGCGCCCGGTGGTAGTGTCGGCGCCGAACGTGAACCTACGTGCACGGCTTGGGACGCGCATTGCGATCGTGTGCGCGCTCCTCGTCAGCCTCACCTTTGTGATCCTCTTCGATGGCCCCGCGCCGCGCGACGACACCATCCTCGGCGTCACTTTCTCGCCGCGCTATGCGCGCTATCTGGGGTTGGATCCCCACACCGTCTTCGTCGACATGCTGGATGAACTCGATATCCGCCACGTACGACTGCCCCTCTACTGGGACGAGATCGAGCCGACTCCCGACGTATTCGCCTTTGACGACGTCGACTTCTACCTCGAGCAAAGCAGTGCCCGAGGGGTCACACTGCTTCTGTCAGTGGGTTACAAACAGCCCCGCTGGCCCGAGTGCTATGCGCCTGCGTGGGCCGCGGGTTTGCCAGCCGACCACCTGCGTCGTCGCATCTTGCGCGTCGTTGAAGCCGAAGTCGTCCACGCGCGCGACAATCCGAGCGTCGCCATGTGGCAGCCAGAGAACGAGCCGTTCGTGGCGTTCGGCGACTGCGCAGGCCGGGAAGCGCTGACAAGCGAGTTCTTGCGTCAGGAGATCGATCTCATTCACCGCCTCGACCCGCGACCCGTGATCGTGACTGACAGCGGAGAGGCCTCGACTTGGCTGACTGCGCTGCAGACGTCGGACGTGTACTTCGGGCTATCGCTCTACCGCGACATTCCGATGCCAGTACTCGGCGTATGGCACTTCCCACAACCAGCCTGGTCGTACACGGCAAAGGATCGGTTCGCGAGGAGCGTCGTGGGCAATCACGGCACGACCTTCATTACTGAGCTGCAGGCTGAGTCGTGGTTCGCTGAGGGCGGTCTGCTCGAAATCCACCAGGACATCCACAGGCGCGACTTCCCGCCCGAGCGCGTGCTCACCGCGAACCTGGATTACGCCCGCAGGGCCTACTTTCCACAGATCTATTTATGGGGTGTCGAATGGTGGTATTGGATGTCCAGCCGCGGCTACCCCGAGTACGTCGCAACGGCGCGCAGCCTGATGCGCTCAATGACAGCCGGCGAACCAGCCAGCAATCTGCGCACGTGAATGGAAACCCAGACGCGCGAGGATGTTCGATACATGGCGGCGCGCCGTTCCGTCGGCGATGTTCAGCACACGTGCAATTTCGCCGTTACTGAGCCCGCGCGCGACCAACTCGGCGACCTGGCGCTCGCGCGGGCTGAGAATATCGCGGCACATCCGATGCGGCTCGCCCAGCGCCTGCGCCACCGCCGCCAGGCCCTGCTGACACGCCTCCGCACCAGCTTCATTCCCGAGGCGGCGAAACAGGAGCAGGCATTCACGCAGGAGAGATCGGGCCCGTTGGTAGTCGTCGACCATGGGCGCAAGGCTGGCCGCGTCGAACTGTCCACAGCTTTCACGAGGCTGCCAAAGTCTGTCGCGCGCCCGGGTCTTGACGCGCGTCGTACTCTTCGTTCCAACGGGGGATAGGCCAAGTGCAGGTGCTGGCCTGGTGGCCTGATACCGGTGAGGGCTTGCTGGTATTCGCCGGCATGCTCATCGTGTGGACGTGTCTATTTACTGGGCAATTGGGCCGGCGCTCTGGCGTTTCCTGAGCACCCTACGGAATGGGTTGCATGGCTGCGCGGCACGTGGTGGGCCGCCGCGCTCGCACCGGCCGTGTGGCTGGCGTCCGTGCTGGCGCTGGCCGCCGACGAAAGCACCGGACGAGCCCAGGCGCGGCTACGCCGAGTTTTCTGGCCCGCTGTAAGCGTGCTGCTTGTGCTCGCTCTGGTGTTCGGCGCGCTGGGTGTTGTTGGCGAGGCACTGCAGGGCTGGTCGCTTGCCTACCCCGCGACTCCCGCACTCAGCATCGGCCTCGATCCGGTGAGCTGGCATATCCCGCCCGGTCCCCTGTTCGCCGCGTTTCAGACCTACGTGCTCATGGTCCCGACGGCAGCGGTCGCATTGCTAATCTGGCTGTACTTCGGAGCGGCAGCGGGAGCGCCGACGCGGCCGCGATTTGCGTGGCTCATCGTCTCGTCCGCGCTGTTCGTGTTAGGGGGTGGCTGGATTGCCGTCGCAAGCGGCGCGTTCGGACTGTCTGCATTGCCTGGCGAGGCCATCCTGATCACCGGCCTCGCCGTGCTGGGCTGGAACATCGCGCGATACGGCGCCCTTCTCCAGGACGAGGTCGTATCCGCTGACTTCAGAGCGTTCGCTCTGTCAACGCTTGCTGTTGTCGCGTTGTATGCGATGTTGATCGCCTTCGTGCCCAGCGATAGGCGCTGGCCACTGGGCGAGCGCGTGCTCTTGTTCGTGGTGCTCACAACGCATGCCCTCGCCGACCGAAGCAGCACGTTTCTGGACCGCGTTCTATTCGAACCCGCTTCAGGCTCGCTACGCGTCCGGCTGCGCAGTATGGCCGAACGCGTCGTCCGGCATCGCGACCCCATGACCGCGCTGGTCGAAATGCGCGAGCAGGTCGACGAGCTCATTCGTGATCCGATGCGAACGACATCGGACGGGCACGACGCGGCAACGCCACCGCGCGAGTTCCGAGCTCTCGTCGAAGCGTCGCTCCGACATGTCAACGATCTGCCGACGCTCAGCCACGACCGACTCGTTGGGCGGACGCACTCAACATTCGCCTCAGGCGGTTCAGCACTCGAACGCGCAGGGCTTCTACGCGCAGATCTTCTCGCGGCGATCGAGCGACTGCGTCCGCCTGGCCCACGCCCAACGCCCGGTGGCAGCACCGGCCCCGGCGGCTGGGTGCACTACCTGGTCCTCCATGAGGCGTATATCGAGGGCCGACTGAACAAGCACATCATGCAGCGCTACTACCTGAGCGAAAGCACATTCCATCGCCTGAGACGGCGCGCAGTCGACTCCATCGCACTCGACCTGTATCAGCGCGCCGCGCGCGAGCTAGTAGTCGGCGAAGCCTGACAGTTTTTGGAAGTTCCGCGACACCTCGCGGCACTTCTCGGCGCGCACGCTGTGGCCATCAACCCAGACTCGGGAGGCCACGCCAATGCAGCCGCACGCAAGACACCTTGCGCTCGCCGTAGTCCTCGCGGCAGGTGTGCTGAGCCACTCCGCCGTGGAGGACCACATGCTCCAGATGGCGACGACGTACATCGAAACCAGCCTCTTCGATCACGTGCAGCCGCGGACGGATCTCACGTGGGAGAGCGTGAGCAACGTCATCCGTTTGTATGGCTTCGTTAGTGACGCCCTGGGCTATCTATGACGCTTGCGGCAGCCCCGACCACCCCCGATCGCCTTTCGGCGCCGCGGACGATCGCCTATTGCGCGGCATCCGTCGGGACTGGTGTCTTCTACGCCTTCAACAACTTCGTCCTGCCGCCCATCCTCAAGAGCTTCGGCGCACCTGACCTGGTGATCGGGCTCCTGTCGAGCACGCGTAGCCTCGAAGGCGCCGTGATTCAGCCGACAGTAGGTGTTGTCTCTGACCGTGTATGGACGCGGCTCGGACGCCGCCGCCCATTCATGCTCGTCGGCGCGCCCCTCTCCGCCGCCATTTTTCTCGCCGCCGCCGGGGCAGACACGCTGCTCGCGATGGCTGCACTCATCTTCTTGTTCTCGATCTTCTTCAATATCGCGGCAGATCCATACGTCGCGCTCCTTGCCGACATCGCTCCGCTAGACCAGCGCGGTTGGCTTTCTGGCCTCGCCAGCGCGACGCAGCTGATCAGCTCGGTCGGCTTTCTGGTACTTGTCGCCGCCGCGAGTGGCAGCGGCAACCTGCCGCCGTTAATCTACTGGGCCGTCGCGGCGGCCCTCGCAATCGGCTTCGGCGTCACCATCTGGGGCGTCCGCGAACACCGGCACGACGTGCCGCGGCGAACTGCGCACTCTCCTGGCCGTCTCCGCCCGGGTGTTCGATGGCGGATGCTGGCACGCCAGCCCCAAGCGCTGCGCTACCTGGCCACGTTATTCGTGTACCAGTTCGGCCTGAACGCAATCATGCCGTATCTGGTGCTCTTCGTGGTCGACGAGATCCACCAGCCTGAACAAGTCGCCTTCGCGCTCTCGGCCGCGCTGCTCGTGGTCACGGCCGTGGCCGCGGTTTTGTTCGGACGATTGGCAGACCGCCTAGGGCCGCGGCCGGTCCTCGCGATCGGCTGGAGCCTTCTGGCAGTAAGCGCGCTCGGCGGTGTCCTGGTCACTACGTTGCCGCAAACGATCGTGGTCGTCATCGTGGCGGGCGTCGGCAATGGCGCGGCAACCGCGGTTGCCTGGCCATTGCTGACGGCCCTGATTCCACATCACCAGACCGGTATGTTTGCTGGCCTGAAAGCCGCGGCCGAGTCGATTGCCATTCCCATCTCCGTCGTCGTCGCCGCCGAGGTCTTCCTGCCGCGCTTAGGCTATCGCGGCATCTTCAGCATGCTCGCGCTGAGCATCGTGCTCGCGCTGGTGTTGCTGTTGCGGTTCGTGCGCGTCCCTCAGCCCGATCTGGTGTCCGAACGGATCACGACTCTCGAACGATGGCCTCGTAGATCCCCTGCAGCTCCTCGTCCGAGTAGAAGTGGATGATCAGCCGGCCGCCGCTTTTGCCGCGGACCAGGCGCACCCGGGTACCAAGCGCGTGGCGGAACGCGTCTTCCAGGCGTTCGGTCTCAGGGTCGACGGTCTCGGGCGGACGGATCTCGTCCATCGGCCGATCCATGTTGAACTCGCGCGCCAGCGCCTCGGTATCGCGCACGCTCAGATGGCTTTCCAACACATGTGCGAGGAGCGCCAACCTGCGCGTGTCGTCGTTCGCCGTCAGGATCGCCCGGGCGTGGCCTTCGGTAATCCCGCCTTCTGCCAACGCCTTCAACACGGCTTCGGGCAGTTGTAGGAGGCGCAGTGTATTGGTCACGGCGACACGGCTCTTGCCAATCCGCTGCGCCAGCTGCTCCTGCGTCATGCCGTGCTCGTCGAGCAGCTGCCGAAACGCGTGTGCCTCCTCCAGCGGGTTCAAGTCTGAACGCTGGATGTTCTCGACCAGGGCCATTTCCAAACTGGCCAGTGGCGTCGCCTCCTTGACCAGCGCCGGCACCGTCTCCAGGCCAGCGAGCTGCACGGCACGCCAGCGTCGCTCCCCTGTAATGAGCTGATAGGTCCCGTCGGACTGCTGCGATACAAGGATGGGCTGCAGCACACCGTGCTCGCGGATCGACTGCGCCAGCTCGTCGAGCTCTTGCTGGTCAAAGTTGTGCCGCGGCTGCCACGGATTCGGCCGCACGGTGTCAACGGCGATGTCGCGCAAACCCGTAGATGCGCGCGGAATCAGCGCGCCCAGCCCACGGCCGAGTCCGCGCTCATGGGGTCGGCTCATCGCAACACTCCCCGCCGAATCACTTCCTGTGCCAGGTCGGCGTACGCGCCCGCCCCACGCGACGTCGGCTCGTAATCCAGCACAGGCTTGCCAAAGCTGGGCGCTTCACTCAATCGCACGCTGCGCGGAATGACCGTGTCGAACGTGCGCTCGGGAAAGTGGCGCCGCACTTCGTCGACGACCTGCGTCGACAGCCGCGTGCGCGGGTCGAACATCGTCATCAGCATGCCTAAGAGCTCGAGCCGCGGGTTCAGGGTAGCGCGCACGAGCTCGATCGTCTCGAGTAGCTGGCCAACCCCTTCGAGCGCCAGGTACTCGCATTGCACCGGCGCCAGCAGCAGATCGGCCGCGACGAGCGCATTGAGGGTCAGGATGCCCAGCGACGGCGGGCAGTCGATCATGATGACGTCGTAGTCGCCACGCACGTCCGCCAGCGCCCGCTCGAGCCGACGTTCTCGGTCGGGCAACTCGACCAGCTCTACCTGGGCCCCAGCCAGCGCGCGATTGGCCGGCGCCAGATCCAGATTTTGCCGAGCATTCCCGATGACCACGTCGCGCAGCGCGGCCTGCCCAATGAGTACGTCATACGTCGACCGCTCGGGCGGCTCCAAGCCCAGCGAGCTGGTCGCATTGGCCTGCGGATCCAGGTCGACCAGCAAGACCCGCACACTGAGCGCCAGATACGCGCTCAAGTTCACGGCCGTGGTCGTCTTGCCCACCCCTCCCTTCTGATTGGCCACGGCGACGACACGCGCAGACATCGGTCTAACGGTACACGTCGTCCGTAACTCGCCTGAGGCGGCTGCGTTGTCTGCATGCATGCGGCTCGCGCGGTGTGTCCGTCAAACACCGGCGCGTCGTGTACGACCTGGCCGCGGCGATCGACGCCGTGGAGCGAAGTCGCCACCCGGCCGGGCGCTTCATCATCTCCCATTTCCGTGGCGAACGTTCTCCAGCCTGAGCCAAACCCTAAGACGCGCGTACGCGAACGCCGATTCGGGTGCCACTGCGCCAGCGCTTTTCGACCTCGGCCAACTTGGGCACGCCAGCGACGCCGCGCTTTTCGACCACGAACGAGGCAACGCAGTTGGCCCAATCGTCGGCGGTTTGCCAGTCGCCATCGCTCGGTCGGATCGACCTCGACGCCGGACTTGAACGCCGCGGAGTGATAGACCGGCTCGCCCGCGCGATAGACGTCGCAGCCGCGGTCGCCCAGCGTCACCACGAGCATCTTGGCCCGGCTCGCCCAATCCTCAATGACCGAGGGATCGGCGACATCGTCCTCGGAGATGACCACGACGTCAGCCTTCGGCAGCACTTTGTCGGCGTCAGCCCACTCGCTGGCGCGCACCAAACCGTTTTCATCCCACGCGCGCATCCAGCCTTGCGGCGTGACGCCGATCAGCGAGCGCGGAAAACGGGTTATGAACGACCCGGCATCGAGCTCCTGATTGAGTGGTCCGAGGTGCACGATGGCCGGATTGCGCCACTCGGGCAGGATCTGCTCGTACGTCAGCTTATCGGCCAGTGACTCGATCGTCTGGCGACGCTTTCCCTCGTGGTACTCGTTGACGAAGCAGGTCGTGAATTCGGCCGGCACCCGCGCGACGAGCACGCCGCGCAGCGTATCGATCAGCCCGGGCTCGTACGACGCCGACGTGTGTACCCCCACGCGCGCGCCCATGTTGCGCGCGGTAAGCGCGGCGTAGGTCGCGGTGCCGCCCAGCACGACGCGTTTTTCGTCGAGCCGATCGACGGTGACGTGCCCGAGCAGCAGGTATTCGATCGCGCCCTTATCGTCAGCGGACGTGATCGCTACCTCCGCTCGCGGTACCCGCCGCCGCCACCACCGCCGAAGCCGCCGGGTCGCCCGCGACCACCTCGACCGCGACTGAACCCACCGCCGCGACCCGTCACCGCGCCGGGCGCCGGACGCTCCGGCGGCCCGCCGTGCTGGGCCACGTACTCCGAGGTCGGCTCGACGATGACCCGGCGGTTGTCGCCCTCGCCTTCAGAGTGGGTTACCACGAACTCGTGCTCGGCCAGCGTCATGTGGACGATGCGTCGCTCGCTGGGGATCATCGGATCGAGCTCGATGGACTCGCGATAGCGCATGGCCTTCTCGGCGGCGCGCAGGGCGGTGTCCTTGAGGTAGCGCTCACGCCGCGAACGGTAGCCCTCGATGTCGAGCAGCACACGCGTCCAGTGGCCCACGCGGCGATTCACCAGCAATTGGGTGATGAACTGGAATGCTTGCAGCGTCTCGCCGCGTCGACCGATCAGCGCACCCATCGACTCGCCATCGACGACCGCCATGACTAACGTCGGGGTGCCGTTCTCTTTGCCCGCGCGCAGCACGTCCACGTCGCCAGGAAAACCCATGTAATCGAGCAGGTCCTCGACGATTTCTCGGCCTGCCGTGGCCAACGGCTCGTCCCACTCGGCCTCCTCGTCAGGCTCCGACAGCTCGGTGATGCTCGGCGCTGCGACCTCGCTGCGCGGCGTGGCGCGCACCCGGGCGGGCTCGCCATCGCCACCCTCGGACAATATCTCGAGATCAACCTGGTCTTCGTCGAGGTCGAGCCGCTCCAGAGCAGCGTCGATCGCGTCGTCTACCGTCGGACCTGTTGTTTCAACGCTTGCCACGTTTCCTCCCCTTGCTCCCGCCTGAGCGTGAACGTGCCGCGCCCGTCGCGCGCGAGCCAGGAGCAGGTGTAGTGCCATCAGGTGGGTAGCGCCCGTTCGGTCCACGGGACCCGCGCCCATTGCCGGACGGGCCCTGGTCATCCGAAGAACGCGGTACGGTCGTCGGGACGTGCGCCCACGGGGGCTGCAGATCGCGACCGGTAAAGCGCATCACGTCGCCAGCGAGCATGCCCAGGCCAATCGTGAAGTACTGCTGGAACATGCTGAAGACGTTGCTGATCAGCCAGTACAGGACCAACCCTGCTGGCGTATTCAGGAAGAAGAACAGGTACATCAGCGGCATGAACGCCATCGAGCGCATCATCGCCTGCTGCTGCGGATCGTCCGACGGCAGCGTGGTCATGCGCTGGCTGATGAACGAGGTGATCGTCATGATGATGAGCAGCACGCCTGGGATGCTCAGGCCGCCGAAGTGGAACAGGTCCGGCTCGCCCAGGCTGGGCAGCCACATGAAGCGACTCTTGAACGCCACGTCCTGCAGCTTCGGCGTTTCGACGTGCGTCACGTCCATCAGGGCCGGGTCGTAGGTGGCGACAACGCTCGCCGCATCGGCATTGGTGCCCGAGGCGTCGACCCACACTTCGACGATGTACGGCTGGCCGACGACCGGCACGGCATTGCGATCGATCGCGCCATCGTCCAGTAGCTTGCCTGCGCGGAAGAAGATCGAGGCTGTCCCCGCGGCCGTGCTCGGTGGGTTGATATTGCCCGGCGCGACGCCGGGCGTCAGTGTCAGCGACTGCGTGGTGTTCAGCAGGGGCTTGCCCCGAAAAGTCACCGACGAATCGCTCTGCACGACGTCGATCTGGACCTTGTCTTGGGCGATGACTTCGAGCCGCACGAGCTCGAACTGATTGAAGGGCAGCGGATCCTCGTGTCGCTCGGAGGCGTAGACGATGCGCCCGGGCTGCATGCTGTTGGCGGTGACCTGGTCGAAGGTGAGGCCCATCGTCGCCAGCTGCGACATCGCCGAATACATGCCGAACAGGATCGGCAGCTGGATCAAGAGCGGAATGCAGCCCGCCGCGGGGTTGACGCCGCGATCTTTATAGAGCTGCATCTGCGCCCGCGCCATGCCTTCGCGGTCGCCTTTGAACTTGCGCTGCAGCTCCTTGAGCTCAGGCTGAATCGCCAGCTGGTGGCGCTGCGAGCGAATCTGCACCAGCGACAGCGGCAGCAGCACGACGCGCAGCACGATCGTGAAGATGATGATCGCGAGACCACCCGCCAGGCCCGGGCTCATCACCGTCTCGAGCGGCGCGGCGATCATGCGCAGCCCCTGCTCGAGGGGGTGAACGATGAGCGGGTTCCAATAGGGCAGCAGGAAATCCAACGGTTACGGCTCCACGGTCTCAGTCAGGGCGCAATTGCTCAGGAGTATGGCGTATCCGCTCACGGGACGGGATCGTATCCACTGCCGCCCCACGGGTGGCATCTGATCAGACGCTGTGCGGCCAACCAACTCCCGTGCAGGAGCCCATAGCGCTCGATTGCCTGGTACGCGTAGCGCGAGCACGTCGGCTGAAACCGACACGACGGCGGCAACGCCGGACCGATCGTCGATTGATAGACCCGAATGAGACCGAGAGCCGCCAGGCGCGGCAGCGTCAGTACTGATGTCACGAGCGATCAGACGCACGCCGTGGCCGCTCGAGTTGCAGCGGTGAGCGCTCCGGCGCGCGTGAGCAGCGTGTCCAACGCCTCATTGAGTTCTGCCCAGGTGGCCGTCGCACTCGTGGGACGCGCAATGACCAGCACGTCCACGCCAGGTGCAATGCGCGCGAGCCGCGCCCGCAGCGCCTCACGCAGGCGTCGCCGCACCTTGTTGCGCACGACAGCCTTGCCGACGCGTCCGCTCACCGTCACGCCCACGCGCACACATCCGAGGTCATTCGGGGCGGCATAGACCACCAGCAGTCGATGCGGCCAGCCGCGGCGCGCCGTAGCGCGCACGCGCGCGAACTCGGCGGCGGTGCGCAGGCGCTGCTCGCGCTTCACGGGTCGACACGCTGGCGCGGCCCACCTGGCGGATGGCGGACGGCCTTAGACGACAGTCAGACGCTTGCGGCCACGCAGGCGTCGACGTTTGAGGACGGCGCGCCCGGCGGCAGTGAACATGCGTTTGAGGAAGCCGTGCTCTCGTCTGCGTGGGATGCGCTTGGGCTGATACGTCCGCTTGGGCACGGGATCAAGATCCTTACGAGCAGCGGTCGATGAGCGCGACCGCAACGGGGAGAGTTGGTGTCCGAGTATATCAGCGCATTGTGCTGAGTGTCGATTCGCGCGCCTCGGTGCACTCGGCACAGCCCGCTGCTAACGGATGCAAGAAGAGCAGTGGATCGTCGTGTAGCCGCTGCAGCGCAAGCCGGACGACGTCCCCCGCCCGGAAGAGCCTTGCCTGCCCGTTGCCGACTTGCCCTTTCGCCTGAAGTCCGTGCTCCGTCAGCCAGTCATCAGCCAGTGCAAACCGGGCGCAGCAGTGATCGTTTTCCCTGTAGTCGACGCGCACTGGGCGCCCGTGATGGAGGATCGTGATGTGCTTGGCCAAGCCGTACGGCACCTCGGCGAGGCATTCGGCCAAATGAAGCGTGGTATCGGCATCGTGTGCCACGCCTAGCAGCAAGACCTGCCCATCGAGCTCGTACACGCGACCCACGGGACTCTCCAGCCGATGCGGCGGCGTCGGCAGCGGATCGCGCGTGATTGCCTTCGCCCTCGGACCCGCTGCTGCGAACGCAAACGGATGATCGCTCCTTTCCACACCAGGCAGCCGCCAGAACATGTCCGCGACGACGCCCAGATCGGGCGAGGCGGGCGTGGTCCGCGGATCGAACGGCTCGTCGTCGCTGCCTGTATACGACACCATGACCAGCGTGCCATCGGGTCCGAGTGCAGTGCGCAGCGCGTCGACCAGCCCGAGCGGACCGCCTTCGATCGGCCGGACCGCCCTGAACGACGTGTGGACCAGCAGCACGCCGCCGGGCTGGACGCCAAGCGCCCGTAGCTGGGCCGCCACCGTGGTCACGCTGAGCTCCCGCGCGTGCATCGTTGTATTTTGCCTGCAATGGCCCATTCGCCCGCCTGGTTCGACCAGTTCTACGACAGCTACCCGCGCATCGAAGAAGCGTTTCAAGCCGAGCTAGACCAGAGTCTGAATCCGCGCGGTCCGGATTCCCTCTATGACTACGCTGCCGAGCTTGGCCTACCCGCCGGGTCGAGCGTGTTGGATCTTGGCAGCGGCGAAGGCGCCTTCAGCATCGGCCTCGCCGAACGCTTCGGCTTCAACGTGGTCGGCGTAGACCGTGTGCCAGGACACATCGAGCGCTCTACTGACGCCCTCGCGGTGTCGAGTGTCCGATCGCTGGTGCGCTTCGAGCTCGGCACAGCCGAGGCCCTGCCACTCGAGCACGCCAGCATCGACCTGATCTGGTGCCGCGACATGCTGGTTCATATCGCGGACCTCGAGCAGGTCTACCGCCAGTGCATGCGCGTCCTGCGCCCCGGCGCAAAGATGCTCGTCTACCAGATGTTCGGCACCGACCGCCTCGAGCCGCAAGAAGCGGCCTGGCTGTGGCACACGATGGGCGTCGTGCCCACCAGCGCCGATCCCGAGATCACCGAGGCAGCCATCGCCGCCGCCGGCCTGACGATCGACCGCTGCGCAGAGCTTGGCCCCGAGTGGGGCGAATGGGGTCAGGAGCACGATGGCCGCGTCGGCCGCTACGCCCTGCACGCCGCCCGCCTGCTGCGCCAGCCAAGTCGATATATCGCCAAGTACGTTCAAGCTGCCTACGACATCAAGCTCGGCGACTGCCTGTGGCACCTGTATCGCATGATCGGCAAACTCAGCCCGCGCATCTACGTGCTGTCCAAGCCGCGCCACGAAACGCTTTATTCTCGACGCGACAGTCAGCGTGAAACCGGCCAAGGCGCCGGTTTCACGTGAGACATTGACTGCGTGAGTTGGCGCTGGACGAAGGCCAGCTTGTCGGGATTGAGCACGTTGCGAATACCCATGATCCGGCCATCGACGGCGTCCATCGTGCTGACCTGTATCAACTCGGCGCCGATGAACACCAGCAGCCGTGGCAAAGCGTTTACCTCGGCGATCTCGAAGCGCGTCTGCGCAGGCGCCAGACGCACGATGCCCTCCAGGAAGCGCAGCACCGCCTCGCGCCCGACGATCGGAATCCGGCCCGCTGCGACTTTGCCACCGCCATCGCCCCACACGGTCACCTCCTCGGCCAGGACCGCGCTCAGCGAGCGCATGTCACCGCGCTCGGCGGCGGCGATGAACTGCTCGACCAGGGTCCGCTGGATCTCGCGCGAAGCGCTAAAGCGGGCCCGACCAGCAGATAGTCGCTCCCGGGCGCGGTGAAACACCTGGCGACACGTCGCTGCGCTCTTGCCGATCATCTCGCCGATCTCGGCAAACGGGTACTCGAACGCCTCGTGCAGCACAAACACGGCCCGCTCGTCGGGCGACAAGCGCTCCAGCAGCACCAGCATCGCCAGCGACACCGATTCGCGCTGCTCGAGCGTCTCGAGCGGCCCGAGCGCGTCACGTTCGGTGAGTACAGGCTCAGGCAGCCACGGCCCGGTGTACGCCTCGCGCTTGAGCCGCGCCGATTTCAGGTAGTTCAGGCTGAGCCGGGTGACGATCGTGCTCAGAAACGCCCGCTCCGAGCGCACATTCTCGGGCTGCGCCGCCATGTAGCGCACGAACGCTTCCTGGACCAGGTCCTCGGCCTCGCTGGCGCTGCCGACCAGCCGATAGGCGATCGAAAACAGGTACGGCCGCAGGCTGGCCAGATCGTCGGCCACAGCCAATTATGGGGTAGCCTGGCCGCGTGACGACGGGCTCGAACGCAGAGTGGGACGCGCAGATGTACCACCGCGTGGCGGCGCCACACGCCAGATGGGGTGCGCGCGTGCTGGACCGCCTGCGCCTCAACGGCGACGAGACGGTGCTCGATGCAGGCTGCGGCTCGGGCCGTGTCACGGCCAGCCTGTTCGAGCGCCTGCCGCAGGGTCGAGTCATCGCCGCCGATTTGTCGGCGAGCATGCTCCAGGAGGCGCGCACGACGCTGGCAGAGTTCGGCGAGCGCGTGACCTTCGTCGAAACCGACCTGCTGCGCATCGGGGACGCCCTCGACGAGCCGGTCGATGCGGTCTTCTCGACCGCGACGTTCCACTGGATCGCCGATCACGACGCGCTCTTTCGTGGCCTGTTCGCCGTGCTGCGGCCGCTGGGACAGTTGGTCGCTCAGTGCGGCGGTGGCGCGAACTTGATGCGCTTCATGCGCACGACCGACGTCGTCGCCGAGCGCGCGCCGTTTCGAGACACGTTGCACGGCCAGCGGCTGTGGCGTCACCAGTACGGCGCGCATGAAACGGAGCGGCGTCTGAACGCCGCGGGTTTCGAACACGTGCGCGTGTGGCTCGAGGACTCGCCGCAGAGCTTCCCCGACGCGGATGCGCTCGCGGACTTCGCGCGCACGGTCGTGCTGAGTCGCCACGTCGGCGCGCTGCCCGAGGAGCAACGCGACGCATTCGTGCATGCAGTTGTCGAGGCCGTACGCCGCAACGAAAGTAAATACACGCTCGACTACGTCCGGCTGAACATCGACGCGCGCAAGCCCGCGGCCGCCTGACGTCCTTGGGCGCCGCGGTTCGGTGGCTCTGGGTTTCCAGCCTGGCCGCGTCCATAGGCAGCGGCCTCGAACGAACGGCGACGGCATGGTTGGCCCTCGACACCGGCGGCGCGGCCGCGGTGGGCGTGGTCGCGGCCGCACGCATGCTGCCGTCGCTGCTGCTCGGAGTCGCCGCGGGCACGATTGCCGATCGCGTCGACCGCCGCGCGCAGGTCGTCGCCGTCGGCATTGCCAGCGTTCCGCTCATGCTCGCGACAAGCTGGCTCGTCGCGGGCGGTGTGCACATCTGGCAGGTCACCGCCATCTCCTGCGCGGCGGGCACCTTGAACGTGTTCGACATCCCCGCGCGCCAGGCATTGGTCATCGACGCGGTGCCCACTGAGCGCGCGACGAATGCGATCGCGCTGAACGCACTGTCGGCACGGCTGGGCGTGGCGTTCGGTGCGCTCGCGGCCGGCCTGCTGATTGCCTCGCGCGGCAGCGCGTCCTGCTATCTCCTCGTGCCCGTGGCAACCGCGATGGGCGCGCTGCTGGCGAGCCGCGTCAATGCGCCATCGGCACCGCACGCCGCGGCGCCAAGGCCGTTCGGGCGAGCGTTGCAGGATGCCGCGCGCCTGATCGTCGACGTTCCAGCCGTGCGCGTCCTGCTCGGCGCGGGCGTGGGGTGCGAAGTCTTCGGCTTCTCGCACCCGACGGCCTTCCCTGTCCTCGCGCGCGACGTCTTCCATGCCGGACCAGAAGGTTTGGGTCTGCTCACGGCAGGCGTCGGGGTTGGCGGCACGCTCTCGGTCATCGCGCTGGCAGTACTGCCGCCCAGTGTGCGGCGCGAGCCGCTGCTAGGGACGGTGTTCATGATCTACGGTCTCGGCCTGCTGGCGCTGGCGGCCGCGCCCACGCTGCCCGTAGCGGTCGCTGTGACACTGGTCATTGGTGCATGCTCAGGCGCCTTCGACCTGTTGCAGCAGACACTGCTCCAGCTCACGGTGCCATCCGAGCAGCGCGGGCGGGCGATGGGCTTGTGGGTGCTTGGCATCGGTTCGGCGCCGCTCGGCCATCTGGAGATGGGCGCGCTCGCCTCAGCGCTCGGCGCGCCGAGCGCGCTGCTGGTCAACGGCGCCCTGGTCGTGGCTGCTGCCGCGGGTTTGCTGGCCCGCGCTCCGATGTACATGCCGGGCATGCGGCGTCGCACGTGAAACGCACCGTCGGCGAGTAGAAAGCCACGTTCGAAAATCGGCCGGTCAAGTACAATTACGACCGTGCAGCACCCCTTGGCGGCCCGCCGACAGGCGACGCCGACCGGGGTGATCGAGACGCTCTCGGCGGGCTACGTGGCGGTCAACCGCCACCTGTGGGTTCTGTTGCTGCCCATCCTGGTGGACGTGTTCCTATGGTTTGGGCCGCACGTGTCGTACTCGCCGCTGGTCGACCCAACGGTAACGCGCGCGACCGAATGGGCGCGTCAGGTCGCCCTCGGTCCGCGTCGCGCGCAGCGTAATCCCGAACTGGTGAACGCTTTCGACGACGTTCGCCTGTGGCTCATTGCGCGCACCGGCGAGCTCAACGTGCTGACCGTCGTGGCGCGCGGACCGCTGGCGCCACCGAGTTTGGGGACAGTCCCGAGCGTGCGCGGCGACCTGTCCTTCATCACCGATTGGCGCGCCGCCCTGGCACTCGTCGTTGCATGTCTGAGTGCCGGGTTGCTGCTCGGCGGAGCGTTCTATCGTGGTCTTGCGGTTGCCAGCTCCGGCAAGGGGGCCGGGCTCTTCGCCGAAGGTCGGCGTACCTGGCGCGACGTCGTGCGCGTGCTGGGCCTGCTCGCCGCGCTGCTTGGCGTGGGCGGGCTGCTCGGGCTACCCGTGCTGCTGTTGGTCACCTTTACGGCATTCGTCGCTCCGCTGGTCGCGGCGATGGGCGTGTTGCTGGTGTTCGGCGCACTGGTGTTCGTGCTGCTGCACCTGTTCTTCGCCGTGGACGCCATCTTCGTGTCGAACGTTGGCCCGTTGAACGCGATTCAGCGCAGTGTCGGCGTCGTGCGACGGCATCCGCGGTCCAGCATGGCCTTGATGCTCCTGACGTGGCTGATCCTGGCGGGCATGGCCCAGGTGTGGGCGGTGGTGGCCAGCAATCTGCAGTCTCCCTATGGCATCGCCCTGAGCATTCTCGGCAATGCCTACGTCGCCAGCGGCCTCGTTGCAGCGGGGATGATCTTCTACATTGAGCGGGCCGAAGCGGTGCCGAGCCCCGGGCCGGTGGTCGCGCTGAGTTCGAACTGACAACGCCGCGGTCCAGTCACCGCGCAACGGAGCACAACACAGTGGATCAAGACGACGAGCATGTCAATGGCGTGGGCCCCACGGGCGATTACACGGGCGCCAACATCGAGGTCCTCGAGGGCCTCAAGGCGGTCCGCAAGCGGCCCGGCATGTACATCGGCAACACCGATGTTTACGGGCTGCACCACATGGTCTACGAGCTCGTCGATAACTCTGTCGACGAGGCCCTTGCTGGCCACAACGACAGCATCTGCGTCACGATCCACGCCGACAGCTCCGTCACCGTCTCCGACAATGGGCGCGGTATCCCGGTCGATTTGCAGCCGCAGCTAAAGAAGTCGGCGCTCGAGGTGGTCATGACCGTTTTGCACGCCGGCGGCAAGTTCGGCGGCAGCGGCTACAAAGTCAGCTCAGGCTTGCATGGCGTCGGTGCCAGCGTCGTCAACGCGCTCAGCGCGTGGATGCGCGTCGAAGTGCGCAAGGACGGTGGCCTGTATCGCCAGGAGTACATGGAGGGCATCCCGCTCGATCCAGTGCAGCGTGTCGGCGACACCGACCAGCCGAACGGAACGACGATCTCGTTCATGGCCGATCAGACCATCTTCACCACGATCGACTACAACTTCGACACGCTCGCCCAACGCTTCCGCGAGATGGCGTACCTGACTAAGGGCTTGAGCATTACGCTGATCGACGAGCGACCCGGCCCGGGCGAGGAGCGCGAATACACTTTTTACTTCGAGGGCGGCATCGTCTCGTTCGTGCGGCACCTCAACTTGAGCCGCGTGCCACTGCACCCGCGACCGTTCTACGTGGAACGGCGCAGTGGCCACACCGTGATCGAAGTCGCCCTGCAATACAACGATTCCTTCGCCGAGAGCGTCTACACCTTCGCCAACAACATCAACACCGTCGACGGCGGCACGCACTTGAGCGGGTTCCGCGCCGCGCTCACGCGCAGCTTGAACGACTACGCGCGCAAAAGCGGCATTCTCAAGGACTCGGACGCGAATCTGTCGGGCGAGGACGTGCGCGAAGGGCTGACGGCGGTCGTCAGCGTCAAGGTTATCGACCCGCAGTTCGAAAGCCAGACCAAGAACAAGCTCAATAACGCCGAGGTCGGCCCAGCCGTGCAGACCATCGTCAACGCCGGGCTCGACCAGTTCTTGTCGGAGAACCCCCTCGACGGCCGACGCATCCTCGAGAAGTGCCTCACCGCCGCGCGGGCCCGCGAAGCGGCGCGCAAGGCGCGTGAGCTGGTCATCCGCAAGAGTGCACTGGAAGGACTGACGCTGCCCGGCAAGCTCGCCGATTGCACCGAGAAGGATCCCAGCCGCTGCGAGCTGTTCCTGGTCGAGGGTGACTCGGCCGGTGGCTCAGCCAAGCAGGGCCGCGATCGGACGTTCCAGGCGATTCTGCCGCTGAAGGGCAAGATCCTTAACGTCGAGCGCGCGCGCGAGGACAAGATCATCGCCTTCGAAGAAATCCGCGCCCTGATCACCGCGCTCGGCGCCGGCAACAGTGAGACGTTCAATCCCGCCAAGCTGCGCTACCACCGCGTGATCATCATGACCGACGCTGACGTCGACGGCGCGCACATCCGCACGCTGCTGCTCACATTCTTCTTCCGTCAGATGCGCCAGGTCATCACCGATGGCTATCTGTACATCGCCCAGCCGCCGCTGTACCGCGTCCAGTATGGCAAGGAGATCTACTACGCCTTCAACGAGCAGGAGCGCGACGCGGCGCTGACCGAGATCAAAGAAAAGCACAAGAACGCTCGTGATCCAGAGGTCACCCGCTACAAGGGCCTGGGTGAGATGAACCCCGAGCAGCTATGGGACACGACGATGGACCCATCCACGCGCACTCTGCTGCGTGTGAACCTGGAGGACGCCGCCAGCGCCGATGAGGTCTTCGACACGCTAATGGGCGATCAGGTCCCGCCGCGCAAGAAGTTCATCCAGACGCACGCCAAGTACGTGCGCAACCTGGACGTCTAGTCGGTTCGCCGACTCGAGCGGAGGTCGGCGCCGCCCGGTCAGCCGCCTTCAGTCATGGTGTAGCAGCCAGCGCAGCGCGTCCTGAAGGTTGTGTTGTTCGGCGGCGGAGCGGCGCTGCGTAGGCGCCTGGGCAAAAAGTAGGGCGCCTGTCGTTTCGATCAACCGAAGGTAGTACTGGGCGTGCGCGCGAGCGACCGTTTCGAGTTCGCCGTTGGCCCGCAGCTGGGCCAGGCCGAATTCCCGAATGGTCTCGAGTAACATGAAACGCTGTTCACCGTCGGGCCCAGCGTGCAGATAGACGAGGCTCTTGTCCAGCAACGACGCCAGCCCGTCGAAGACCCGATGGGCGGGATCTACGTCCGCTGCCGTCTGTGACGGGTCGGATGCGCAGACCGCTTCGGCAGCCGCGAGCGTGCATCCGCCGGCGAAGATCGCAATTCGTCGCAGCATACGCTGTTCAGCGGGCGTCAGAAGGTTGTAGCTCCACATCATCGTGTCGCTGAGGGTCCGTTGGCGAGGCGGCACATCGCGCGCGGCACGCGTGAGAAGCCTCAGCGCCGAACCGCTGACTGCGCTGTCGAGGCGTTGGAGCAGCGCTTGCGGCGTCAACATCTTCGTTCGCGCGGCCGCAAGCTCGAGTGCCAGTGGCAGGCCATCGAGCCTGACGCAGATGCCCGCGACCGCGGCCGCGTTATCAACGCGCAAGGCGAATGTCGGGTTAATCGACGCGGCGCGCTCCACGAACAGGCGCACAGATGCAAACCGTGCGATCTCTTCCAACGCGAGGTTCTGAAGAGGCGGCGGGACGGCAAGTGGAGGCACAGGCACTTCGTGCTCGCCTGACAACTGCAAGGACGACCGCGACGTGACCATCACAACGAGCCCTGGACAGCCTCGCAGGAGCGCGGAAAGCACCGGCGCGGAGGCGAGCAGGTGCTCAAAATTGTCCACGACCAGCAGTTGTTCCCGATCACGGACCGCGTCGATGGTGTCCACGAGTACTGCTGAGCCGTCGGCATCGGCTACACCCAGCGCGCTGGCGATGGCGGGCAATACGTCGTCACCGTGCGCCACTGGCGCAAGCTCGACATAGCGTGCTCCGTCACGAAACTCGCCCATGAGGTCGGTGGCTACGCGCACGGCGAGGCGGCTTTTGCCACTTCCACCTGGTCCGGTGAGCGTCACGAGGCGAGCGCCGTGGCGTCGCAGCCGATCGTGCGCCACACGTAGCTCCGCCTCACGCCCGACGAAACTGGTGAGATGCACCGGGACGCTGCCCGGGTGGCTTCCCGCGGTGGTCGAATCCGGCGGTCGAATAGCCGCCGCCCAGACCGCCGTTTCCAACGCCGACCGTTCCGCGGGCGAAAGCTGGAGTGCCTGGATCAGGAGATTGACTGTCTCGCGATGTGGCCTGCGGCTGATGCCCCGCTCGAGGTCGCTGATCGTGCGTGCGCTGAGAGCCGCGCGCTCAGCCAGACTCTCGTGGGTGAGTCCGGCGCTCAGTCGGTGGCGCTTCAACAAGGCGCCAAAGGCCCAGCGCGGTTCTGCGACGGTCATGCAGGTCCTGCCGGCGCGCTAGCGTAGCACGCGGTCCTGCCCCCACCGTGCCTGATTCTGTGTGTTTTTCTCATGGTGCGCGGCAGGCCGGGTACCTGAGAGTTGACCGTGCTGCTGACACAAACGAAGGAGGGGAAGCATGACGACGAGCGACGCGCAGGATCAGAGCCTGTACCAGCGTCTTGGCGGTTATGACGCGATTGCGGCGGCGACCGACGATCTCCTGGGGCGGTTGCAGACAGACCCGCGTCTCAAGGACTTCTGGAAAGGCGCCAGCGCCGACAACCGCCGCAAAGCGCGACAGTTGATCGTCGACTACATGGTCGACGCCGCGGGTGGACCAGCCTTCTACGTTGGGCGCGACATGAAGCGGGCCCATGAGGGCATGCGCATCGACGACGAAGACTGGGCCGTCTTCATGCGCCACGCTGCCGCAACGCTCGACCATTTCGGCGTGCCACCGCGTGAGCGGGATGATGTGCTCGGCTTCTTCACGAGCCTGAAAAACGACGTCGTGGAGGTGCGCGCGCCTGTATCAGCCTGACACTCACGCGAGACCCGCACGCCTGGTCTCTCTTGACCCCGCACGGTGAGCGGCGTACGTTCTCGCCGAGAGGAGCTATGTCCAGCGAGGACAGCAAAGCCATCGTTCTCCGCTGGTTCGCCGAGTTGGATCGCGGGAACCTCGACATTGTCGACGATCTGATCGCGGTCGATTATGTGGACCACAACCCGGCGCTACCCAACCTGCCGGCGGGCCGGGAAGGCGTAAGACAGTATGTTCGCATCCTGAAGGCTGCCTTCCCTGATGCCGTTCATGTCATCGACGACGTGATTGCCGAGGACAATAAGGTGATGACACGGGTGACCGCGCGTGGAACGTTCCTCGGGGAGTGCATCGGGTATCAGCCGACGGGCAGAGTCGTCGAGATCAGCGGGATTGCGGTGCACCGCATCGAAAATGGACGGCTCACCGAGCACTGGGCTCACGCCGACATCGCGGGGTTCATGCATCAGATCGGCGCGAGCAGTGATCCTGTCTTGACACACTAATCTGTCACGCGACCGCCTCTCCTTTCGCACCACTCGAGGACATCGGCGAAGGGCTGGCCTTCGAGTGCGCCGAAGAGTGCGTGGCGGGAGAGGCGGGTCTTCGTGAGAGCGGGGCTCGATAGACCGCACAAGAAGCGGGCCTGCTGGCGTGGGTCGGCGAGCGCGTCGAAGTGAGCGCGGCACACGGCTGCGAACGGGTCGGCGTCGACAAGGTCAGCAAATCGTGCAGCTGTGGGCTTGGGTGGCAGGGTTGGCGCTACGCGTGTTTCGCAGAAGCCGCAGTGGCCGCATGGCGCCTCTAGCTGCTCGCCGAAGTAGCCGACCAGGAACTGCGTCTGGCAGCCGGGGTGCACGGCGAGGCTGAGCACCTGCTGCAGCCGCGCGATTTCCTGCTGCTCGTGACGTGCGAAGCGCTCGGCCAGGCGTGCTATCAGTGCGGTCCTGTCAGCCACGTGCTCGTTACGCGTGAAGCACAGCCGCGGTTCGCTGGCCCGAAGTTCGACGAGCTGCTTGCCCTCCAGGTGCCGCAGTGCGCGCAGGACCCGTTCGCGATCCGAGTGTAGCACGGCGGCAATCTCGGCGGGATCGAGCCGAAACCAGAGGCGGCCCTTCCTGGCCGCGCCGAACACGGCCGAAAGAAAACGCCCTGGCTCACCTGGAAAGCTGCTCAGGATCTGTTCGAGCGGAACGAGAGGTCGGGCTTCGTACTCGGCGTAAAACGGCGTGCTCTGGCGAAGCACGCCGAGCAGCTCGAGATACGTGAGCACCGTGCGTACAACGAGTGCTCGCATGTCATGGCGGTTCGACAGATCAGTCAGGCTCACGTCAAAGGAGACGCCCGCGCCAAGCAGCTCGGTAACCAAGCTATCCAGCGCACGTGGCGTGGGCGTGTCGCCATAGGCGAAGTTCTCAAGCGCGGGTACGTCGGCCGAGCACGCCAACACCTCTACGATGGACGGCAGACCATCGCGACCGGCCCTGCCGATTTCCTGGCTGTAGCTCTCGAGGCTCTTCGGCAGGTTGTAGTGGTAGACGTAGCGCACGTCCGACTTGTCGATGCCCATGCCGAAGGCGATGGTTGCGACTACGATCCCTCGATCGGACGCCATCCACCACTCCTGCACGTCGACCCGCACAGCGGCATCGAGTCCGGCGTGGTAAGCGCGCGCTGGCAAGCGCGCCGCGACCAGCTGCTCGGCCACTCGTTCGGCCGTCTTTTGCAGCGTCACGTAGACAATCGTGGGACCAGGCGTTCGGGTGCGCAGTCGCTCGACCAGCACGGCGTCTCGCTCGTTGGTCGTCGCCGGGGTGAGGTAGAGCTGCAAGTTGGGTCGGTGGAAGCCAGTGACCACGGCGCAGCGGCGCGGGATGCGGAATCCGGCGCAGATGTCGTCGACAACAGGCGGCGTGGCCGTCGCGGTAAGCGCGAGGACGCGCTCGGCACCGATCTCGCGCGCCGTCTCGGCCAGCTTCAGGTAGTCAGGTCGGAAGTTGTGGCCCCATTCCGAGATGCAGTGCGCCTCGTCGACGGCGAACAGCGCCACCCGTGTGGCATGCAGATCGTTCAGAAAACGCTCATTATTGAACCGCTCGGGTGCGACATACAGCAGGCGAAGCGCACCTGAGCGAAGCTGATGCGCGACACGGCGTGCCTCATCCGCCGATTGCGACGAGTCCATCCGTTCTGCGGCGATGCCCAACCGTTGCAGGTAGTCGATCTGATCCTTCATGAGCGCAATGAGTGGCGACACCACCACAGTCACGCCGTCGAACATCAAAGCTGGCAGCTGGTAACACAGCGACTTGCCAGTGCCAGTTGGGAGGACCGCCAGGGCCGCGCCGACCTCGCTGAGCGCGTCGATGACCTCCCGCTGGCCCGGCCGAAAGCTGGCCAGCCCGAAGGGCGTGTGCAACAGCTGGTCGGGGTCAGGCGGCAGATGAATCATGGAACAAGTGTTCTAGACTGTAGCGGTTGACGGCCCGGCCAAAGGCAATTCGCAATAAGCTTGGCGGCTGTGCGCGACTATGACACCGATGCACGAACGTGAGGCGGGATGTTACCTGCTCCACTTCGCGGGTTCCGGTCAAGGGTGCCCACGGCCACAATTCCAGTAATAGGTCTGGCGCGGGATAATCCCGTAGCAGAACGGTTTGTGCTAGGATCAAGTCGTGGTCGTCAAAGACAGCCCGGATCTGAGCTTCCTATTGCAGCTCGCCAGCCATGTCCTGGCCACCGAGCTCACCGCGGGGCTCGCTGATCTGGGCATCTCGCCGCGCGCGCATTGTGTGCTGTCGAAGGCGCTGTGCGGCACGCTGACCCAGAAGGAGCTCGCCGAGCGGTGCGACCTCGACAAGACGACGATGGTCGTGACGATGGACGAGCTCGAGCAGGCGGGACTCGCCGAGCGGCGGGCGTCGACCGAGGATCGCCGCGCGCGGATCATCTCGGTCACCGAGGCAGGCCGGCGTAAGGTCGAGGAAGGCCAGCGCATCGTCTCCCGCATTCACAGCGATGTCCTGGCGGCCTTGCCTGACCATCAGCGCGAGGCGTTCGTCGACGGCCTGGCACGCCTTGTCGAAGGGGGCGGGCGCCTGTCGACACCGGTCCAGTGCGAACGTCCAGTTCGGCGTCGGCTCCCGCGCGGAACGTAAGGTTCAGCGAGTGCGACCGAGCCGCCCAGGCCATTGCGCTCGTGCGCGGCCGCGCCTGAGATCGCAACGCGAAACGTCTGTCAGCGCAACCGGCAGGCCCGTAGACTAGCGGCAGACTTACCGAAAGGCCCCATGGCGCACCTGTACGCGCAGTGGCGGGACAACGTGCCGCCACTGGAAACCTATCTAGACGAGGCCCGCGTTGCGAACGGGGTGGTGCGGGTCGGCGACTGGGTGCGCGAGCTGCCCGCGGCGCACCATATCCAGCCGTGCGCGTGCTGCCTGTGTCGTGACCGCCCAGACGACGAGCGCAATGTGAAAGTGCTCGGCATCGGCCAGCGCGACGGCACGATCTACGTGCTCCTGCCAGAGGGCTACGAATGCCCCGCGTCGGAGGTCGAGCGAGCGCACTGACCTTCGGCTCCGGGCGGGAGGTCAAGCGGTGCTTGACAAATATCAATCCAGCCATTAATTTTCTCAACATGTCGACAAGCGAATTCAATGGCTGGGGAGGCGCGCGCGGCGGCGGACGCGATCAGGCCGCGCATCAGGTCCTCACCCGCTGTCCGGTCTGCAATGATGACTTGCGCATCGTGCGCCTGGAATGTCAGGCGTGCGGCTCCGCCCTTCAAGGCAACTTCACCCTTGGCCGCCTGGCGCGCCTCACGCGCGAGCAGTTGCAGTTCGTCGAGGTCTTCATCCGCTGCCGCGGCAAGATCAAGGACGTCGAAGAAGAGCTGGGTATCTCGTACCCGACCGTCGTCGCCCGACTGAACGAAGTCGTGGCCGCGATGGGCTTCGAAGTCAAGCAAGAGGACACCGACCTGGCGGCGCGCCGCCAGCAAATCCTGGACGAGCTCGCCTCGGGCAAGCTGACCGCGTCTGATGCAGCCGGCCGCCTTCGCGCGCTCTAACCCCTGGGGGACCGTGATGGACAACACCAACATCTGGGAGCTCCCCTTCGGTGCGCCCGCCGAGCTGGAGCTGCATACCGAGTGGGGCAGCCTGTCGCTGGTGCCCGTCGAGGCCGGTCGTCAGCCGCGGCTCGAGCTGACCCGCGGCACCGCCGAAAACATCGCCGTGCACGTCGAGAAGAATGGCAACACGGTGCGCGTCGCGCTCGAACCTCAGCGCAATTTCCACTGGTTCGGCGGCTGGGAATGTCGCGCCACGCTGTACGTGCCGCTCGACGTGCGGGCGCACTTGCAGACGAATGCGGGCAGTGTGAACGTGCGCGACTTCGAAGGCTGTGAGCTGGGCGTAAAGGCCAACGCGGGCAAGATCGAGCTTGAGCACGTGCATGGGCTGCTGCATCTGGCGGCCGATGCGGGCAGCGTTCAGGGTCGCGACGTAGGCGGCTACCTCGATGTCGAGACGCAGGCGGGTTCGGTTCGACTCGAGATTACTGAGCTGCAGGCGGGCGAGCACCGCATCCGAGCCGCGATGGGCTCGGTGCGGGTCGAGCTGGCCAAGGGCCTGGACGTGTGCGTCGATACGCACACCAGTCTGGGGTCGGTGCACAACAACTATCCATCGCACCAGGCGGCGCCAGCGCGGCTCCTCTTGTCCACCGAGATGGGCTCGCTGCGCGTCGACGAGGGCCGCATGGCGCGCAGTCCGGCCCGACCGGCCGCCGCCGCGCACCACGCGCCCGCCGAGTCCCGCCCACAGCCGCCGGCCGAAAAGCCGGCCGACCCGGAGCTGGAGCGCATCCTGAAGATGGTCGAGGCGGGCGAGCTCTCGGCAAAAGAAGCCGACGACCTGCTCCAGGCGCTCGGTAGAGCCTAGTGCCATGCCAGAGGAGGACAACGACGCCGCCGAGACCGAGCGGCTGAAGATCCTCGAGCTGTTGGAGCAGCACAAGATCACCGCGACCGAGGCGGCCGAGCTCCTCGCCGCCCTCGGCGACCGCGGACGGGATTTCAAGCGCCGCGGCGGTGGCCGCTGGCTGAGCGACGAGATCGGTCCGCCCGCCAACCGAGCGCGCTGGTTCCGCGTCCGTGTCATTCGGGGCATCCCGGGCGTGGAGCATGTCGACGACCTGTTCGAAGCCGTGCGCAACGGTCGGCGGGGCATGATCTTCGACGTCGCCAACGAAGGCGGCGAACGCGTCGAAATCTTCATCGACTGACCGTCGACGACGTACGTCCCATGTTGGGTTATTGCGCCAACGCATCCGGCCTGCTGTTTTTCGCGCAGCTAGTCTCAATAGCTCGCGACTTCGCACTGTTCGTCGCGCTGCGGTTCTGAGTGTACGAGCTGACCGGATCAGCAACCGCGACCGAGGCGGCCGAGCTCCTCGCCGCCCTCGGCGACCGCGGACGGGATTTCAAGCGCCGCGGCGGTGGCCGCTGGCTGAGCGACGAGATCGGTCCGCCCGCCAACCGAGCGCGCTGGTTCCGCGTCCGTGTCAGCGGATTGAGCCTCGGCGGGGTCGGCCCCTTCGAGCCACAGGCTGCGTACGCGCGGGACTCCCACCGGGCGGTCCAACTTGAGGTCGGCGCGGCCGCGCAAGCCGCCGCGCACGAGCAACGGCAAGACGTAGTAGCCAAACTGACGTTTCGGTTCGGGCACGTAAATTTCGACGCGGTATCGAAACCCGAAGATCCGCTCGACCCGCGCCCGTTCCCACATCAGGTTGTCGAACGGCGCGAGCAGCGCTGGCGGGTGCTCAGGCACATCGAGCGGTCCTTCCAGTGCGGCCGGTGTGCTGAAGGCGGGCGCTTTCCAGCCCTCGACGTCGACTTCGACGATCTCGCCGTCGGCGAGCATGCTGTTCAACATTGACCTGGGTAGCGGCGGCTTGAGTCGGTAGTAGTCGATGATTTCGCCCGCGGTCGCAACGCCGAGGCAGGCCAGGCCGCGCATGAGCAGAAAGCGCGTCGCCGCCTCCTCGCCCGGGTCGCTGGTATCGAGGCCAGAGGGCAAAACCCGCTCGGGCAGGTCGTAGATGCGCGCAAAGCCGGGCGTGCGCTCCGTGCACATGAGCTCGCCCTGATCGAGCAAGTCTTCCAGCACCAGCTTGGCCGGTTTCCAGTCCCACCACGTGCCGCGACCGCCGCGCGGGTCCTCGAACGCGGCCGCGCCAAGCCCACCTTCGGCGCGGATGCGCTCCATGATGACCGGGTAGAGTGCCGCGTGCTCGGCGCGAATGCGCGTCCACCAGCCACGCGACTCGGCGCGCATGCGCTGCATACGTGGCAGGAAGTAGCGATAGTCGCCGATCGGCAGCCACGATGCCATGTGGCCCCAGTACTCGAACCCGCGTCGCTGGCCGTAGATTGCCTGGCGCAACTCAGAGACGGAGTACGGCCCGATCCGTGAGAACGGAATCAGCAGGTGATTGCGCGCCAGCACGTTGACCGAATCGATCTGAATCGCGCCCAGCTGATCCAGCAGGTCAACGGCCTCGGTCGGTGCGGCTCGATCGGACGCGAACCGCTGCGCGCGCAAAGCAAGTCCGCGAGCCTCGTCCGCGGACAGGCTGATGCGCATCCCAACCCACAATAACAGTCGAGTACCTGCTACGGTTGCGCGCTGTGCGCCTGTACTGGGAGG
>WNFV01009760.1_pt1 | contig 29247 bp, 32 predicted proteins | sample 5400101 | NCBI WGS metagenome assembly WNFV01 (sample SAMN13153361, study PRJNA577476) | soil metagenome | isolation source: 115 cm soil or saprolite under grassland replicate 1 | place: USA:California | collected 2016-06-15
ATAGGCCTGGACACGCCGAGCTCGCGGAACGATTGCTGCATGTGGAGTTCAACTTCCTTTCGGGTTCGAGACTTGCCTGCCTCGAAACACCCGAAGGAGGAACGAGAAGCTCATCTCACCGGGCGGCCGAATTGCCGTCCCGTCGTCAGAGAGTAGCATCGGCAGGCTGCTCAACGGCCTTGACCTCCGCCACCTGGGGTCTCGATCGAAAGGATGTCGCCCGGCGCCAGATCGCCGGTGACCTTCGCCGCGATCTCGTCCCCGTTCAGGAGGTTGCGGCCGGGCCGTCCCGAATAACCGCCGCGGGCGCCTTGCGGGCCCCGCGTTCGGCGCTCGCTGACGATCGAGAAGCGACAGGCTTCGAGCGCCTCGAGCTCGCGGACGACGCCGTCGCCGCCGCGGTGCGCCCCCTCGCCGCCGGAGCCAAGGCGAAGCGCGTAGCGGCGCACGCGCAGGGGATAGGCGAGCTCGAGCGCCTCGATCGGGGTCGAGAGCGTGTTCGACATCGTCACGTGCACGCCCGAGGGCCCGTCCGCGTCCGGGCAGGCGCCCTGGCCGCCGCCGATGGTCTCGTAGTAGGTGAAACGCTCGTTGCCGAAGGTGAGGTTGTTCATCGTCCCCTGCCCCTGCGCGGGGACCTCGACGGCCCCCCCGAAGGCGGCGAAGAGGACATCGGCGATGCGGCAGGAGGTCTCGACGTTGCCGGCAGCGACGGCCGCGGGGGGGCGGGCGTGGACGAGCGAGCCTTCGGGCGCGCGCACGGTCACGGGGGCGAAGGCGCCGCCCGAGGCGGGAACGTCCGGGTCGGTGAGGCAGCGGACGACGAAGTAGGCGGCCGAGCGCGTGACGGCGAGCGGGCAGTTGAGGTTGCCCTCGTGCTGCGCGGCGGTGCCGGCGAAGTCGATCTCGACCTCGTCCCCGGCGATGGTGACCGCCGCGCGGATCTCGAGCTCGCCCTCGCGCGCCTCGAGGACGTCGGCAGCCTCGTAGCGCCCGTCGGGGAGGTCGGCGAGCGCGGCGCGCACGCGCCGCTCCGAGTAGGCGTAGAGCTCGTCCATGGAAGCGGAGACGCGGTCGCGCCCGCGACGTGTGCACAGTTCGGCGATGCGGCGCTCGGCGAGCCGGTGGGCGGCTAGCTGGGCGCGGAGGTCGCCGAGGCGCTCGTCCGGGTTGCGCATACGGGTGACGAGCTCCGCGAGAACGTCGTCGTTGAGCCGAGTGGGAGGGATGATGACACCCTCCTCCTCCAGGGTGGTCGAGTCGGCCGGGAGGCTGCCAGGCTCACGGCCGCCCACGTCCGCGTGGTGGGCGCGTGTGACCGCGAAGCCGAGCTCGGTGCGGCTGACGAGGGTGATGTCGGGGAGGTGGGTGCCGCCGGTGTAGGGGTCGTTGAGGATGTAGACGTCGTCGGGGCCGGGTTGGTGGGCTATGACGGCCGCGACGGCCTCGGGCATGGCGCCCAGGTGCACGGGGATGTGCTCGGCCTGGGCGATCATGCGGCCGTCCGGCGAGAAGAGGGCGGCCGAGCAGTCCCGGCGCTCCTTGATGTTGGCCGAGAAGGCGGAGCGAACGAGCACCGCGCCCATCTCCTCGGCGACCGCGCGGAGCGCGCTGCCGATGACTTGGAGCTCGATATTCACAGGCGTGTGAGGATCAGTGTGCTATCTCCTCCATCCCTAGCCCCCACCCACCCAGGGGGAATCCAGCAGGTGGCGCCTTCGAGCTCCACGACCGCTGGGCCTGACACCTCCAGGGGCTCGCCCGGCGGGAGTGCCAGCTCCGGGCCCGGGTGCACGTCAGCCGTCCGCACCGCCACGAGCTCGACCGGACGCGCGCGATCGGCGTAGCCGTAGCGCTCCTCGTGGGCGCGGTGGAACGCCTCGGCAAGGTCTCCGCCGAGCGCAACCGTCAGCTCGAACGACTGCCCCGCGTAGCGAAGATCGGCCTCGCCCTCGCCCGGCAGCTCGCCCACCTCATCGAGCGGTCGCACATACGACACCACCCGGTCGCGGCGCTCATCGCTCGCCACCAGGCCGAGCGCGGAGAGGACGCCCGCCGCAGCCGGCACCGCCACCGTCCCGATCCTGAGCTCCTCCGCGAGCGCGCACGCATGCAGCGGGCCCGCGCCGCCGAACGCCACGAGCGCGAAGTCCCGCGGGTCGTGTCCTCGCTCCACAGAGATGACCCGGAGCGCACGCAGCATCTCCGCGTTCACGATCTCCACGACGTCCGCCGGATCGAAGCCGGCAAGTGCCCGCTCGGCCGCCTTGCGATCGAGCTCCAGGCCGCCGGCGAGCCGCACCGGCAGGCGCCCGAGGAGGAGGTTGGCGTCTGTCACCGTCGGTTGCGTGCCACCGCGCCCGTAGCAGGCGGGGCCGGGATCGGCCCCGGCGCTCTCGGGCCCCACGCGCAAGGCGCCTCCGGAGTCCCGCCAGACGAGCGAGCCGCCGCCCGCGCCGACGGTGTGCAGGTCGACCGTCGGCAGCCGGAGGGGCAGTCCGCCGACCAGACGCTCCGCCGCGCGCGCCACCTCGCCGCCCGCGATCAGGCAGACATCGGTGGACGTGCCGCCCATGTCCAGCGAGATCGCATTCTCGATCCCAGCCCGGCGCGCCACCTCGGTCGCTCCGACTGCACCCGCGGCCGGTCCTGAAACGAGCACCCACGCCGGATGCGCCGCCGCCTCGGCAAGCGTCGCGACGCCGCCCGAGGAGCGCATCACGAGCGGCTCGACGAGGCCCTCCTTGGCGCAGCGCGCCGCGAGCGAACGCAGATACCTCGACAGCACCGGACCGAGATAGGCGTCCACCGCGGTCGTCGAAGCGCGCTCGTATTCGCGAAACTCCGGCGCGACCTCGTGGGACACAACGACATGGGCACTTGGCAGCCGCCGTCGCAACTCGGCCTCGACCGCCAGCTCGTGGGCCGGGTCACGGAATGAGAAGAGCAGGCAAACGGCGACGGCCTCTGCGTCGATCTCGGGCAGCGACCCCAGATCCAACCCATCGATTACACCCTCGGGCCCGATCCGCTCCCGCACGCCGTGGCAGCGCTCGAGCGGCACAAGCGGCGGCGGATGGTCAGCACACAGTCGATACAGATGCGCGCGGTTCTGGCGGCGCAAATGCAGCAGGTGCTCGAATCCGGCGGTCGCGACGAAGGCCGTCCGCGCTCCCTTCCGCTCGAGGAGCGCGTTCGTGGCGATCGTCGTCCCGTGCGTGAAACGTTCGACCTCCCCTGCCCTTACGGCGCGGGCGGCTGCCAGAACCGACTCTTCCTGCCGCGCCTCCGTAGGCACCTTCGCGGTCGCCAGGCACCCGTTCGCGAGCAGCACGGCGTCGGTGAAGGTTCCGCCCACGTCGATGCCAAGCACAGCCACGAGCGAGGATCGTGGCACGAACGACGGAGCCGGCGGCGGTCGTTAGTGGGAGGGCTTGACGAAACATCATCTGTGCCGCCGGAGGCGCGCCGCTCGCCCCCAGGCTGTGTCCTCAGTCGCCCCCGTATCTAAAGTCGATACGAGGGCTCCCTGCGTCCTTACCTCGGAACGACCAGCGCGTCCCGGCGACGAGCGACGTTCCGCCAAACCCTCCTAGGCGCGGTCGCGCAGCCCGGAGACGCCCTCTTGCTCGGCGCAGTGGGCGCAGCAGAAAATGGAGCCGTTCGACTCGACGCCGTGGCCGATAACCCGACAGCCGCAGTGGGGACAGGTCGGCGCGAGCGCGTGGATCGCGCACTCGAAGCTGTCGAAGACGTGCGTGGCACCCTGTGCCTGCACCTCGAAGGCCTTGTCGTAGTCGTTCCCGCAGACCTCGCAGACCGCCATGACGACGCTCCTTGTCGCTCCAGTTGGTATCCCCGCGGAGCGGCCGCCCAAACGCCGAGCGCTCGAGCTTCAGTTCCCGAGCGGATTCAGCAGAGCCTTCTTCCCCCGGAAGGCAAAGAGCAGAAGGTCGACCATTCGAAACGTCACGTTGTTGGGACCGAGGGAAGGCCGCCACGTCGGGTCACGGACGATCGACACTTGGCTCCCCTCCATCGCTCGGTGGAAGGTTTCCGCCACGATCCGGGCGCCGACTCCCGTGAGCTTGCCGCGGTTGAGTTCGGCCTCGCGCAGGATGTAGAACCAGAGCGGCGTGTCCTTGAGGAGCGCGGCTCGTTGCGGCTGAGTCAGCCCGTCGAGTTCGGCACCGTTGCCGCCGTCTCGGATCTGTGCCCTGGTCAGCTTGGTCAGCGTCACGCCCTTGCCCCGCAGGAATGTGGCCATCTGCTGCCCTGTGGCCAGCCTGACCATCTTTGCCCTGGTCAGGTTGCGGAACGCGAGGTTCGCCTCGTCGGCCGGAAAGCCGGGAAGGGTCTTGAGCGGCCGGACCAGCTTCGTGTCGATGCGCATGGCCCGGTTGAACTTGCCCTCGGGCACGGCGAGGTCGGCGCGGCCGGCCGATTTGAAGTCGTACAGCCGCCGGAAGTCCGCGATCCAAGTGCTCGGCAGCCGCGGCGCACCGCCGAGATCTCCGCTGCCCGCGGAGAACGTGAAGAGCAGGTCGAGGGTCCCGAAGCCGTCGTCGAAGATCCTGTTCCAGTTGTAGGCCCTCCTGATCATCGAATGGCCGAGCCGGAAGGCCGCGACAGAGAACTCGATCGGCATTGTCGGCACGTCCGTTGGCGCTGCCCCTACCTCGAACGCCTTCCGGCCGCTGGTGAAGACGCTGTTCACGACGCTCCTCTGGCAGATTCGCGGCAGGTAGTCGGTACGGAGCATCCACTGGTAGTGCTTCGTGACGATCTCCCGAGCCGTTGCGAAGCGCGAGGCAGCCGGCACCGACCCCGGGAGCGTGTCGACAACGCCGTTGTGAAAACGGATGAAAGCCAGGTGGGTCTGGGCGACCACGAGATTTTCGTCGTTCCTCGGATCCGGAATGATCGCCTTGCGCTTGGCCGCTGCCGTGGTTCCCGCCCCGCGTGGGAGATCGAAGCCTGGCTTCGCCGCGATCCCCTCGGCCGCGAGCGTCTGACCCATCTTGAGGTGGACACCGTCCGCCTCGTAGAACTCCGCCGACCCAGGATCCGTCGGCCCGGCGCCGTACAGCGAATCGAGGTCGAGGCTCGGCGAGCGCGCCTGCAGGAGCTCCGTCGGCGAGACGTGCTGGCCCAGCATGACGTTGGTCTTGTCGAACGTGAGGTCGTGGTCGGTGAACTGGCCGAGGTACGTGAAGCCGGCCGGCATCCGCGCTGCGCCGCCGCCGCCCACCGTCATTGCCGCGCCAATCTTCTTTCGGTTCGGCTCGCCGAGCTGGCGGTCCGTTCCTCTCGGTCCCATGCGTGAGAAGCGAAACGGCGGTACTGCTGCCTCGACCGCGCGGGACAGAGTGTGCTCCCGGCCGCCGACGCTCTCCGTCAGCAGCCCCTCGCCGAGGACGAAATAGCTTTCGGAGCCATGGCGCTCCATGCCGGTCAGCTGTCGCGGCGCCGTCCGGCGGCGAGCGTCTCCATCGCTTCGCGGTCGATCTGATCGGGCGCGATCACGGCGACGCGGGCGGGCGTGCACGCCCGCAGGGTCGCAGTCCGCCGGCCCTCGCCGATGATGGCGCCCTCGCCGAGGATCGCACCCGGCCCGACTTGCGCGATCTCCTCGCCGTCCACCACCGCGGCGAGCACGCCGTCGAGCAGCAGATAGAGGTCATCGGCGGGCTCGTCCTGCTCGACGAGCCTCTGGTCCTGCTGAAGCTTGCGCCGCGGCAGTTTTGCCCCGCTCTGCAAGAGGTCGCGTGAGAGCTGGCGCTCGAGCGCGCTCTCGGCCTGGGCCACGAACGGCTCTGATTCCTCGTCGCCCCAGGGCGTGTGCTCACCGTGGGCCTCCCGGTACCAGGTCTTGAAGTCGATCGTTCCCGCCTTCTGGACGAGGCTGCCCTCGCTGTCGTAGATCCAATGGCGGGGAAACGGGCTTGCACCCACGAGCTCATGGTCAGAGGAGCCGTCGGCCCGAATCGTGAGCGCGAGCGTCGTCCACGCTGTCGCCGAGTTCACCCGGAAGAACGGACGGCCCTTCACTCTCCGCGGTGCCGGGAAGCCGGCGCGGCCGCCCACAGTCTGGACGAAGCGCGCTTCCCCGTCACGAATCTCGGGCTCTGGCTGCAAGGTCTCGAACGCAACTCCTTGGAAAACGACGTCCTTGGGGCCAAGGCGGAAGGTCGTCGTGCCGACCAGCCCGCCGCCTTCGTGGGCGTAACCGACGATCTTGCCGTCCTCGACCTCGATCCAAGCCTTGAGCTCATTCGCCTCTCGAAAGCGATCGGCCTCGCGCAGCCGCTCGAGGTCTCCCACCTCAAGGCGATCCGGCGGCGGCTGGTCGTAGTGGCCGATGCCGAGCTCGAACGGGACCTTGGGCATGCCCTCGATTGCTTCCGAGGGAATCCAGGAGATGGCAGTGACCGAAGACTCGATACGCATGTGACCTCCTCGTCGTCGGGGGCTACGCTAGACGACTCGCCTGCGCGTGTATAGAGGGCTCAAAGTTTGGGTCGAGCGGCCTACGCGAGCTCTTCCGAGGGAACGCGCACGGTCGGGCCGAGATCGGCGTCCCGCGCGACGAGGCGCGCGTAGCTCCCGCCGAATGCGAGCAGCTCGTCGTGGGTGCCGCGCTCGACGATTCGGCCTTGCTCGAGCACGATGATCTGATCGGCGTCGCGGATCGTCGAGAGCCGGTGGGCAATCGCGATCGTCGTCCGTTCCTCGGCGAGCCGATCGAGGGCCTCCTGCACGGCGCGCTCGGTCTGCGTGTCGAGGGCGCTCGTCGCTTCGTCGAGAACGAGCACCGGCGGGTTGCGGAGAATCGTCCGTGCGATCGCCATGCGTTGTTTCTCGCCACCCGAGAAGCGGTAGCCGCGCTCGCCGACGACCGTGTCGTACCCCTCGGGCAGGCTCGCGATCAGGTCGTGGATTCGTGCGGCGCGGGCTGCCTCCTCGATCTCCTCGTCGGAGGCCTCGGGCTTCGCAAAGCGGAGGTTGTCCTTGATCGAAGCGTGAAAGAGGTATGTCTCCTGCGAGACGACGCCGATCGTTCGGGCGAGCGATGAGAGCGTGGCGCCCCGGATGTCGATGCCGTCAATCGTGATGCGGCCACGCTCGACGTCGTAGAGCCGTGCGACGAGGTAGCCGACGGTCGTCTTTCCCGAGCCGGTCTCGCCGACGACAGCTGTTGTCGTGCCCGCCGGCACCTCGAAGCTGACGTCCCTCAGCGTCCATTCTGCGCTCGGCTCGTACCGGAACCAAACGTCTTCGAAGGCGAGATCCCCGCGGCAGGGAGGCAGGTCGACCGCGCCCTCGCGCTCGACGATCTCCACTGGCAGGTCGAGGTACTCGAAGACGCGGTCGAAGAGCGCAAGCGAGGTCTGTAGGTCGATCTGCACGGAGAGCAGCGAGCCGACCGGGAAGAAGAGGCGGGTCTGCAGCGTGGTGAACGCCACAATCGTGCCGAGAGAGACTGCGCCGACGAAGCTCTGCCCAGCGAACCAGTAGACGAGGGCGGGCATGATCGCGAAGCTCATCTGGATCGACGCCATCACCCAGCGGCCGGCCATTACCTGCCGCACCTCGAGACCTGCGAGCTCGGAAGACTCGCGCTCGAAGCGGTCGGATAGCTCGCCGCTGCGGCCCATCGTCTTCCCGAGCAGCATCCCGGAGACGGAGAGGGACTCTTCGACGAGCGTCGAGATGTCCGCCATCGTCTTTTGCCTGTCGGTCGTAATTCGGCGACGCTGCTCGCCGACCCTGCGAGTCAGGAGGACGAAGAGGGGCACCAGCGCAAGCGAGAAGACGGCCAGTCGCCAGTCGAGCAAGAACATCGCGACTATGGCCGCGACGACTGTGGTCACGTTCGAGACGATCGACGTCGCCGTCGACGTGACGACGCGTTCGACGCCCCCGATGTCGTTGGCGATGCGCGACTGCACCTCCCCTGTACGCGTGCGCGTGAAGAAGGCGAGCGAGAGTCGCTGCAGATGCCGATACACGGCCGCGCGAAGGTCGTGCATCACTTGCTGGCCGACGAGGTTCGAGAGCCACGTCTGGACGACGCCCAGGACGCCGGTCACGACTGCGATCGCGATCAGGCCGAGAACGAGGAAAGTCAGGAGGCGGTCGTCGTTCCCGGGCAGGGCCTCGTCGAAGATGTCGCGGACGAGGAAAGGCGCGACGATGCCGAGGAGCGCGGAGAAGAAGATGAGCCCGAGTACGGCCGCGAGTCGCCAGCGATAGGGCTTGAACAGGATGGTGACCCGGCGTAGGTTTGCCCGGCGCACGACTGGATCGACCGGCCGCTCCGGTGTTTGGCCGGGGGAGAAAGTCTTGCGGCCGCCGCTTCCGTCTGCGTGACGCTGCCTCATGGGTTCACGGTAGCTAGCCGCCATAGGATGGGCGAGTGGACTTGGATCTTCAGGGTCAGGTCGCCCTCGTCACGGGCGGCGGGCGTGGGATCGGACGGAACATCGCGCTCGAGCTCGCAGCCGCCGGCGCCCGTGTCGCCGTCGCGGCGCGAAGCCGCGCTGAGATCGAGAAGGCGGCGCAAGAGATCAATGGGCCTGCGATCGAGTGCGACGTCTCCGACCGCGTGTCGGTCGAGCACATGGTCAAGCTGGTCGAGTCCGAGCTTGGGCCGATCGACCTGCTCGTCGCCAACGCCGGCATCTCCATTGACGAGGACGCCGCCTGGGAGCTCGATCCGGCCGACTGGTGGCGCGTCTTCGAGGTCAACGTGCTGGGCGTCTACCTTTGCTGCCGGGCCGTCATCCCGGGGATGCTCGAACGCGGACGCGGTCGGATCGTCAACGTCGCGAGCGGCGCCGCCTACCTGCCCGGCTCGAAGAGCACCGCCTACAGCGCGAGCAAAGCCGCCGTGCACCGCTTCTCGGAGACGCTGGCCAACCAGCTCGAGCCTCACGGCATCCCCGTTTTCTCGATCAGCCCCGGCCTCGTCCGCACGCGCATGACAGAGCCCTTCGGCGACGACATGCCGTGGACGCCGCCCGAGCTCGCGCCGCGGCTCGTGCGCGCACTCGCGTCAGGGCGCCTCGACCGCCTCGCCGGCCGCTACCTCCACGCCGAGCACGACGACGTGGACGATCTCGCCGCACGGGCTGACGAGATCGTCGAGAACGACCTGAACGCGATCCGTCTTCGCCGCTAGGCGCCCAGCGCCGACCTGATCTTCTCGAGCGATTCGCTCTCAGGCGCCTCGCCGCCGGCTGCCGCGTTCCCGACCGACTCGGCGACCTCGAGCACGAAGCTCCGGTAGGCATCGACCTCTTCGGGTGCCTTCGTCTCGAGCACCTGGATTGCCTTCTGCAGCGCCCCGAGCGTCGCGCTTTCGATCTCGTCCGGCGAGGACGTGAGCCCGAACCCGGTGCCGCGGGCCTCGGCGAGCTCGCGGATGAGCTCGCTCGAACCGCCCTTCCGCGCCTCGCCGAGATGCCGCGCCAAAGCCCCGGCTTCCTTGAAGCTGTCGAAGAAGCTGCGGTCGCTCACCGCCATCAGAAATCCCGCTCCGGTCACGCCCTTCTGCAGCGCTTCCCACTCTTCCTGGGTGAACTCTGTCTTGGTCGTCATGTCGCCTCCGCTGTCGAAGTGGCTGTCGAAGGAGTTCTTCCTCTTGGCGAGGATTCGAAGCGCTCGTTGCATTCGCATCGAGCACCTGGGAAGATCGACTCCCTAGTCATCGTCCAGAAAGCGACTCATATGCGTCGCTCTGCGGCGCGGAAAGGAGGCTGGATGGACGAGGTCAGTACCAAGGCCAAGCTCGTGGATTCGGCGAAAGCGGATCCGAGGTTCACGATCACCCTTCCCCGAAGCGAGGTCGACATGGCCTTGCAGGCGGGAGCGGACGAGTCCGAGCTCCTGCTCGATGTGGTGCGTGCCACGAATGCCCACAGGGAGCAGCGGCGGGTGGCCGTAGCCTGGGATCAAGCGGATCTCGAGACGCTCGCTCGGGAGGCAACGGGTGAGCGGGTTACTCTCGCGATCGACGCCGATTCGCTCGAGCAGGCGTTCGACGCGGATGTCGAGGCCCACGGCATCCGCGAGACAGCGCTCGCGCTGTCGATCGTCGCTGTGACCGCCGGCGCAAGTGTCGGCGGAGCCCAGGGAGCGGTGGACCAGCTCGGCGGGACCGCGAGCCGCGGCACGTCCGATTCCTACGCCCAGATCGAGAGCGTCCGAGCAGGGAGCTCGGCGGCCGACTCGGCGGCGGGAATCGAGAACGTGCGGGCAGTGAGACAGGCGCCGGAAGCGGCGCCCGACTCATACGCGGGCATCGAGCAGATCCGTGGTACCTCCCCGGCGGATCCGGACTCCGCGGTCGAGAACGTCCGTGCCGGGAGACAGGCGCCCGAGGGGGCGCCCGACCCGTCCACGGCGATCGAGAACGTCCGGGTCGGTGGACCCGCGGTGCCCGACGCATCCGCGGGAATCGAGAACATCCGTGCCGAGCGCGGCGCGCCTGAATCGGGCGGTGAGGGGATCACGATCTCCGCACCCAGCCCGGGCGAGGCAGCCGGCTTGGCAGGAGCAGGGGCCCATAGCTGAATGGGCCGGGTTTCGGCCCGGCCCATTCGGCCGCTCGACCCCTGGCGTTGCGGGCAATTCGGACTCGTGCTGTCAGGGCAGGCGACCGATAGAGGATGCATGTCCTCGGTCCCGGCTTCCCCGAGACGGGCCACCTACGACGCGATCGCCCTTGCGCTCGCGTTCCTGGCGCTCGACGCCGTCCTCATCTTTGCCGTGCTCGCAGACTGGGTCGACGGTGATACGGGTGTCGTCGCTGTCCTCGCCATTGGAGCAGTCGTCCTGCTTCTCTTCCGGGACGACGTGGCGGAGGCCTTCGCCGCCGGAAACCAGATGCTCGGCATCAGCGCCGACGACGAGCCGGTTCGCCGTGCGCTCGACAGGCTCTCCGGAGAGGGGTGGGCGGTCGAGCATGACGTTTCGAACGCGCGGGGGATGTTGATCGGCACTCTTGTCCGGGGCCCCTCCGGCGCGTACCTCGTCGAGGTTCGAAACCGTGCCTACCGGCTCGAGCACCTCCGCCGCGCCCGCCGCGACGCCTCCTGGCTCCACGGCCCCGTGGGCGGCTGGGTGACCCCCGTCCTCTGCCTCGCCGTGCGAGACGACGAGCCCCACCGTCGCAACGGCGTCTGGATCATGGGCGCCGAGCACCTCGCGGACTGGCTTCGCGCCAGGACGCCGCCGCGCGGAAAAGTGGAAGCCCTGTCCGAGCTGGCAGCCGTGCTCCAGGAAGAACGCGCGTTGCTCCTCGGTTTCGATCCCCTCCGCCAGCGGGTCGAGACCCAGGTTCCGCGCGAGCTGGATGATTGAGGAGACCAAGACGGCTGAGTTCGGATCGTGCGGCAGGTCCTGCACGAAGGAGCGGTCGATCTTCAGCGTGCTCACGCGCATCTGGTTCAGGCGGCTCAGCGAGGAGTGCCCGCTGCCGAAGTCGTCGATCGCCAGCCGCAGCCCCCGCTCGTGTAATTCGGCGAGCACGGGCTCCATGCTCGCGCGCGACTCGACCATCATCGCCGACTCGGTGATCTCGATCATCAGCCGGTCGGGGTTGAGCCCGAACGACTCGATCGTGGAAAGGACGTGCCGCATGGCCGTCGGCTGCCAGAAGGAGGGCGGGAGGTTGATCGAGACGTAGAGGTCGACGCGGCGGTTGCGCCACTGCTTCGCCTGCTGGCAGGCCTCCCCGATCACCCAGTCGCTCAGCGGCCCCATCAGGCCGGTGCGCTCGGCCAGGGGGAGGAAATCTCCGGGCGGCACGAGCCTTTCCCCGTCCTGCCAACGGATCAAGGCTTCGGCGCCGACGATCTCGCCGCTGTCCAGTCGCACGAGGGGCTGGTAGTGGAGGACGAGCCCTTCGGTCTGCTCGACAGCCGTGCGCAGTCGGCCCGCCATGGACAGCTGCGCGAGCGCGTCGTCCTTGTCCATCGCATAGAGCGCGTGACAGTCGCGGCCTGCGTCCTTCGCCCGGTACATGGCCGCGTCGGCGTGCTTGAGCAGCGTCTCGCTGTCGCCGGCGTCGTCTGGATGGAGGCTGACGCCGATGGATGCGCTGACGAAGATCTCCACCCCTGAGACGACGAAGGGGGCGTGGAGCGTGCGGCGGATCTTGAGCGCGACGACCTCGGCCGCCTTGTGGGCGTATTCGGGGTCCGCGGGTACCTCCTGCGGAGCGATGTCGGCCAGCAGGACGAGGAACTCGTCCCCGCCCTGGCGGGCGACGGTGTCGGTGGTGCGCGTGGCGGCCTGGAGGCGTGCAGCCACGGCGACCAGGAGCTCGTCCCCGGCGGCATGGCCGAAGCTGTCGTTGATGAGCTTGAAGTTGTCGAGGTCGATGAAGAGGACGGCGACCGCGCAGCTCTTCTGGGGACAGCGGGCGATGGCGGCGTCCAGCCTCTCCTGGAAGGCGACCCGGTTCGGCAGGCCGGTCAGCGGGTCGTGGAAGGCGATGTGGTGGAGCTCGCGTCGTGCCTCTTCGAGCGCGTCGGAGGCTTTCCGGCGCTCGGTGATGTCGGCGACGATGCCGTCCACGAGCAGGCGGCCGTCCTCCGTCCGGCGGGGCCGCATGCGGTCCCAGACCCAGCGAATGCGACCGTCGTAGCCGACGAGCCGGTACTCGATCTCGGCCGGCTGGTCGTCCTCGAGGAGCACGGACGCGGTGTTGTAGACCTCGCGATCGTCGGGGTGGACCGCGCTCTCCCAGGCCTCTTCAGGGGTGCGATCGTCGGGGAGCGGGCCCAGCAGGCTCTCGAGCCCTTCGCCGATGAAGGTGTTGCAGACGTACGTGCCGTCCGCCAGGTACTCCATCTCGTAGAGGTGGATGGCAACGGTGCCCGCGACGCGCCGGAGGACGTCCGTCGTCGCGAGCGCTATGAGCGCCTCCTGGTTGCTGCCGCCGTTGGAGATGGGGTCGCCTGCCATGCGGGACGGGTCCGAATTGCTGTCATCGGCACGAAGGCGCCATGGTTGAATCCCCTTTCGGCACACACACGTGCGTTTTGCCGCGATATCACCCGTGCATGTCCTTGCGGATCTGGATCTGCGCTCTCGCGCTCGTTCTCGTGGCGGTCGCGGGCGTGGCGCTGGCCGAGGGTGGGATTCCCGGGCCCGACGGCGTCATCAACGCCTGCCGGAAGATCGAAGGCGGGCGGCTGCGGGCGGTTCCGAGCGTGGCGCGCTGCCGAAGCTACGAGCGGCCGCTCAGGTGGAACGTGCGTGGGCCGGTGGGGCCGGTGGGGCCAGTGGGGCCCACGGGGCCGCAGGGTGAGCCCGGGCCTGGGCTGACCTCGTTCGATGCGCTCGCGGGGCTGCCGTGCACCGTCGGCTCGAGGAGCGGCACGATCGCGATCGACTTCGACGCGGTGAGCGGGGACGCGCACATTCGCTGCGTCTTGCCGGCCGCGCCGTCGGCGCTCGTGCGGATCAACGAGTTCTCGACAGGTGTCGAGGGCGCCCTCACGGATGAGTTCGTCGAGATCGTGAATGCGGGGACAGAGGCGGCCGACCTCTCCGGCTACCGGCTGGCCTACCGCTCAGCGGCCGGGACCAGCGACGTCTCTCTCGGCACGCTCCCCGACGGCACCGTGCTCGAGCCGGGTGCGTTCCTGCTCTTCGGAGGCTCCGGCTACGCAGGCGCGCACCCGGCCGACCGGTCCTTCATGCCGTCGCTCGCTTCGGCCGGAGGAGGCGTGGGCCTGCGCGATCCGTCGGGTGCGCTCGCCGACTCGGTGGCGTGGGGAACGGCGACGAACGCATTTGTTGAAGCGGCGGTTGCTCCTGCGCCGACCATCGCCCCCGCCCCCGGGAAGAGCGCGGGGCGGCACCCGAACGGCCAGGACACGAACGACAACGCAACCGACTTCACAGAGGGCGACCCGACGCCGGGCGGCGCGAACTAACCCGAGAACTCGGCCAGCGGGCTCTGGTGCCTCGGCTCGTAGAGGCCGATCTCGCCTGCGCCCGGGATGCGGAACCGCGTAATGCGGCCGTAACCCTCGTCGGTCACGGGCTCGGTGAACTCGACGCCTTTCTCCTTCAACTCGGCGACCGTCGCCTCGATGTCGTGGCACATGAAGGACAGCTCGTGCTGTCCGACCTCCTGGCCACCGCCAGGCCCTGGATGGACGCCGAGCTCACCGGGAGGCAACTCGAAGATCAGCCAGCCGTCGCCCGCATCGACGCTCGAGAAACCGAGGACGTCGCGGAGAAACGCGCGCGCCGCGCCGGCGTCTTCGGCGTAGATGAGCGTGTGCGCCCCTGCGATCACGGCCCGGGCGGCTAACGGTAGCGGTAGACGATTCGGCCGCGCGAGAGGTCGTAAGGCGAGACCTCGACCTTCACGCGATCGCCCGGGAAGATCTTGATGCGGAAGCGGCGCATCTTTCCCGCCGTGTAGCCGAGCACCTCGTGGCCTTCGTCGAGTTGGACCTTGAACATTCCGTTCGGGAAGGCCTCGACGACTTCGCCCTCCATCTCGATCTTTTCTTCCTTCGTGGCCAACGGATCAAAGGATACCCCGGGCGGGGGAAGGAATCCTCCAAACTCGGCCTACGATCTGCCTGTGGGGGCTCTAACAGGCAACCTTTTGGGCCGGAAACGCCGCACCAGCAACGGCCGCGCGCATCGCGAGACGTGGCGGTTCGTCTGCTCCCTCGACCGCATCCCGCCGCACGTTCTCGAGGACGACGCTTTCACGACGCGTCATTCTCGGCTGCCGGAGGTCGAGTGCGAGATCGAGGCGGAGGACTTCGCCGCCGCGGTCGCCGAGGCAATTCGATCGCTCGAGGACGACTTCACGCATGTCCAGGGCATCGAACGCCTCTCGCTCTAGCCGCGTGGAATCGCCCAAGCGCTTCGTGCTCGGCCCCGCCGCCGTCGCTTTCTGCGTGTGCGGCGGCCTCGCCGTGCTCTTCCTCCTCTTCGGAGAGTTCGAAGGAGCCTCGTGGAAGATCCTCACGACGGCCGTGGTCATCGGTCTCTACAGCCTGCTCGCCCTTCCAGGCGCCAGGCTGCTCGACCAGGGCCGCAGCTCGATCCTCGCGTGGTCGGCGGTGCTGCTCGCAGCGCTCGGGCTTCTGTGGGCTTTTCGCATCGTCTGGAGCGGTCTCGACGACGCCGACGGGTCGTGGCGCCTGCTCGTCACGCTGACCGCCTGCTCGACCGCGGTGTCCCAGGTCTGCGCGACCACCGCACGCAGGCAGGCGACCGATCCTGCCTCCGTCGACCGGCTCTACGGTGTGTCGAACCTGCTCGTCTACACGCTCGCCGGGATCATCACGCTGGCCTCCTGGAACGCATTTGGCCCGGGCGCGTTCTTCTGGAGGATGCTCGGCGTCCTCGCCGTCCTGGACATCTTCTCGCTCGTCCTGCAGGCCGTTCTGCGCAGCCACAGGCGCCTGGCTTAGACCGTCGGACCGCGGAGCTAGGATGGGGCGCCCGTGCCTGAGGCGCCGTTCGTCCACCTTCACGTCCACTCCGAGTACTCGATCCTCGACGGGGCCTGCCGCATCCCCGAACTCGCGGCCCGCGCGGCCGAGCTCGAGATGCCGGCGGTGGCGCTCACCGACCACGGCTCACTCGCCGGCGCCGTCGAGCTCTACCGGGAGGCCGGAAAGGCTGGAATCAAGCCGATTATCGGCTGTGAGGCGTACGTCGCCGACGACCGCCGGGCGCAGAAAAAGGGCTACGCGCACCTGACGCTTCTGGCCGAGTCGAACGAGGGCTACGCCAACCTGATCAAGCTCGCCTCGGCCGGCTTTCTCGAGGGCTACTACTACAAGCCGCGCGTCGACTGGGAGCTCCTAGCCGAACGCTCGAAGGGTCTCATCGCCCTCTCCGGCTGCCTCTCCGGCCGCGTCTGCAAGGCACTCGAGAACGGCAATCGCGCCGAGGCCGAGACGGAACTGGGCCGACTGCGCGACATCTTCGGCGCGGACAACACCTTCGTCGAGATCCAGGACGCGGGCCTCGAGGTCCAGAAGGGGATCAATGCGACACTCGCCGAGATCTCGCAGACCACCGGCCTGCCGCTCGTCGCCACCGGCGACGTCCACTACCTCAACCACGAAGATGCGCGCGCGCACGAGGCGCTCCTCTGTATCCAGTCGGGCGACTCGCTCCAGAACCCGAGCCACTGGCGCTTCGACACCGACCAGTTCTATTTGAAGAGCCCGGCCGAGATGGCGGCCGACTTCGCCGGCTATCCCGAGGCTGTCCGCCGCACGCTCGAGATCGCCGAGCGCTGCAACGTGACGATGGAGCTCGGGCGCATCCTCCTCCCGAAGTTCCCGGTGCCGGACGGCCGCGACGCGTTCGACTACCTCGTCGAGCTCTGCGAGAAAGGCCTGCAAAAGCGCTACGGCACCGTGACGTCAGAGCTCCAGGACCGGCTCAAGTTCGAGCTGAAGACGATCAAGGAGATGGGCTTCGCGGACTACTTCCTGATCGTCTGGGACTTCATCGCCTTCGCGAAGCGAAACGGGATTGGCGTGGGGCCCGGCAGAGGCTCGGCGGCCGGCTCCCTCGCCGCCTACTGCCTCGAGATCACCGACGTCGATCCGATGCAGTACGGCCTCCTCTTCGAGCGCTTCCTCAATCCCGGCCGCAAGTCGATGCCGGACATGGACCTCGACTTCTCCGTCCAGGGGCGCGACCAGGTGATCAACTACGTGGCCGACAAGTACGGGCGCGACCGCGTGGCGCAGATCATTACCTTCGGGACGATGATGGCGCGCGCCGCCGTGCGCGACGCCGGGCGCGTGCTCGACATCCCGTATGGCACCGTCGACCGGATCGCCAAGCTCATCCCCGAAGGCCCGAAGGTCTACCTCGACGATTGCCTCAAGCCCGGGGCGGAGCTGAAGAAGTCCTACGACGAGGACGAGGTCACTCGCCAGATCGTGGATCTCGCCAAGCCGCTCGAGGGCCTCGTCCGCCAGGACTCGATCCATGCTGCGGGAGTCGTGATCGGCGACCGGCCGCTCACCGACTACGTCCCTCTCCAGCAAAAGGGCCCCGACCAGGAGGTCGTGACCCAGTTCGCAATGGGCGACGTCGAGGCACTGGGCCTGCTGAAGATCGACTTCCTCGGCCTCCGCAACCTCGACGTCATCGACAAGGCCGAGGAGCTCACGGGCGTCGACATCGCGCAGATCCCGCTCGACGATTCGAAGACGTACCAGATGCTCGCCCGCGGAGAGTCTGTCGGCGTCTTCCAGTTCGAGGGCTCGGGCATGCGCGAGGCGCTGCGGCAGGTGAAGCCGACCCAGTTCGAGGACCTGATCGCGCTCGTCGCCCTCTACCGGCCCGGGCCGATGGGCTACATCCCCGTCTACGGGAAGCGGAAGGCCGGCCAGGAGCAGGTCAGCTTCCCCGACGAGCGCCTGAAGCCGATCACCGGCCCGACGTACGGCATCTGTATTTACCAAGAGCAATATATGGAGATCGCCAAACAGCTGGCGGGCTTCTCGCCCGCCGAGGCGGACGATCTCCGCAAGGCGATCGGCAAGAAGATCCACACGCTGATGGCGTCCTTGAAGGACAAGTTCCTCGAGGGCTGTGCGGCGAACCGCGTCACGCCCGCGGTCGCGAACCAGCTCTGGAAGGACATGGAGCAGGCGCAGGACTACTCCTTCAACAAGTCGCACGCAGCCTGCTACGCGCTGATCGCCTACCGCACGGCGTACCTCAAGGCGCACCGGCCGGCCGAGTACATGGCGGCGCTCATCTCCTCCGTTATGAGCACGAAGGACCGCGTGCCGTTCTACGTCGCCGCTTGCGACGAGATGGGAATCGAGGTGGAGCCGCCGGACGTGAACGTCTCCGCCGAGGATTTCCGTGTCGTCGAGGAGAAGATCCGCTTCGGGCTCAACGCGGTCAAGAACGTGGGGGAGAGCGCGGTGCGCTCGATCCTCGCCGCGCGCGAGGAGGGCGGGCCGTTCACCTCCATCTGGGAGTTCTGCGAGCGCGTCGACCCGCAGGTCGTAAACAAGCGCGCGCTCGAGTCGCTCGTCAAGTGCGGCGCCTTCGACTCGACCGGCGCTTCACGGAAGGGCATGTGGGAGGTGCTCGAGGACTCGCTTTCCTGGGGCGGGCGCCAGCAGGCCGACCGGCTCGCCGGCCAGAGCTCGATCTTCGACCTCGGCGACGAGGCCGAGGAGCGGCCCCGCCACCACCGTCCCATCCCTTCGGACGAGTGGGAGAAGGCCGAGAAGCTCGCCTACGAGAAGGAAGCGCTCCGTCGGCGGCATCGTCGGCGCCCTCCGGCAGACGATGACGAAGAAGGGCGAGCCGATGGTCTTCATGCGGCTTGACGACGTTTCCGGCTCCGTGGAGGCAATCGTTTTCAACTCGGTTTACGGAGCCGCACGCGACCTGCTGGAGGCCGATCGCATCCTCGTCGTCAAGGGCAGGATCGACCACAAGGAAGGCGAGACGAAGCTGATCGCCATGGAGGTCGCGCCCTTCGAGGCGACCCCGGAGCGCTCCGAGGTGCGGCTCAAGCTCGACGCGCGCAAGGCACCGGCGGGGACGATCCAGGAGCTTGCCGCGCTCCTGCGGGAGTACCCGGGTGAAGCCCCCGTCGTCGCGGCGATCGAGACCTCGGGCGGGCCGCTCACGCTGGCCTTCGGACCTGACTACCGCGTGCGTCCGGAGCCGGATCTCTTTGCCGAGGTGAAGTCCCTCCTCGGCGAGGCTGCGATCAGCTAGCCGATTCGACGGGCCGGCCGATGGTCGAGCGGCGCGGCAGGAAGCGCACGAGGCGCTCACCGAGACCCGGCCGCTCGGGCTCGTCGGGGGAAGCGTCGACGCGGGCCCACTGGGGCTGCTGCGGGCCGGCGAGAAGCGAGCCGACGACGCCAACCGGGTGGTAACGAAGGATCTGGGAAATGGCGTCCATCCCCTCCCGACGGGTAGGTGGGACGCTTTCTTCTCCCGGCGCTTCGTGCTACGTGGCCGCGCTAGAGCCGAACCGACCCGTCTTCGGCGAGCGTCCAGTGCGGGTTGTGCGCGACCTCCCAGGGATGCCCGTCGGGGTCGACGAAGACTCCTGAATAGCCGCCCCAGAAGGTCTTGCCGCCCGGCCGCGCGATCCGCGCGCCGGCCTTCTCCGCCTCCGCGATGACAGTGTCCACCTCCTCCGGCGAGCGCACGTTGTGCGCCAGCGTGACGCCGCCCCAGCCACCCCCGTCCTCAACTCCGCTGTCCTCGGCGAGCTGATCTCGTCCCCAGAGGGCGACGATCATGCCGCCGGACTGGAAGAAAACGACGTCGTCCGCGGGCGCCGCGCCCGTGCGCCAGCCGAGGGCCTCGTAGAAGGCGCGCGCGCGAGCGAGATCCGCCACCCCGAGGGTGACGAGGCTCAGCCGCCGTTCCACCCGCTCAGCCCTGTGCTGGCCGCTCGGCCGGCGTGTGGAGCAGGTTCTCGACGCCACGGACGCCGCGCACCTTGCGGACGCGGGTCTCGAGCGCCTCGACGAGCTCGGGACGGTCGACCTCGCCGCGGAGGAAGACGACGCCGTTCTCCGCGTTGATGTTGATCCGGCCTTTGGGAACGTCGCGGTTGCGAAAGACGATCGACTCGACCCGGTCCACGAGCGTCGCGTCGTCGAGCTCGCCGGCGCTTCCGCGCGCGTGCCTCGCGCGCTCGACAAACCCGCGCGCGTCGGCGGAGACGTGGTGGACGAGCTTGCGGCCCCGTCTCGTCCCGTGCTTGGCGAGCGAAAGGGCCTTGTCGCGCGTGACGTGCCTGCGCCTGCGGCCCTGCTGCGAGTCGAGGTAGTAGGCGAGCGCCGCGCCCCCAGCCGCGGCGGCGAGATAGAACGGGAGCTGGCGGGAACGCATGACGGGAACCTCCAGGTCGAGAGCGGCTACTCGTACGGCCACCCTACCCCGGAACCTCTCGGCACCTCAAGGTGTAGAAGGGACCAGTGGAGGGCCGTCCACTACCCGAGTCAGAGCTCGTCGAGCGAGCAAAACGGGGCGATCAAGGCGCCTATGGACAGCTCGTGCAGGCATATCAGGGAATCGCGTTTCGTACGGCGTATCTCGTGGTCGGGGACGCAGCCGAGGCGGAGGACGCGGCCCAGGAGGGATTCGTGAAGGCCTATTACGCGATTCGACGTTTTCGGTCCGGAGCGCCTTTTCGGCCCTGGATCCTCCAGATCGTCGCCAACGAAGCTCGCAACCGCCGCAGGTCCGCGGGCCGGCGGGCCGGTCTCGTCATGCGGACGGCTGCGCACGCTCCCTCGGGGGAGGCGGCCCCCTCCCCCGAGGCGGCATTGATCAGCAGCGAGGAGCAAAAGACGCTCCTCGCTGCTGTGAACAAGCTGAGAGAGGAAGATCGCCTGGTCATCGCCTGCCGCTACTTCCTCGAGCTCTCGGAGGAAGAGACGTCCAACGTCCTCGGTTGGCGCCGCGGCACCGTCAAGTCGCGGCTCTCGCGGGCGCTCGACCGGCTCCGGGCCGAGATGGGGGAGCAGGCATATGCCTGAGCTCGAGCTCGCACTGGCCGACCTCGGCCGCCACGTCGAGTTTCCGCCGACCCCCGACCTCGCCCCTCGTGTGCACGAGCGGTTGGCCGAGCGGCCGGAGTCGCGGCCGGGGCTGACTCGCCGCCGCGGGCTGGCGCTCGCCTTCGCGCTCCTCGCAGTTGCGGTCGCAGCGGTGCTGGCGGTTCCGCAGACGCGCGCGGCGATCCTCGAGTTCTTCCACCTGCGCGGGGTGACCATCGAGCGCGTCGGCGAGCTCCCCACCGTGCCGCTCCAGCGGGACTTCAACAAGCTCTTCCTCGGCGAGAAAGTCTCGCTCGACGAGGCGCGCGACCGGGCGGACTTCGAGATCGTCGTGCCGGAAGCGCTCGGCGATCCCGACGGCGTGTACTTCCAGGAGTCGCCCCCCGGGGGAATGGTCTCGCTGGTCTACGGGACGCCTGAGCATCCGCGGGCGCTCTTCACCCAGTTCCGTGGGTCGGTCGAAGAGGTGATCTTCAAGAAAACCGCTGCAGGGACGCAGATCGACTCGGTGGGGGTGGGCGGGGAGCCGGGCTACTTCCTGTCCGGAAATCCTCACGAGTTCTCGTACCTCGACACCCGCGGTGAGTACCGCCAGGAGATCGTGCGCCTGGCCGGAAACACCCTCCTCTGGGAGCGCGGGCCGCTCACCCTGCGTCTGGAAGCGGACATAAACGAGGAAGAAGCGCTCAAGATCGCCCGCTCGGTGCACTAAAGATCAACCAGATGGGGGACATCCGGAACGCCGTCGCGACCGAATCCAGGGTCATGAGCACGACGGCTGCGGAACTCGACCTCGAACTCGACGCCGAAACCGAGCGGGTTCTCCTCTGGCGCGAGGAGGAACTCGAGCGTGTCGGGTACGGGCGAGAGACGGCGCGCGACCTGGCGGAGCGCACCTACGTCGATCTTCATCTGGCGATGGATCTCCTGCAAAGAGGCTGCCCGGCGGAGACCGCCGTGCGCATCCTTCTGTAGGCAGACCAACCGCTAGTTCCTTCACACTTCGGGCGTGCCCGTGCTCGCCTCGATCCCGAGCCCCTCGAGCGGCGAGGTTCACCTCGGCGGAATCGCGTTACACGCCTACGGCGTCATGTTGCTGCTCGGGATTTTGGCGGCAGTGTGGCTCACCGGAGTCCGCTGGACTCGCCGCGGTGGCGACTGGGATCTCGTCTTTCGCGTCGCTATGTGGGGCGTCGCCGGCGGAGTCGTAGGCGCGCGGCTCTACCACGTACTCACGAGCTGGAGTGAGGTGCCGGACCCGAAATGGCAAGGCGTCTTCGAGATCTGGAAGGGGGGTCTCGGCGTGTGGGGCGGCATCGCCGGCGGCGTCCTCGCGGGTGCGCTCGTCGTGCGGAGCTCCGGGAACTCGGTGTACGCGTTCATGAACGCCTGTGCGCCGGCGCTGCTGCTTGCGCAGGCGATCGGCCGCTGGGGCAACTACTTCAACCAGGAGCTCTTCGGCAAGCCGACCGACCTGCCCTGGGGGCTGGAGATCGCCGTGCAGAACCGGCCGCAGCAGTACATCAGCGACGCGACCTTTCACCCGCTGTTCCTCTACGAGTCGCTCTGGTGTCTGCTCGGGGTGGGGGTCCTCCTCCTGATCGACCGGCGCTTTCGCATCCGCCCCCCAGGCCTCTTCGCTCTCTACGTGGCGTGGTACACGGCCTTCCGCACCTTCGAGGAGACGCTCCGCGTCGACCCCTCGCACGAGTACTTCGGCCAGCGGCTGAACTTCTGGGTCTCGATCGTCCTCTTCGCGCTCGCGGTCGTCGCCTTCGTCTGGTCGCAGAGGCGAAGCGCGGAGCCCAGAAGCCCTCACCGGCCCGCGCCGGCGCCCGAGGGCCCGAAGATGGTCCTCCCCAAGGGCCGCGTCCGCCGCTAGGGCTAGCATCGCGGGCAGTTTGCATGCTGTAGCGGTTCGTGATCTCGATCTGGACCTCGACGCCTTCGAGGGCCCGTTCGACCTGCTCTTGACGCTCGTCCTGAAGGACGAGGTCGAGCTCGCGGACGTTGAGGTCGCGAGTGTTGTCGTGGCATTCGTCGAGCGCCTCGCGGAGCGTGCCTCGCCCGATCTCGAAGCTTGCGGGGAATTCCTCGTTCTCATGGCGGCACTGCTCGAGCTGAAGGCGCGCGGGCTCTTCCCCGAGGAGGACGAGCTCGCCTTCGACGACCTGGATCCCGAGGACGCGGCGGGCGAGCTCGCCGAGCGACTATCGCTCTACCGCCGCTTCAAGGCGGCCGCGGGCTGGCTGGAGGAGCGCCTCGCGGCGGAGTCGGATCGGTACTTCCGCCTCGGGCCTGCGCCCCTCGTTCCGGTGCCGGTACGGCCTGTCGCTCCACAGGACCCGGTCGCGCTCGCCTCGGCTCTGAGGCAGCTGGCGGCAGACCCACCTGCTCCCTCGCTCAGCCACCTGGAGCTCCGTTTCCCTCCGGTCTCGCTCTTCCTCGACCGCTTCCGGGCCGTCCTGCGCCGCCGCCGTCAGTTCGTGTTCGATCGGGAGGTGGACACCCTCTCGCGAGTCGAGCAGGCGGTCGCGTTCCTCGCCCTCCTCGAGCTCCGGAAGGCCGGTGAGATCAAGCTCGGCCAGCCCGCCCCCTTCGAGCCGATCACGGTTTGGAGCGCCGCATGAGCCTCAGGCTTGTCGAAAACCCGGTCGACCGGCTGGCGCGTACGCTCGAGGCCCTGCTCGTCATCGCTTCGAGCCCGCTCTCGATCGAGGAGCTGGCCGCTGCCTCGGAGGACGAGACGGAGCGCGTGGAGACGGCTCTCGGGCTGATCGCCTCCCGCTACCGGGAGGGCCGGAGCGGCATCGTTCTCGAGCACGTCGCCGGCGGCTATGCCTTCCGGGCTGCCCGCGAAGCAGCGGATGCGTGCGCTCGGCTCGTCGAGCGACCCGTGCAGCGCGGGCTCTCCCAGGCAGCTCTCGAGACGCTCGCCGTCGTCGCCTACCTCGGGCCGGTCTCCCGGCCGGAGATCGCAAAGATCCGCGGTGTGGCGGCCGATTCGGCCGTCGCCGGCCTCGTCGAGCGGGGACTGATCGCGGAGGCCGGGCGCGAGAGCGACGGTGGCGCCGTTCGCTATCGGGCAACGCCCCTCTTCGAACGGGTCTTCGGCCTCTCGGGCCTCTCCGAGCTTCCGCGCCTGGACGATCTCGCCGAAGGCTCCGAAGATCTGCGTACCAGGCTCGAGGAAGTCGCCGGCCGCCGCGGCGCCTAGCGCTCCGCTAAGCGTCCCGGACGATGTTCTCGGCCTCTTCGCGGGTGAAGGCTCGCAGCGTCTCGGTGCGCACCTGCCCGTGGCGGGCGAGGTCGAGCAGGATCCCGTAAGCGGTCTCGTCGTCCGGCGCGTCGAAGATCTCGACGACGTCGTAGCGTCCGAGCGTCACGTAGATGTCGACCAGCTTCCCGCCGCGCTCCGCGATCACGCGCTCGCTCTCGTCGACCCGGTCTCGCCAGGCAGGCAACCCGCCGATCCCCTGAGATGTCCAGTTCATGAGCGAGATGTACGTGGGCACCCGCGGATCATTGCAGGGTTGAGGGAGGCCGGTCCGGCCGGCCTCCCTCACCAATCCGCTAGCCGATGACGTGGAAGATGAAGTCGAACTCGGTGCCGCCCTCGCGAGCCTTCAGCTCCATCTGTCCCCGTGCGTTGCGGTAACGCCCGGTCCCTCCCGTGATGGCGAGCCTGCTGTTCGCGGTGTCGAGGAAGGGCCCCTCGACGACGATCTGGCCTCCCGGGAGAAACGTCGTCCAGTTGCACTCGTAGGACGCCCCGGCGACGACGCGGATGCAGTAGCCCTGGTCGGTTCCCACCGTCGTCGTGTTGCCTGCGTCGTAGACGTCGTTCGCGAACGTGAGCACGTCGCCGGCCGAGTCACCAGGAGCCCCGGTATCCGTCGTTGCATCCGTCGTCGCATGCTCGACGACGTGGATGATCTTTCCGCCGCCCGTGCCAGCGCCTCCCCCCACGACCGCAAACGTGAGGACGCCGGCCCCTACCAGCACAGGAAGAATCAGGAAGCGCTTCATCGCCTCTCCTCTCGTTGAGAACCCGCCGACCCTACGCCGGTGAGCGACCGGGCACAATCGGCTTCATGCGTCTGAACGCGTACCTCGCGAGGGCCGGAGTCGCCTCGCGGCGCGGAGCTGAAGAGCTCATCCGCGCCGGCCGCGTGAGCGTGAACGGCGAGGTCGCCGGCCTGGTGACGTTCGTGGAGCCGCGGGACACCGTGGAGGTGGACGGAAGCCCGATCGAGCCCGAGCCGTTGACCTACGTGCTCCTACACAAGCCCGCGGGAGTCGTGACGACCGCTCGGGATCCTCAGGGTCGGCCCACCGTCGTCGGCCTCGTCGGGCACGAGCGCCGTGTCGTCCCAGTCGGGCGCCTCGATGCAGACACCACAGGTGCGCTCCTGCTCACGAACGACGGGCCGCTCGCCCACCGGCTGATGCACCCGCGCTACGAGGTGGACAAGGTCTACCAGGCGGAGGTCGAGGGCGAGCCAAGCGACGAGGCGCTCGCCCAGCTCGCCGAGGGCGTCGAGCTGGAAGACGGGATGACTTCGCCGGCGAAGGTCGACCGCCTTGGCCCTTCGCGCATCGAGGTGACGATCCACGAGGGGCGCAAACACCAGGTCAAGCGCATGCTCGAGGCCGTCGGCCATCCCGTTAGCCGCCTGCACCGAAGCCGCTACGCCGGGCTCACGCTCGACGACCTCGCACCCGGCGAGTGGCGCGAACTGACCCCGGAGGAGGTGGCCTCGCTAGGTGCCCCAGGGCGTCCATAGCCGGCCCGGCATCGAGGTCGGGACCACGTCCTCGACGACTACGATCCCAGCGAGCCGATCCCAGAGCGTCCGTCCCTCGGGATCGGCGATCTTCCAGAGGCCGCCGACCAGGGCAACCGTCGAGGCGGTCGCCGCGAGGTCCCGCCAGGTCTCCTCCCTGTCGGTGAGCCCCTCGTTCCCGTGCCAGCCGCGGGTCAACGTGTAGGCCTTGAACGCGGCGAGGAAGAAGACCAGGGAGAGGCAGCTGCGCGCGCCCGCCCTGACGAGGTGGGGCTCTCGTCCGGTCGCGTGCGAGAACACGTGGATGTCGAGCGCCCGCATCCCCATGGTGTGCCCCGTGGAGAGGAAATAGCCGAAGTACGCGACGACGACGCCGAGGGCGAGCGCGTCCACGAGGTAGACGACCGCGTCCCCGAAAAGCCCGCCGATCGTGCGCCCCAGGGTTTCGATCATGCCGAGCGGGATGCTGACGATCACGAAGGCGAGGAAGACCAGCGTCCAGTCGATCGCCGACGCGACCGCGCGTCTCCAGAGAGGGGCTGCGACGGCGCGGTACGTTCCGTCCGCCGGCTTGTAGACGGGCGCCGGTCTACGGGGCGACGAAACCGACACGCTCGTATGCCACCTTCAGTGTCGCCGCTGCGATCAGCTCGGCCTTGGCCGCTCCCTCGGCGAGGATCGCGCGCAGCACCGCCTGATTGGCGCGCAGCTCTCCGTAGCGCAGGCGGATCGGGTCGAGCAGCGCGACGACGGCTTCGGCGACTTCCTCCTTGAACCTTCCGTAGCCCGTGCCGTCGTAGCGCACCTCGACCTCCTCGGGAGTCGAGCCGGTGGCGACGGCCATCATGTCGATCAGGTTCGTGATTCCCGGCTTGTCCTCGCCGCGGCGGACCTCGTTGCCGGAATCGGTGACGGCCGAGCGCACCTTGCGCCGCACCGTGTCCGGGGGGTCGAGTAGCCCGATGGTTCCCTGCGGCGTTCCGCCGGTGGTCGACATCTTGCGGTCGGGCTCCTGCAGGTCCATGACTCGCGCACCCACCTCTGGGTAGATCCCCTCGGGGAGCTTGAACGTCTCCCCGTAGCGCGAGTTGAACCGCTCGGCGAGGTTCCGTGTCAGCTCGAGGTGCTGACGCTGGTCATCTCCGATCGGGACCTTGTCGGTCTGGTAGAGGAGGATGTCCGCCGCCATGAGCGCCGGGTAGGTGAAGAGGCCCGCCGAGACGGACTCCTGGCCCTTGGCCTTGTCCTTGAACTGGGTCATACGACGGAGCTCGCCGACGGTGGCGATGCAGCCCAGCAGCCAAGCGCACTCCGCATGCTCCGAGACATGGCTCTGGACGAAGATCGTCGAGCGCTCCGGATCGAGCCCCGTGGCCAGGAGGATCGCTGCGAGATCGAGCGTGGCCTCCCGCAACGCCTCCGGATCTTGCGGCGTCGTGATCGAGTGTAGGTCGACGATGCAGAAGAAGGCGTCGCCGAGGTCTTGCGTCGCCGCGTACTGGCGAAAGCCGCCGCTGTAGTTGCCGAAGTGCTTCGCACCGGTCGGCTGGATGCCCGAAAAGATCCTCATTGTGGGCCTTGATTATCCCTCACTAGACTGAGGCCCATGGCAGTCACAGGCTCGGTCTGGTCGCCGTCCTCCTGGCGCTCGTTTCCGGCGCTCCATCAACCGGAGTGGCCGAGCGAGGAGCGCGCCGAGGCGGCGCGCGCGCGACTGGCCACCGTGCCGCCGCTCGTCTTCGCCGGTGAGGCCCGCAACCTGCGCGCTGCGCTTTCCGAGGTGGCCGCCGGCCGGGCCTTCCTCCTGCAGGCCGGCGACTGCGCGGAGTCGTTCCACGACGTCTCCGCGATCCACATCCGCGAGAAGCTGAAGATCCTCCTGCAGATGGCGGCCGTGCTCACGTACGGCGCCACGCTCCCTGTGACGAAGGTGGGGCGGATCGCAGGCCAGTTCGCCAAGGCGCGCACCTCTCCGAGCGAGGAAGTCGGCGGGGAGGAGATCCCGAGCTTCCGAGGGCACATGATCCATGACGACGCTCCGACGACGGCCGCGCGGATCCCGGATCCCGAGCGGATGGTGCAGGCCTACTACCACGCGACCTCGACGCTCAACCTCTTGCGCGCGTTCACCAAGGGCGGCTTTGCCGATCTCACGCGAGTGCACGAGTGGACCCAGGAGTTCGTCGCGTCCTCGCCCGAGGGTCGGCGTTACGAGCAGCTGGCGGCGGAGATCGAGCGGGCGCTTCGCTTCATGGCCGCGTGCGGCATCGACGTCGTCTCCGAGCCGAAGCTCCACCAGGTGGACGTCTGGACGAGTCACGAGGGGCTCGTCCTCGACTACGAGGAGGCGCTCACGCGCCGCGACTCCACCACGGGCAATCCGGAGCGGATTCCCGGTCGGCTGACACTCGTCGCGCGCATGGGAGCCGAGCAGGTCTTCGAGCTTCTGCCGCCGCTCCTTCGGGCCGTGCGGGAGGCGGAGCACCCGGTCGTCTGGGCTTGCGATCCCATGCACGCGAACGTCTTCAAGACGGACTCGGGCGTGAAGACGCGCCGCTTCGACGCGATCCTGGCCGAGATCGAGGGCTTCTTCGCAGCCTGTAGGCGGGAGCGCGTCTGGCCCGGAGGCGTCCACATCGAGTTCACCGGCGAGGACGTGACCGAATGTCTCGGCGGCTCCGAGGCCGTCCTCGAGGAGCAGCTTTCCTCGCGTTACATGTCGCTCTGCGACCCGCGCCTGAACGCGCGCCAGTCGCTCGACCTCGCTTTCCGGGTGGCAGAGCTGATGCGCCACCCCGGCCGGGCCGCCGACGCCGTCGACGCGTGACGTGGCGCTTCGCCGGCTCGCGATCGTCGGCACCGGCCTGATCGGCGCGTCCGTCGGCCTCGCCGCCAAGCGGGCGGGGGTCGAGCACGTGTCCGGCTATGACGCCGATCCGGAAGCTCTCGCCGTGGCGGCCGAGCGCGGGGCGGTCGATGTAGCGGCGGGGAGCCTCGTCGCGGCAGTCGAGGAAGCGGAACTCGCGATCGTGGCGACGCCCGTCGCAAGGCTCGCGGAAGACGTCGGAGCAGTGCTCGAGGCCGGGGCCGGGACAACCGTTACGGACGTGGGCTCGACGAAGGGGCGTCTGTGCGCCGGTGTGGCGGATCGCTCACGCTTCATCGGCGGCCATCCGGTCTGCGGTTCGGAAGCTCGGGGGCCGGGCCACGCCAGCGCTGAGCTCTTCGAGGGAGCGACGTGGTTCCTCACTCCCCTCACCGAGACCGAGCCCGAGCGTTACCGCGTCCTGCACGGGCTCGTGGCCTCGCTCGGCGCCGTTCCGATGGCCATCGATCCCGAGGCCCATGACCGTCTCCTGGCGCTGACGAGCCACCTTCCACACGCGCTTGCCAACGTCGTGCTCAACCACGCCGGTTCGCTGCGTGTCCACGGACACGAGCCGCTGGCGGCTGCCGGGGGCTCGCTGCGCGACATGACGCGCGTTGCCGGCGCGAACCCGCGCATCTGGATCGACATCTTCATGGACAACGCGGGCGAGCTTCGCTCGGCCCTCGCTGAGCACCGGCGTCGCATCGAGGAGCTCGAGCGGGCGCTCGACTCCCGGGATGCCGGTTGGCTGGCTCGCTGGATCGGCGAGGCGGCCGGGAATCGGAGAAAGCTGCTCGAGGAGGCGTTTTCGGACGTGGGCGAGCTCCAGCGCGTGAGTGTGCATGTCCCCGACCGACCTGGCGTTCTTTCAGGGATCACGCAGGCCCTCGGCGCCGAGCAGATCAACATCGAGGACTTCGAGCTCCAGCATCTCTCACCGGAGCGGGGTGGCACGCTGTCGGTGCTCGTGGCAGGCGAGACCGAAGCGCGCCGCGCGGCGGAGCTGCTCGAGGCGCAGGGCTAC
>WNFV01001773.1_pt1 | contig 29213 bp, 29 predicted proteins | sample 5400101 | NCBI WGS metagenome assembly WNFV01 (sample SAMN13153361, study PRJNA577476) | soil metagenome | isolation source: 115 cm soil or saprolite under grassland replicate 1 | place: USA:California | collected 2016-06-15
CCGGTCGCTGGGCATCGAGCGCCTGCAGCAGCCGCGCGGGAGCCGACCGCGACAAGCTGCTCGCCGACGAGCTCACGACGGCCCGCGCGGTCACTCGCCATCCGGAGCCGCTCCGCTTCCCGCTGCGGATCTCCGGTCTGCCGTCCGGCTGGACGGTGAGCAGCGCATCGCGCGTGTTCGGCCCGCGGATGGCGCCGAACCCGCCCGAGGTGGCTCTCGAGCTCCGCCCGTCGAGCTCGGCGTCGACGAGTCCAGTGCCGGCCGCTCCTCGCCCGCTGTCCCGTCCGGTTGTCACCGTGTACTTCTGGCCTCGGGCGTGGCCGGTCCAGCAGCCCCGAAGCACCCCCTTGACGATCAACGGGCACTCCGCGTGGCTCTGGCACGAGCGGGCCGGCGCGACGCCGCAGGGGATGGCGACCGCCGGAATCCTCTTCATGGTCAACGACACCACGATCGGAGTGGATGCCTCCGGCTGGTTGGTGGACGTCGACGCAACGCTGCGGCAGATCGCGTCGGCGCTCCAGTTCGCGTCCGACCCGGCGGATCAGTCGACCTGGTTCGACAGCGTGGACGCGCTGCCCTGATCCGTCAGAGGCCGCCGCGGGCGGCGAGGGCGAAGGCGGCGGTGGCGGCGAGGCCGGTCAGGGTGCGGATGTGGTTGCCGGCCTGCCAGCCGGCGATCCAGCGGGCCCACTCGGCGGCGCTCAGCCCACTCGCGTCCAGGGCGTCGAGCGCGTTGTTGCGCGGCACGTTGTACGCACCCGTCACGAGCAGGTTCCCGCCCAGGTAGAGCAGCCCGCCGACCAGCAGGAACACCGAGCCGGGCTCCCCCCAGCGCACGAACGCCAGCACGATCGCGACCAGGCACAGCGCGGCGGTGCCGAGGAACACCGGCATGAATCCGGAGCCCAGGATCGTCCGGTTGATCTCCTGCATGGCGGCCGCGCCCTCGGCCGCCGGCCGCTTCCGCAGCGACTGCATCACGAAGGTGGAGAACGCGAAGAACGTACCGCCCATGGCCGCGGTCCCGACGGCTGCGACGACGGCGAGTACGACAGTGAGGCTGCTCATGGGACGGCTCCGATCAGGCGAGGGTGAACGCAGTGTCTCGTGGAAGGGCTGGTTGGTCATACCGCGATTCAACGGCCCAAGCTGTACGACGAGCCATGGCCGAGAGGCTCAAGCGCATGTCCAACCGTCTATGCTCGGGTACATGGACGCACTGGCCGGACTGCTCGACGGCCCGCGGGCCCGCGGCGCCTTCCTGCTCCGCACGGTGATGGAGCCGCCCTGGTCGATCCGGGTGCGCGACGAGGCGCCGCTGTCGCTGGTCGCGATGGTGACCGGTGACGCCTGGGTGCTGCACGACGACGCCGAACCGGTCCGGCTGCGCGCCGGCGACCTCGCGCTGGTCAAGGGCCCGGACCACTACACGGTCGCCGACGACCCGGCGACGCTCCCACAGGTGGTCATCCACCCCGACCAGCGCTGCACCACGCCCGACGGCATCGACACCCACGACGCGATGGACCTCGGCGTGCGTAGCTGGGGCAACGCCACGGACGGGTCGACCGAGATGCTCGTCGGCACCTACCGGCTCGGCGGCGAGGTCAGCCACCGGCTGCTGGCCGCGCTCCCCCGGCTCCTCGTTCTGGACCACGCCGAGGCCGGCCTGGTGACGCTGCTGCGCACCGAGATCGGCAAGGACCAGCCCGGCCAGGAGGTGATGCTGGACCGGCTGCTCGACCTGCTGCTGATCGCCGTACTGCGGGCCTGGTTCGCGCGCCCCGAGTCCGGCGCGCCCGGGTGGTACGCCGCGCAGACCGATCCGGTGGTCGGCCGCGCGCTCCGGCTCATGTACGACGACCCGGCGCGTCCGTGGACCGTCGGGTCACTCGCGGCGGCGGCCGGGGTGTCCCGCGCGGCGCTGGCGCGGCGGTTCCACGAGCTGGTCGGCGAGCCGCCGATGTCGTACCTGACCGGCTGGCGGCTCGCGCTCGCCGCGGACCTGCTGCGCGAGCCGGACAGCACCGTGGACGCGGTCGCCCGCCGGGTCGGGTACGGCAGCGGATTCGCGCTCAGCGCCGCGTTCAAGCGGGTCCGCGGGATCAGCCCGCAGCAGCACCGGTTGCTGGCCGCCGGCTGAGGTCGCCGACCTGGTCCGCGTACCAGTCGGTCCCGGCGAGGTGTTCCGCGATCTCTCGTAGCGTCCAGTTGTCCCCGCGCGGAACGTCCCACTCGTCCGGACCGGCCGCGGCGTACCGCAGCGCGAAGGTCCGCCCGAGCCGGCGCAGCCGCTGCCGCGCCTCGTCCAGGTCCGCCTCGGTGAACCGGGCCCAGTCGGTCTCCAGCGTGATCAGGCTGGCGTGCCACTCGTCGGGCTGGGTCGGCACCCCGGCCAGCAGCGCCTCCACCTCCGCCAGGTGGTCGACGATGTGATCCGCGGTCCGTCGTACCGCCTTGTGCGGCGTGTAGATCCGCGCGCCGCCCTCGGCGACCAGCGGCCGCCCGTCCCATCGCAGCCAGGTCGCGGCGAGCGTCAGGCAGTGCTCGACAGCCGCCTCGACGGCCTCGGCGGGGTTCGTCCCGACGTCGACCTCGTTCGTGGTGTGTTCCATGCCGGCGACGGTACGACGCGGATGCTTCGGCCCCGGCCGAACTGTCGGCGTCGTAGCGTGGCGGGATGGAACGGGATCTCACGGCGCCCGCGGCGCTGATCGCCGAGCCGGCGCGGGCCGCGATGCTGAACGCGCTGCTGTCCGGTCGCGCGCTGGCCGCCGGTGAGCTGGCCCGGGTCGCGGGCGTGAGCCGGCCGACCGCGAGTGAGCACTTGCGGCGGCTGCTGGACGGCAACCTGGTCGACGTGGTCAGCCAGGGCCGGCACCGCTACTACCGGCTGGCCGGACCGCACGTCGCGAACGCGCTGGAGGCACTCGCGCACCTCGGCCCGCCCGCGCCGGTCGCGACGTTGCGGCAGGCGAACGCGGCGCGAGCGCTCGCGTTCGCGCGGACCTGCTACGACCACCTCGCCGGCACCTGCGGGGTCGCGCTGCTCGACGCCCTGCTGGCCAACGAGTGGCTGTGCGACCACGACGGCGGGTACGGCGTCACCTCCGCCGGCGACCGCGAACTCGTTGCCCTCGGCATCGATGTCGGCGCGGCCCGGTCGGCTCGCCGTACCTTCGCCCGCCCGTGCCTGGACTGGACCGTCCGCCGGCACCACCTGGCCGGGAGCCTCGGCGCAGCGATCACGACCCGGCTGCTCGACCTGGACTGGTTCACCCACCGCACCCGCGACGGCCGCGGCCTGCGCATCACCGACACCGGCCGGAGCCGCCTGCTGGAGCTCGGCTGCCGGCTGGACTGATCGAGTCGTCAGCGCACAGGTGTGACGAAGCCCTCGACGCTGCCCTCGCCGTGGAAGTGCACGAGGCCCAGCTCGGGGTCCGTGAACGTGTCGTCGATCACGAAGGTGCACGAGACTGAGGTGGCACGGTCCTTGGTGGAGCTGCCCTTCGCGACCGCCGGATCGGTGAACTCGGCCACGACGTTGCCCGCGTCGTCGGTGAGCGTCCCGTGGAACGGACCGAACGCCGTCGGAATGAGGGTCGAGTTGCTCGCCAGGTCGTGCGCGGCCGTGAACTCGCCGTTCCCGTTCAGGACGACGGTGTAGCTCGATCCGTTGTCGCACTCGAGTGGCACCTGGAACGAGTTCGGCGCCCCGGTCGGATCCGCACTTGCGCTGCCCGCTGCCGCCAGCACGGACGCGGCGCCGAGCGCCATGGCCATGACGGTGCGGCCGATGATCTTGCTCATGATTCCTCCCCTTGGCGCCGGCGTCACCCACGCCGGCCCCTTCACGGTAGCCGCGCGGCGACCCGGTGGCGATAAGCCCATGGTGAGCACGGGAGCGCACTCAGCAGCGGCGGATCTTCGCGTCGGTGCCGTGCTCGATCGTGAGGCAGATGCGCGGGAGGTTGTGTGCCGGATCCGGCCGCAGCACCAGGGGGAACGCGTCCGCGCCGGCTGTGCCGCTGTCGGTCCGGCGGCCGACGGCGCCACCGCGCGCGGCCGTCGCGGCCTTGATGTCGTCGACCGTGATCACGCTCTGCGCCTTGCGGGCGGCGGCGGCCTCGGCGTCGTCGTGCACCGCCATCGCGAACTTGGCCTCGGGCGACGCGGCCGACGTGGTCAGCGTCAGCGGCGCGAAGCCGCCCCAGACCACCACACCGACCCAGCCGATGACGCGGATCCCGCGACGCTTGCGACCCCCGACGATCGCCGCGCACACCAGCGCCAGCGCCAGCATCGCGATCCGCACCGGCAACTGCCGGTCGAGCCGCCCGTCGACGGCCAGCGCTGTCACCACAGATGCCAGCACACAGGCGGCCGCAAGCGCGATCGCCAGCCGGGAGCCCTTGGTCATGAGGCCAGACCTTACGCGGAGCCCGGTTCCGGCCGGACCCGCAGGCCATCACATTTCAGGCGCAGATGCGGGCGATCGTCTCGGCCGCACGACGGCAGTCCTCGGCGGAGATGTCGAGGTGGGTGACCAGGCGCAGCGTGGTGGCGCCGACACCGCCGGCCAGCACGCCCTCGGCCTTGGCCTCGGCGACCACCTCGGCGACCGACTTGCCGGTCGCGGTCAGGTCGACGACGACGATGTTGGTCTCGACGTCCTCGGGCTTCAGGCAACCGGGCACGGCGTCCGCGAGCAGGTCCGCGATCGCGCGCGCGTTCGCGTGGTCCTCGGCGAGCCGCTCGACGTTGTGGCGGACCGCGTACAACCCGGCGGCCGCCAGCACACCCGCCTGCCGCCAGCCGGCGCCGAGCCGCTTGCGCCAGACCCGCGCCTCCTTCACGAACTCCGCCGAACCGGCCACCAGCGAGCCGATCGGGGCGCCGAGTCCCTTCGACAGGCAGACGCTGACGGTCTGGGCGCGCCGGGCGTAGTCGGCGACGGGCACCCCGGTCGCGACCGAGGCGTTCCACAGCCGGGCGCCGTCCAGGTGCAGGGCCACGCCGCGCTGCGAGAGCTCGTCCGCCAGCTGGTCGTAGGCGGTCTGGGACTGGATGCTGCCGCCGCCGAAGTTGTGGGTGTTCTCGACCGACACGGCCGCGGTGGTCACGAAGTACGGCCCGACGTCCGGGGCGATCAGGCCGCGGATCTGGCCGAGGTCGATCTGGCCGCGCGGGGCGGTCCAGGTGCGCATCGTGACGCCGTTGATCACGCCGTGCGCGCCTTGCTCCGCGCGGGCGATGTGCGCGGACGACTCGCAGAGGATCTCGGTGCCCGGGGCAACCAGCGCGCGGACGCCGAGGGTGTTCGCGAGCGAGCCGGTGACGGTGAACAGCGCCGCCTCGTGGCCGAGCAGCCCGGCGACCTCGGTCTCCAGCTCGGCGACCGTCGGGTCCTCGCCGTACACGTCGTCGCCGACCTCGGCGGACGCCATCGCCGCGAGCATCGCTGCCGACGGCTTGGTGACGGTGTCGCTGCGCAGGTCAATCATGCTGGGCGCCGCGGAGGCGCTCGGCGACCAGGAAGGCCAGCTCGAGCGACTGGTGCCGGTTCAGCCGCGGGTCGCAAGCGGTCTCGTACCGGTTCACCAGGTCGGCCGCGGCGAGCTGCTCGCCGCCGCCGAGGCACTCGGTGACGTCGTCGCCGGTCAGCTCGACGTGCAGCCCGCCCGGCCAGGTGCCGACCTGCTCGTGCGCGTCGAAGAAGCCCTGCACCTCGGTCATCACGTCCTCGAAGTTGCGGGTCTTGTAGCCGTTCTCCGACTCGTACGTGTTCCCGTGCATCGGGTCGCACACCCACGCCACCGGCGAGCCGTGGTCGCGGACCGCCTCCAGCAGCGGCGGCAGCCCGTCGCGGATCCTGCCCGCACCCATCCGGGTGATGAACGTGAGCCGGCCCTCCTCGCCCTTCGGGTTCAGCCGGTCGATCAGCGCGCGGACGTCGTCCGGTGTCGTCGCCGGCCCGATCTTCACGCCGATCGGGTTGCGCAGCGCGGCGAGCAGCTCGACGTGCGCGCCGTCCAGCTGCCGGGTGCGCTCGCCGATCCAGAGCAGGTGCCCGGACGTCCCGTACGGCGTCTCGGTGCGGGAGTCGATCCGGGTCAGCGCGTGCTCGTACTCCAGGATCAGCGCCTCGTGGCTGGCGTAGAAGTCGACGGTGTGGAACTCCTCCGGGTTGGCCCCGCAGGCCCGCATGAACGCCAGCGCCCGCTCGATCTCGCCGGCCAGCCGCTCGTACCGCTGCCCGACCGGGGACGACTTCACGAAGTCGGTGTTCCAGGCGTGCACCTGGTGCAGATCCGCGTACCCACCGGTGGTGAACGCGCGGGTCAGGTTCAGCGTCGCGGCGGCCGCGTTGTAGACGCCGCGCAGCCGCTGCGCGTCCGGGATCCGCGAGGCCTCGGTGAACTCGAGCCCGTTGACCGCGTCGCCCCGGTACGCCGGCAGCGTGACGCCGTCGCGGGTCTCGGTGCCGCTGCTCCGCGGCTTCGCGTACTGCCCGGCGATCCGGCCGACCTTCACCACCGGCACGCTGGCGGCGTACGTCAGGATCACCGACATCTGCAGCAGCACCCGCAGCTTGGCCCGGATGTTCTCCGCGGTCACCCCGCTGAACGTCTCCGCGCAGTCGCCGCCCTGCATGATGAACGCCTCACCCCGGGCGACCGCGCCGATCTTGTCACGCAGGTCGTCGCACTCCCCCGCGAACACCAGCGGCGGCAGCACCCGCAGGCCCGCGATCACCTCGGCCAGCGCCGTACCGTCCGGCCAGTCCGGCTGCTGCCGCGGCTTCAGCGCCGCCAGTTCGTCGAGCGTCGGCACCCCGGGAAGCTGCTGGACCTGTGCGGTCGGGAAGGACATGCCCCAAGATTAGGCCAGCCACCCGCGCTCCCCCGCCCGGCGTCTCTGTGCGTGGATCCCGGGGACGCTCAGGAGGCCTTGGTGTCGGGCTTGTTGCGGGGGGCGACGTGGTGCTGGGGGATCTCGCCGGCCTTGATGAGTTCCTTGGCCTTGGTGGCGTACATGTCGACGTACTCCTGGCCGGACAGGTCCATCAGCGCGTACATGATCTCGTCGGTGACCGAGCGCAGCGCGAGCCGGTCGCGCTCCATGCCCTCGTAGCGGGTGAAGTCGAGCGGCCTGCCGATCACCACGCCGGGGCGGATGATCCGCGGCAGCAGCCGGCCGGGCTCGCGGACCAGCCAGTGCGGCCAGGCGCGGCCCGGCGGCTGGAGCTTGTCGGTGTCGATCATCGCGACCGGGATCACCGGGACGCCGGCGACAATCGCGATCCGGGCGACGCCGGTGCGGCCCTTGTAGAGCCGACCGTCGGGCGAGCGGGTCCCCTCGGGGTAGATCCCGAACAGCTTGCCCTCGCCGAGGATCCGGATACCGGTCTCCAGCGCGGCCAGCGAGGCCCGGCCGCCGGAGCGGTCGATCGGGACCTGGCCGACGGAGCGGAAGAAGCCGGCCACGAGCTTGCCCTTCAGGCCGGGCGCGGTGAAGTACTCGGCCTTGGCCGGGAAGTGGATCTGGCGCGGCACCGCGACGGGCAGGAACACCGAGTCGCAGAACGCGAGGTGGTTGCTGACCAGCAGCGCCGGCCCGTCCTCGGGGATGTTCTCCCGGCCCTTGACCCAGGGGCGGAAGATCAATGTGACCAGTGGCCCCACCACGAACCGTCTCAGGAACGCATAGAACAGCACGACACCACCTCCGCCTCAGCGCAAACCCTAATCGGCGCTTTGCTGTAGCGGCAATGTCACAGCACGCGAGTGGCGGTGTGATCCGTCACCCCGACGTGCGACCATGGCGGTCGAGGTGAGTGCAACAACCGTGAGGAGTCGCAGTGCCCGTCCACGCTCACGCTGAGGAGTTCCGTCACCCCGGCTCCGGCGACAACGCGTCCACCGGCGTCCTGCTGAGCCACGGATTCACCGGGTCGCCGTACTCGATGCGCCCGTTCGGCGAGCACCTCGCCGGCCTGGGGTACGGCGTGGCCGTGACCCGGCTGCCCGGCCACGGGACCAGCTGGCAGGAGATGAACACGACCCGCTGGCCGGACTGGTACGGGGTGGTCGACGCCGAGTTCCTCCGGCTCCGCAAGGAGCACGACCGGGTCTTCGTCGCGGGCCTGTCGATGGGCGGCTGCCTGGCGCTGCGGCTGGCCGAGGAGCACGGCACGGACATCAGCGGCGTCGTGCTGGTCAACCCGTCGGTGTCGACGGACGACAAGCGGTTCGCCGCGCTGCCGCTGCTCCGGCACGTCGTGCCGTCGCTCGCGGCGATCGGCAACGACATCAAGAAGCCCGGCGGCGAGGAGCACGCGTACGACCGGGTGCCGGTGAAGGCGCTGTACTCGCTGACCCAGCTGTGGAAGGTCACCCAGGCCGACCTGGCGAAGGTGACCCAGCCGCTGCTGCTGTTCCGGTCCACCGAGGACCACGTGGTGGAGCCCAGCTCGTCGCGCCGGGTGCTCAGCGGGATCTCGTCCCGCGACGTCACCGAGACGCTGCTGGAGGACAGCTACCACGTCGCCACCCTCGACAACGACGCGCCGCGGATCTTCGACGACACCGCGGCCTTCATCGCGCGGATCACCCGGGATGCGTGACAACGGGCTCACCGCCGCGTCGTACGCGCCGGCCGGTGAGATCGACCCGGACCTGGCGGACGTCGTACTCGCGTCGCTCGCCGAGGCGGGGATCGCGGCGTACGTGAAACCGTCGATCGGCCGGGACGTGATGTACGTCGACGCCGACGAGCTGGACCGCGGCAAGGAGATCGTCCGCCGGGCCGGCGACGACGCCGAGTTCGCCGCCCTGGTCGCGCAGCTGGAAGCCGAGGACGACCCGGCGGCCGAGCACCCCTGGCCGGCGTCGGAGGACGTCGAGGACGACACCGGTACGACGGAGCTGCCGCGCGTCTCCGACGCCGTGCGCGCCGCCGACGACGCGGAGGCCGACCGGGTACGAGGTTCCGCCGAGCAGGTCGAACGCGCCGAAGAGGACCACGGGCACTACGTGCCGCCGGAGCCGGCGCCGGGTCCGCGGCTGGACTGGATCTCGCGACTGGCGTGGACCGGGCTGATCGGCGGACCGCTGGTGCTGGTGCTCGCGGCGGCGATGGACTTCGGTCGCGGGACCTGGCTGCTGCCGCTCGCGCTGCTCGGCTTCGTGGGGGGATTCCTCACCCTCGTGATCCGGATGAAGGACCGGCACCTCGGCGACGACACACCGGACGACGGCGCCGTGGTATGACATCGGCGTGAAGTACACCGAGAGCGTCCACATCACCGGCCACCTGATGGACTCCGGCCTGCTGTCGCGGGTCCTGGACGACATCCGTGAGTACGGCGGCGACTACACGATCGACACGTTCGACGTCGGGCACGACCACGACGACCCGTCCACGGTCCGGATGACCGTCGGCGCGGACGACGAGGAGTCGCTGCAGCGACTGCTGATGCGCATCCAGACCAAGGGCGTGAACCTGGTCCACCCCGGCGAGCCGGGCATCACCGAGGCGGAGGTCGACGGCGTCTTCCCGGACGGGTTCTACTCGACCACGAACCTGCCGACCAGCGTGCGGCTGGGCGGCCGCTGGGTCGAGGTGCGGAACCCGGAGATGGACTGCGGCCTGCTGGTCGAGGACGATACCGTGCGCACGATCCCGATGTCGGACGTGAAGGCCGGGATGCGGATCATCACCAGCGCGCAGGGCGTCAAGGTCACTCCCCCGGTGGTCGCGGACTCCCAGGAGTCGTTCGGGTTCATGGAGTCCGAGGTGTCCAGCGAGAAGCCGCAGCGGGTGCTGGTAAAGCAGGTCGCGGACGGCATGCGGGAGGCCAAGGCGGCCGGGCTGAAGGTGCTCTGGGTCGGCGGCCCCGGCATCGTGCACACCGGCGCTGCGCCGGCGATGGTCGCGCTGGTCGAGGCCGGGTACGTCGACGTGCTGTTCGCCGGGAACGCGCTCGCGACCCACGACATCGAGTCGGCGCTGTACGGCACCTCGCTCGGCGTGGACCTGTCCCGCGGCCGCGGCGTCGAGCACGGCCACGAGCACCACATCCGCGCGATCAACACGATCCGCAAGGCCGGCTCGATCGCCGCCGCCGTGGAGCAGGGCGTGCTGACCTCGGGCGTGATGCACGCGATTGTCAAGAAGGGCACCACGTTCGTGCTGGTCGGCTCGGTGCGCGACGACGGGCCGCTGCCCGACGTGTACACCGACGTGCTGGAGGGCCAGCGCGCGATGCGGGCCGCCCTCGACGGCGTCGGCTACTGCCTGATGGCCGCGACGATGCTGCACTCCGTCGCCACCGGCAACATCCTGCCCGCGTCCATCCCGCTCACCTGCGTCGACATCAACCCGGCCACGGTCACCAAGCTCGCCGACCGCGGCTCCTCCCAGGCCCGCGGCATCGTCACCGACGTAGGCCTCTTCATCGAACACCTGGCCAGAGAACTAGCCGGCTGACCCCCTCCCCCCTTCGGCGTTCATTCGTCGCATCTCGTGGTCCCTGTGGACAACGCGGTCACCTGACCGCCGGCCTGCACCTGGCCGGTTGTCCACAGGGACCACGAGATGCGACGAATGAACGCATGAATAGGGTGATCCGCATGACTGATGCGGAGCTGGTTCACCTGGACGTGGCCGACGGGGTGGCCACGGTCACGCTCGACTCGGCGCACAACAAGAACGCACTGTCCCAGCAGCTCACCGGTGAGCTGATGGCGCACGTGCAGACCGCCGGCGCCGACGACGCCGTCCAGGTCGTGGTGATCCGGTCCGCGATCGACGTGTTCTGCGCCGGCGCCGACCTGTCGGAGGCGACGACGGTCGGGATGACGGTCGGCGCGCAGCGGATGGTCGACGTCCAGCGCGCCATCGTGGCCTGCCCGAAGCCGGTGGTGGCGCGGGTGGCCGGACCGGTCCGGGCCGGCGGGATCGGTATCGTCGCGGCCGCCGACATCAGCGTCGCCGCGGCGAGCTCGACGTTCGCGCTCACCGAGGTCCGGCTCGGGCTGGCCGCGGCGACGATCTCGCTGACGGTGCTGCCGCGGCTGTCCGACCGGGCCGCGTCGTACACGTTCCTGACCGGTGACGGCTTCGACGGCGCCGAGGCGGAGCGGATCGGCCTGGTCACCGAGTCGGTCGCCGACGACGAGCTCGACGCCGCCGTCGGCAAGGTGGTCGCCTCGCTGCTGAAGGGTGTGCCGCAGGGCCTGCGCGAAGCCAAGAAGCTGCTCACCGCCGGCCTGCTCGCCGACATCGATGCCCGCGGCAACGACATGGCCGAGCTGTCGGCCGGCCTGTTCGCCTCCGATGCCGCGCGCGAGGCGATGCTTGCCTTCCTCAACCGGAAGAAGTGAGCTCGACCAGCATCGGCAGGTGGTCGGAGGCGGCGGCCAGGTCCGACGGGTCGGCGGTGACGTCGAGCTGGCGGGCGTCCAGTCCCGGTGACGCGAGCGCGCCGTCGATCCGCTTGTAGGGACCGCCGGACGGGAACGTCGGACCGGACCCCAGGTCGGTCAGGCCCTCCTGGGCGAGGCGTTTCCAGACCGCACCGCCCGGCTCCTCGTTGAGGTCGCCGGTCAGCAGGTACGGCGTGCCGAACGACGCGCACCCGCACAGCACCTGCTCCAGCTCGCGCTGCCGCCCGCGGGTGTTCAGCCCGAGGTGGCACACCACGAGCGCGATCTCCGCTCCCCCGAGCGTGACCCGCGCGCCGACCGCCCCGCCCGGGAGCTGGGTCGCGACCAGCCGCAACCGTCGTCGTACCCATGGACGCCGGACCCGCCAGGACTGCGCGCCGCCGATCTCGATGCCCTCGGCGACGAGTACGACGTTGCGCGCGGCACCGGCGACGTACCGCATCCCGACCGAGACGGCCATCGCCTTCCGGCGCCGGCGGGTGCCGAACCAGGTCGGCGCCTCCTGCACCAGCGCCACGTCCGGCCGGCAGTCCGCGAACACCCGCGCCAGCGCGGCCCGGTCGTCCCCCCACCGGTGCACGTTGTACGACAACACCCGCAACTGCGTCATGCGTCGGGGTCGGAGGGCCTGGAGATCGCCCGCACCCCGGTACGACGTCCGCTCGCCGCCTTCTTCGCCGTCCGCGCGGTCCGGGCGGACGCCGTGACGGCCGTCGTCTTGACCCGGACCCGGCGCAGCCAGGTCGCCTCCTCGCGAGCGAGGTCAGCCGCGCCGACCATCCCGGCCTCGGGGCCGAGCACCGCGCGGACCACGCGCGCCTCCGGCCGGAAACCGCGGCCGGTCAGCGTCCGGCGGAAGGCGTCGCGCGCCGGGGCGAGCAGCAGCTCGCCCGCGTCGCAGACGCCGCCGCCGATCACGAATGTGCCCGGGTCGAATGCCGCGGCCAGGTTCGCCAGCCCGATGCCGAGCCAGCGGCCGACGTCCTCCAGGAGCTCGACCGCGACCGGGTCACCGTCCTTGGCCGCCTCGGTGACCACCGGCCCGGTGATCGCGCGGGCGTCGCCGTTCACCCGGCGGAGCAGGTTCTGCGCCACCGGCGAGTCCGACATCGCCAGCTCGCGGGCCTCCCGGCCGAGCGCGTTGCCGGAGGCGTACTGCTCCCAGCAGCCGCGGTTGCCGCACTCGCAGCGGTGCCCGCCCGGCACCACCTGCATGTGCCCGAACTCGCCGGCGATCCCGTACTTGCCGCGCTGCAGCGCGCCGTCGGTCAGGATCGCGCCGCCGATCCCGGTACCGAGCGTGACGCAGACCAGGTGGCTCTCGCCCTGCGCGGCGCCGAACCGCCACTCCGACCAGGCCGCCGCGTTCGCGTCGTTCTCGACCACCACGGGCAGGCCGAGGCGGCGCTCGACGGCGTCCCGCAGCGGCTCGTGCCGCCAGGCCAGGTGCGGCGCGAACAGCACCGAGGACCGGGTCCCGTCGACGAAACCCGCCGCGCCGATGCCGACCGCGATCACGTCGTGCTTGGCCTCGAGCGTCTCGACCACCTCGGCGATCGCGTCCTCGGTCGCCTTCGGGTCCTTGGTCGGCGTCTCGCGGCGCAGCCGGTCCAGCACGTTGCCCTCGGGATCCACGACGCCCGCGGCGACCTTGCTGCCGCCGACGTCGATCCCGATCGTCAGCTGCTGAGTGAGGGCCATCGTTCCGACCGTCCTTTCAGCGGTGGCGGGCCAGGTCGGCCGCGCCGATGATCCCCGCGTCGTTGCCCAGCCGCGCGATCGCGAAGTCCGGGTGCGGCCGGTTCGCGCGCGCCGGCAGCGTCCGGTCGAACGCCTTCCGGGCCGGTTCCAGGATCAGGTCCCCGGCCGCGCTCACCCCGCCGCCGACCACGATCAGGCTCGGGTCGAACAGGGTCGCCACCGACGCCAGGCCCTCGCCCAGCCAGCGGCCGAGGTCGTCGAGCAGCTCGCGCGCGAACGCGTCGCCGGCCGCGGCCGCCCCGGTGATCATCGGCCCGGTCAGCTTCGCCGGGTCGCTCACCCCGCACATGCTGAGCATCTGCATGGCGGCCAGCGCGCCGGACTCCGCCATCGCCCGGCCCTCACGGACCAGCGCCGAGCCGGACGCGTACTGCTCCCAGCAGCCGCGCGCGCCGCAGCCGCAGCGGTGCCCGCCCGGCTCCACCCGCAGGTGCCCGATCTCGGCCGCGACACCGTGCGCGCCGCGCAGCAGCTCGCCGGCGATCACGATGCCGCCGCCGATCCCGGTGCCGACCGTCACGCACACCATGTCGTCGACGTCCCGGGCAGCGCCGTGCACGAACTCGGCCCAGGCCGCGGCATTCGCGTCGTTCTCGACCACCACCGGCAGGCCCAGTCCGTCGGCGACCCGCTTGCCGAGCGGCTCGTCGCGCCAGGCCAGGTTCGGCGCGAACAGCACCGTGCCGCGGTCCGCCGACACGTACCCGGCGGCGCCGATCCCGACCGCCTCCACGTCGTGCGACGCGATCAGCTCCGACGCCGCGGCGCAGATCTCTTCGACGATCCTGTCCGCCGAGTCGGCCGGGGTGTCGCGGTGCGCTCGGGCTCCGATCGTCCCGGTGTCGTCCACCACCCCGGCGGCGATCTTGGTGCCGCCGACGTCGATGCCGATGCTCAATCCCATGGTTCAGGATCCTCGCTCACGTCGATCCGGTCCACGCCGGGGTGCGGGTGCGAGTTCGCGTCACCCGCGCCGCCCGTCGTACCGGCGCCGGACTCCGCGCGCGCGGACTGCGCCTGGCGGGCCGACTCGGCCGCGGCGTCGACCAGCGCGCGCACCGAGCTGAGCACGCCTGCGGCGGCGGTGGCGAGGTGCTCGACGGTCTCCGGGCCCGAGTGCCGGACCAGCCGGACCAGCTGGCACAGCGGGCACCACTGGCACTCCGGGCCCGCCTTGTGGCCGTCGAACGCCCCCTGGTACGCCCCCTGGTACGACGAGGCCGCCGGGTCGTGCTGGAGAACGGCCAAGAGCTTGGCCGCCTCCTCGGCGACACTGCCCACTGGTTCCCTTGTCATCTGCTGGTCAACGGCTCCTCTCGGTGCTGCGGGGCCCCGTCGTCGTACGCGCATGGCCGTTCGGGGCGCCGGCCGGCAGCGGCGAGCCGGACGGTCCGGGCGCGAACCGGATCCGCAGCAGGCCGTCGTCCAACCGCGCCCCGATCACCGCGGAGCGGGCCAGCGCCACCGGCAGCGGCATCACGCGGCGGTAGCAGCCGATCGTGATGATCAGCTCGTCACCGTAGCGGGCCAGCGACAGCTCACTGATCGTTGCGTGCGGCAACGACATCGACAGTGTGTACGTCGTGCCGTCGTGGTCGAGCGAGACCGAGGCGTCCGACCCCGGCGGCGCGAACGGGTCCTGGTCGCGGTACGTCTCCACCGCGAACGCGGCCAGCTCCTCCAGACCGACCGGCTCGCAGGCCCGGTACGGCGACTGCCAGATCGGCAGCGGCGCGAACGAGGTCGCCACGTCGTCGAGAACCGTCCGCTGCGCGGCCACCCACTGCCGCCGCCACGGGTCCGCGCCGGCCGCCGGGAACACCCGGTTCGCCACCACGCCGTCGACCGTGTACCCGAACAGCGACAGCGTGGTCAGGCTGCGCCGCGCCTCCGCCAGCACCACCGCCTCCGGCGTCAGCACCAGCCGCACGGACGCGTCCGGCCCGGTCAGCACGCTCCGCACCTCGGCCAGATCCGCGTGCAGGCGTCGTACCGCGTCCACCACGCCGGCGGCCGGCAGCGGGATCCCGGTCACCCGCGCGAATGTCGGCCGGAACGGGCGGACCACCTTGCTCTGCACGTTGAAGAACCGGTCCAGGTACCAGCCGAGCGCGTCCGGCAGTGCCAGCAGCCGCAGCGTCTCGGCGGTCGGCGCGCAGTCGACCACGATCACGTCCCACTCGCCGGAGCGCACGTGGTCGCGCACCTCCAGCAGCGCGAGCACCTCCTCCGCGCCCGGCAGCACGGTCAGCTCCTCGCGCTCGATCGGATCGGTGCCGGACGCGTCCAGCACCGAGCGCAGGTAGCTCTGGATCGCGCCCCAGGACCGCTCGAACCGGCGCTGCGGATCGACCTGCTGGACGAACAGCCGGTCGTCCACCTCGGTCGGCTCGGTGCCGACGGGCGAGTCGAACGCGTCCGCCAGCGAGTACGCCGCGTCCGTCGACATCACCAGCGTGCGCTTGCCGCGCAGCGCCGCGAGCGTGCCGGTGCCCGCGGCCGACGTGGTCTTGCCGACGCCGCCCTTACCCGTGTACAGCAGCACTCTCGCCATTGACGTAATAAATCTGTCGACGCCGACGAGGTCAGGACTCTACGCGCTTCTTGAGCCCCTTCAGAGCGGTATCGATGATCACCTTCTCGGCCTTTCGTTTCAGCATGCCGATCATCGGGATGCTGATGTCGACGGCCAGCCGGTAGGTCACATCGGTGGATCCGTCGCCCCTCTCGGTCAGAACGTAGGCACCGTCCATGCCCTTGACCATCTTGGCCTCGACGAGCGTCCAGCGGACCTCGGTCGCCGCCCAGGTGTAGTCCAGCGTGTACTCGTCCGTGATCGGCCCGGCGTCCACCTTGAACCGGACCTGCCTCGGCCGGCCGGCATCGTCGTACGACAGGATCTCGGTCTCGCGCATCGAGTCCGCCCACTCCGGGTACGCCTCGAAGTCCGCGATCACGCCCATGATGGCCGCAGGGGTCGCGTTGACGGTGATGGATGAGGTGGTCTGCTCGGCCATCGATTCACCTTCCCAGGTCTCACGCCCAGTCTCATGCGTCCCAGCGGAGACTATCGCGGGTTCGAGCCCGAAGCGGCGCTCGCCCGGCGCGCGACCACCCTCGACCTCGTCCTTGAACCGCCACAGCCGCTTCCGGTAGCCGCTGACGTAGCTGTCGCGGAGCTTCCCGAGCCGCCGCGGCCCGGCGGGCCTGGACGGTTCGGCACGCAGGTACCAGTGCACGACGACACCGTCGCGGACCTGCTCCAGCCAGAGCTCCGCCGTACCCGTGACCGGACCCGCCACCGTCCACCGCACTCCCCGCGGACCGCGCTCCTCGTACGGCGTCAGCTCGAGGTTCGGCCACCACTCGCGCCACAACGCGGGGTCGGCGAGCCGTCGCGCCACGTAGGCTGGGTCGGCGACGACGAGGTCGTCGCAGGCGATGTCGATGGATGGCATCGAGGTGACTGTAACGTGCGGACGAATCCCGCAAGTTTTGGAGGTAGGCCGGATGCGTGAGTACACCACCCCCGCCGTCGTCGAGGTGCCGGTCACCGGCAGTCTGAGCGACCCGGTCTGGGCGAACGCGTCGTCGCATCCGGGCAGCGCCGTGTTCAGCCGCCGCACCGCCACCGGCTGGACCGACGTCACCGCGGCCGAGTTCCGCGACCAGGTCGCCGCAGTCGCCAAGGGGCTGATCGCGTCCGGCGTCGGGCACGGCGACCGGGTCGCGTTGCTCAGCCCGACCCGGTACGAGTGGACCGTCGTCGACTACGCGATCTGGTCGGTCGGCGCCGCCACCGTGCCGATCTACGAGACGTCGTCGGAGTCGCAGATCCAGTGGATCCTCACCGACTCCGAGGCCGTCGTCGCGGTCGTCGAGACCGCCGTGCACGCCGACGCCGTGGAGAAGGCGCGTGTCGAGGCGCCGGCCCTGCAGGAGGTCTGGCAGATCGAGTCCGGCGCGATCGAGCAGCTCACCGCGCTCGGCGCCGACGTCAGCGACGCCGACCTGAACCGCCGCCGCGCCGCCGTCACCCCGGCCGACCTGGCCACGCTGATCTACACCTCCGGGACCACCGGCCGGCCCAAGGGCTGCGAGCTCACGCACGCGAACTTCCTGTCCGAGCTGGCCCCCGCGGTCAAGGTGCTGGACAAGCTGTTCGTGCTCGACGGCTCATCGACGTTGCTGTTCCTGCCGCTGGCGCACGTGTTCGCGCGGATCATCCAGGTCGGCTGCGTGATCATGCGGGTGAAGCTCGGCCACACCTCGGACGTGAAGAACCTGGTCGCGGATCTCGGCGAGTTCAAGCCGACGTTCATCCTGAGCGTCCCGCGGGTGTTCGAGAAGGTGTTCAACACCGCCAGCCAGACCGCGCACTCGGCCGGCAAGGGCAAGATCTTCGACGCCGCCGCGGAGACCGCCATCACCTACTCGCGGGCGCTAGGCTCCGGCCGGGTCGGCGTCGCGCTGCGGGCCAGGCACGCGGTCTACGACAAGCTGGTCTACGGCAAGCTGCGTGACGTGCTCGGCGGCCAGACCGCGTACGCCGTGTCCGGCGGCGCGCCACTCGGCGAGCGCCTCGGGCACTTCTTCCGCGGCATCGGCGTCCCGGTGCTGGAGGGGTACGGGCTCACCGAGACCACCGCGGCGCTGGCCGTGAACCTGCCGGACGACGTCCGGATCGGCACCGTCGGCAAGCCGCTGCCCGGCGTCACCGTCGCGGTCGCCGATGACGGCGAGCTGCTCTTCAAGGGTGGCCAGGTGATGGCCGGCTACTGGAAGAACCCCGAGGCGACCGCGGCGGCCGTCGACAGCGACGGCTGGTTCCACACCGGCGACCTGGGCGAGTTCGACGCCGACGGCTTCATCCGGATCACCGGCCGCAAGAAGGAGATCCTGGTCACCGCCGGCGGCAAGAACGTCGCCCCCGCGGTGCTCGAGGACCGGATCCGGCAGCACCCGCTGGTCAGCCAGTGCATGGTCGTCGGCGACGGCAAGCCGTTCATCGCCGCGCTGGTCACGATCGACCCCGAGACCATCGGCGCCTGGGCATCCGCGCACGGCAAGAAGCCCGACATCCCTTCGCTGATCGACGACCCGGACCTGATCGCCGAGATCCAGACCGCCATCGACGACGCGAACTCGGCGGTCTCCAAGGCCGAGGCGATCCGCAAGTTCGCGATCCTCCCGACCGACTGGACCCAGGAGAACGGCGAGCTCAGCCTCAAGCTCAGCCTCCGCCGCCACATCGTCATGAAGAACCACGGCATCGACGTCGAAGCGCTCTACAGCTGACACCCGCCGCTGGGCGGGCGGATGGTGGGATATGCGGTCGACTCGATGTAAGGAGTGTGGCATTGTTACGGTGATTAGCCGTAACGACCGCCTGGAGCGAGCATGCATGTGGCGCGGGATGCCCGGAGCGCCAAGTCGGCGGGCTTGGCGTTCGCGATTCTGTCGTCCGTCGCGTTCGGCGGGTCGGGGCCGTTCGCGAAGGCGCTGATCGCTGCCGGGTTCTCGCCGGAGCAGGCCGCGTGGCTGCGGATCACCGGCTCGGCCGTCGTGCTGGTGCCGCTGGTGCTCGCGCTGCGCGGGCGGGCGGGGATGGCGGCGGCGACCAGGTCGTGGCCGCAGCTGGTGGTCTACGGGGTGACCGGGGTCGCCGGGTGCCAGACGCTGTTCTTCGTGGCGGCCAGCCGGTTGCCGGTCGGGGTGGCGATCCTGCTCGAGTTCACCGGGCCGGTGCTGGTGGTGGGCTGGTTGCGATTCGTCCGGCGCAGCGTCGTACCGCGGTCCGCGGTGATCGGCGTCGCGGTCGCGCTGGTGGGTCTGGCGTGCGTGGTCGAGGTGTGGACCGGGCTGTCGCTCGACCTGGTCGGACTGCTCGCGGGGCTCGGCGCGGCCGCCTGCCAGGCGGGGTACTTCCTGATCATCGACCGGCTGACCGGCGTCACCGATCCGCTGGTGATGACCGCGGCCGGCAGCGTCGTGGGGGCCGTCGTGCTGACCCTCGTGGCGGTGCCGTGGGCGGCGCCGTTCGGCGTACTCGGCGACGTCGTGCCGATCGGCGCGCACCGGGCGCCGGCGTGGACGTTCGCGCTCTGGATCATCCTGGTGAGCACCGTGGTCGCGTACCTGGCCGGTGTCGCCGCGGTGCAGCGGCTGTCGGCGGCGATCGGCGGCGCGATCGCGTACGTCGAGGTGGTGACGGCGTCATTGTTCGCCCTGGTGCTGCTCGGTGAGCGGCTCACCGCCACGCAGGTGCTCGGCGGGCTGATCGTGGTCGCCGGCGCGTTCATCGCGCAGACCGGCGTCAGCCGCGCGACGCACCACGAGGTCGCACCGGGCGAGCTCACCCCGCTCGAGGTCCTGACCGAGCAGGAAGCTCGCGCCGCCTCCTAGAAGGAACGCCTCGCATCCGTACATGCACAGGGTTGTTCGACAACGCTGAGCATGTACGACATCAACGAAGGTTCAGCGCGGCACGGAGCGCGGAGCCGGCCCGGTCCCAGGTCCACTCGCTCGCCACCCACGCGCGGCCGGCCGCACCCATCCGCCGGGCCCGGTCCGGATCGCGGAGCAATTCCACCAGCCGGGTCGAGACCGCGACCGGGTTGTACGGGTCGACGAGGTAACCCGTATCGCCGTGTCGCACCGCGTCCGGCACTCCCCCGGAGTCGCCCGCGACCACCGGCAGCCCGCACGCGGCGGCCTCCAGCAGCACGATGCCGAGCGCCTCCGGCTCGAGCCCGAAACGCCTTGTCCGGCAGGGCATCGCGAACACGTCGCCGAGCTCGACGTATGGCGGGATCGTTGCCCACGGCACCGATCCGGTGAACCGCACCGCGCCGGCGACGCCGGCCGACCGGGCCAGCTCCTCGAGCTCCGCCCGCGCCGGTCCCCCGCCGACCAGCACCAGCACGGCGTCGGGCAGGGCGGCCCGCACCGCCGGCCAGGCCCGGATCAGCGTGTCCTGTCCCTTGCGTGGCACCAGCCGCGACACGCAGGTCACCACCGGCACACCGTCCAGCCCGAGCGACGTCCGCAGCTCGGCGCCGCCGCACCCCGGACGGAACCGCGACCCGTCCACCCCCGGCGCCAGCCGCCGCAGCTCCAGCGAGCGACGAGCCGGCAGCGCGGCGGCGATCCGCTCGCCGCACCAGCCGGACACGTAGGTCAGCACGTCGGCCCCGGCCGCGATCCGCCGCAGCGCCGCCCGCGCGCCCGGCACCGTCGCCCACCAGGTCTCGTGCCCGTGTGTCATCGCGACCACCCGGCGCGCACCCGCGGCACGCAGCGCCGGCGCCATCAGACCGAGCGGCGCGGCCGCCCCGAAGAGCACCCGGTCGCAGCCGTGGTCGCGCAGCAGCCGGGCCGCGTGCCGGGTGGCGAGCGGCGTCGGCAGCAGCCTCGAGGCCCAGTGCCGCACCACGGTGAACGGCAGCCCGTCGTCATAGCTCGTCGCCCCGGGCATCGACGACGTGAACACCACCACGTCGGCAGGGTCGAGCTGGTCGCACAGCGACCGGACGAACGTCTCGATACCGCCCTGCCGCGGCGGGAAGTCGTTGGTGACGACGAGAACGCTCACTGGCCGGCCAGCGGCGGCAGCACCTGGCCGTTCCGCGCTCCCCAGGTCCGGGCCAGCTCGATCCGCTGCGGCGGCGTCGGGTGCGTGGCGAACACCGCGAACCGCCACGGCGCCGGGTCCAGCGAGGAGATGTTCGTCAGTGCCAGCGCGCGCTCGGTCGCCGCGAACGCGGCCGGGTCCCGGGTCAGGTCCAGCGCGTGCAGGTCGGCCCGGGTCTCGACCCGCCGGCTGATCAGGTTCTGCGCCGGCGTCGCGATCGCCGTACCGGCCGTGATCAGCGCCAGCAGGAACGCCGTACGACGGGGATCGGCGAGGGACCCCACCAGCAGCCGCAGCAGCACCACCCCGAACAGCGCCGCGACGGCGCCGACCAGCGTCCCGCGGAGTACGTCGGCATGCTTGGCGTGTCCCAGCTCGTGCGCCACCACCAGCCGGACGTCCGGCGGCGACTTCCGCAGCAGGGTGTCGTACACGACGATCCGCCGGGTCGAGCCGAACCCGGACACGTACGCGTTCAGCGACGTCGTACGCCGGGACGCGTCGGCCACCAGCACGTCGCGCACCGGCTCGCCGTCGGCCGCGGCCATCCGCAGCAGGTCGGTACGCAGCGCCCCGGCCGGCATCGGCGTGAAGGCGTTGAACCGCGGCTCCACCAGCACCGGGTACGCGAACGAGATCGCCACCACCAGCGTCGCGGCCACCACCCCGGCAGGCGCCCACCACCAGCGCGGCCAGCGCCGGGAGAACCCGACCAGCAGCAGCGCGAGCAGCACCAGCGCCACCGTCCCGATCGCCCAGCCGACCGCGCGGTCCCGGGCCCACGAGGCCCAGTCCTGCGTCGACAGGCCCCAGCGCCGCAGCGCGCGCTCGGCGACGATGCCGGGCGCGAGCGTGAGGAGGTTCCCCGCCAGGCCGACGACGACCACGACCAGCGGCACCACCACGTACCAGCGCCGTATCCGCAGCGCGTCCGCCAGCCGCCGCCCGAGCGGGCTGAACCCGACCACCATCGGCACCAGCAGCGACAACGCCCACGACAGCGTCGTCCACGGCAGCACGTCGGCGCGGAACGACTGCTGCCGGGCGATCTCGGCCGCGGTGAAGTCGGTCGCCGGGCTGCTCGCCGGAACCCCGGCCAGCGGCGTCCACGGCGTCGTCACGAGTACGACGGCCAGCAGCGCGGCACCGAGCACCACAGCGGCGACCGTGGCGGTCCGCCGTTCAGTCATTCGCCAGCCGCTTCAGGTACCGCTGCCAGTCGGACACGAACTGCTGCTGGCTGGTGCCGAGCACGTCGTGGAACGCGTCGTCCAGCGCGGACGGGCTCGACGAGCTGTGCACCTCCCGGTAGAACCGCACCAGCTTGGGTTCGCCGTAGTCGGTCGCGATCAGCCGGCACGCGAGCCAGCTGCCGGCGTACGCGACGGCCAACCTCCGCTCGGACGCGGTCGCCGCGAACGAGGCCGGGTCGGCCAGCGCCTTCGGCCCCTTGCCGGCCCGGACCAGGCCGAACAGGTCCTTCGCCACGGCGTCGGTGGACACGTCGACGGTCTTGAAGGCGACGTAGTCCGCGAACCCCTCGGCCAGCCAGAGCGGCACCCCGGACACGGTCGCGTTCGCCGCGATGTGCGTGGTCTCGTGCGTGAAGACGATCCGGCGGCCCTGCAGGCCGGCCTTGTTGAGCACCGGCGGGTTACCCACGATCCGCACCGGCACCCCGGCGACCCGTTCGTCGGCCTCCGCCGTGGTGACCGCGGCGATCCTGGCGTACGTCCCCGCCGGCGCCCCGAGCACGTACTCCATCTGGCGCTCGGTGCGCGGCAGGTAGAACACCACCTGCCGCCGCCACTTCCGGCCCAGCACCTTCGACACGTCCTCGATCGCCCGGTCGAGCTGGTGCGCGTACACGGTCAGGTCGGCGTTCGGGTCCAGGCTGACCACCAGGCTGCGCTCGCCGCGCTGCACCCGCAGCGTGCCGAGCAGCCAGACCGGCCGCCGAGAAGTGTCCTGGTCCGTGAAGGACGCGACGTACGACGTGCCGTCGCGGGTCACCATCGTCACCGGCACCATCAGCCGGACCGGCTGCTCGTCGAAGTCGCGCAGCCGCCAGGAGACCTCCACCTGCGCCAGCCACGCCTCCGAGCCGCCGAGCGCGCGGCGCCGTGCCAGCGGCAGCGCGTCGGGGTCGTCGCTGACGTACCGCATCACGATCGATGCCAGCGGCAACGTCCGGAAGTTGTCGTAGACCTGCTGCGCCTGCGCGCCGAAGTCGCCGGCCCGCGGGTCGAGCGCGGCCGAGAACGAGTTCTGGTCGCCGGCCAGGATCGCCGACGCCATCCGCTGCAGCAGCGACCCGCCCGCGGCCGAGCGTCGTACCGCGGCCTCGGCGCCCACGTCGGGCGATGTCGAGGTGATGGTCGGTGCGGGCGACGTCGAGGTGACCGGCGGCTGCTCGGACCGCACCTGGTGGACGCCGACGTAGCCGGCGCCGGCGACCAGTCCGACGGCAAGCGCGATCGCCAGCCGCCGACGTCTCATCGACGCGCGCGGCGGCTCCGGGACCGGTTCAACCGGCACCGCGGACACCTCCGGTGCGACCTCGGCCGGCGCACTCAACACCGGCAGGTCGCGTTCCTCGCTCACGCTCGGTCCTCTTGTCTCGGGACATGGCTCCAGGACCGGCGACCCCTTCCGGTACGGGATCACTGTAGGTCGTCCTGGGGTTCTCCGCAGGCAAATCCGTCCCCGCGGCGTGACCGCGAGGCGTTTGTTGCCGGGTCAGCCTATGTCCTGGACTCCGACCCTTGTGACCGGCGGGTAGCTAAAGGTCCGGCTCAGCCCGGCCGGTTGGCGCCGGCGAACGGCATCTCGTCCATCGGGGCGATCTCGACCGTCGCGCCCTCGTGCGGGGCGTGGATGATCTTGCCGTTGCCGATGTAGATCGCCACGTGGCTGATCGGGCTGTAGTAGAAGACCAGGTCGCCGGGCCGCAGCTCGCTCTTGCTGACGTGCTGGCCCTCGTCGTACTGCGCCCGCGACGAGTGCGAGAGCGAGACGCCGGCGCGGCGCCAGGCAGCCATCGTGAGGCCGGAGCAGTCGAAGGAGTCGGGCCCGTCAGCGCCCCACGAGTAGGGGTCGCCGAGCTGGTTCATCGCGTAGTCCACCGCGACGGCGCCGTTGCCCGACCCGGCGCTCGGGATGTCCGGCCGGTCGCTGCTGCGGTCCGGCCGCTGCGACCGGGCCCGGCGGGCCGCGTCCTCGGCCTCCTGCTCGAGCCTGCGGCGCTCGGTGTCGGACAGCTTGCCGAGCACCTTCTCGGCCTTGTCGAGATCGGCCTGCAGCTCCTTCTTCAGCGCGTCCTGCTTGGCCTTGACGGCGTTCAGCGCGTTCAGCTCGGTCTGCGCGGCGGCCTGCAGGTCGTTGAGCCGGCCCTGCGCGGTCTGGAAGCGCTGCAGGATGGCGCTCTGCTGACCGGCGAAGGCCCGCGCGGTCGACGCCTGGGTGAGGAACTGGTCCGGGTCGGCGGACAGCAGCAGCTGCGCCGTCGTGGTCATGCCGGACTGCTGGTAGTTCGCGACGGCGAGCGCGGCGATCTGCGACCTGATGGCGTCGACCTGCTTGGACTGCTTCGCGATCCCGCGGTTGACCGCGGCGACCCGGCGCTGGGCGGCCGTCATGTCGTCACGCAGGTCGTTCGCCGCTTCGCCGGCGACCTCGGCCTGATGGCGCAGCTCCGCCACCTGCCTCTTGGCCTCTTGGAGAGTCGGCTTGGGTTCCGCGTTCGCCACGCCCGAGACGAGGGCGATGACGGCCAGTGTGACGGAGGCGGTTGCGGTGAGGGCGATCCCATGCGTGCGGTAACTGCGGACGGTCGACACGTTGCTTGGTCGGTCCCTTCCTGCCTCGGTGCCGTCCCCGTACCGATCCTCCCGCGGATCGAACTCGGCTGTTGTCCGGCCGGTCCGGTCGACCGACACTCCCAGGACAACGAGAGCACACACTAGTGACCAATTCGTGACCTGCGCAATCCGGCTCTCCGAATTCGGCGCAGATCAGCCGATTGCGGACTCCCGCACAGCAGGGTCGACGTCGACCACGTCCACGGCGTGCACCAGGCGCAGCGGCGGCACCAGGCCGGACTGCGCCAGCGCGTCCAGCGCGGCCTTCTCGTCGTCGTCGATCACCAGTCCGTCGTCGCGGGCACCGAGCAGCACGCTGACCACACAGTCGTCGCAGCCGGGCCCCCGCATCACACACGCGTCACAGTCGATCAGCACAGTCGCCTCCCGTTCCAGCCTTCTCGCCGTGTCCTGATCCGGGCGGGTCGCCCGGCTGCCAGGGACGCTAGGTGACCCCACCGACAGTTTCGGTACGACGGACGTCACGGTGCGTCGCGAACCCCGGGTGAACCGGGCTCAGGGCAGGCGCGCGAGCAGCGCCGAGGCCGACACCGGACGGGCACCGGCGGCCGCCACCGACTCCGACACCTCGCGGTCGCTGGACACCACCACCACCGGCCGGCCCGCAGGCTCCGCGCGGACCAGCTGCCGGATCACGTCGTCCGCGATCACGCCAGGCGGGCTGAACCGGACCCGGACCCCGCGCGGCTGATTGAGCTTCACCGGCCCGGACAGCTCGGCGCCGTCGAACACCACCGTCACCTCGGTACGCCGCTGCGCGACCAGCGCGCCGAGCGCGGTCACCAGCCGCTGGCGCTGCGAGTGCAGCGGCATGCTCGGCCAGGCGGTCTTCGTGACGTTGTAGCCGTCCACGATCAGGTGCACCTGCGGCAGCGCCAGCAGCTCGTCCAGCAGCGCCGGGTCGTCGGCGGGCGCCACCCGGCCGGGCGGGGCCGACTCAGGCTCCAGGCTGGCGACGGTGTCCGCCGGGCGGAGGGTGCCGGGCGGTGGCAGGGCCAGCTCGCGGCGCAGCCCGCCGGCCGCGTCCAGCACGGTGTCGAGGAGCAGCCGCAGCCGTACCGAGGCCAGCTCGCGCTCCTGCCCGGCGGTTCGTCGTACCGCCTGTTCGAGCTCCTCCAGCTCGGCGACCCGCGCCTTCAGGCGTCGTACCTCGCGGTCGGCCTCGGCGCGCGCGGCGGCCACCCGGGCGTCGGCGGTCTCGACATGCTCGGTACGGCGGGCCACCTCGGCCTCGCCGGCGGCGACCCGCTGGCGGGACTCGTTCAGCTTGCGGCGCAGGACGGTGTTCTCCTGCTTGAGCTCGGCGATCTGGGCGCGCAGCTTCTCGCGGGTCTGGCGGGACTCCGTGCGCGCCTGCTCGAGCTGGTCGGTGAGCCTGGCCACCAGACCCTCGTCGACGGCCGGGACCGCCTCCACGACGGCCTGCGCGGCGCCGGAGACCAGGTCCTCCCAGCCGTCCGGCCGCAGCAGGTACGCCAGCGCCGCCACCTCGACCGGATCCGCCGTCGGCACCGGCCGGCCGTCGGCCACCGCGTCGCCGAGCTCGCCGTGCGCCTGCCGGACCTCGAACGCGACCAGCTTCCGGAAGTGGTCGTCGGTGTCGAGCGTCGGCCCGAGCACCGAGGCGGACAGCTTGGCCCGCCGGGTCGGCGCGAAGCTCGCGAACCGCCGCAGCGGCGCCGGCACGTCCGTGGCCGGCATCGCCCCCAACGCCCGCGCCGCCAACGCGAGCACCCGCTGCCGCACCGGCTCCGGAAGAGTCGGCACGGCACCGGACATCGCGGGCTCGGCCATACGGGAAGCCTAGGCCGTCTCCTGGTCCGCCTGTGTGAGGCGGTTTCCGCGCTGGAGCGCGGGATCCGTCTGACAACGTGGGGCACCGCGCGTCGGACCAGGAATGTCGGAGGGCCGCTCTAACGTCACATGACATGAGCAGTACGACGCCCACAGCGACGGCCGAGTCCGCACGGCCGGCGGCGATCCGTGGCGTCCAGCCGAGCTTCGACGAGCTCGGCACACCGCTGCGCGACGTCACGTTCTGCGTTGTCGACCTGGAGACGACCGGCGGTGCGCCGGGGGTGTCGGCGATCACCGAGATCGGCGCGGTGAAGGTCCGTGGTGGCGAGCTGCTCGGCGAGTTCCAGACGCTGGTCAACCCGCACGAGCCGATCCCGCCGTTCATCGCGGTGCTGACCGGCATCACCGACACGATGGTCGCGACCTCGCCGGGGATCGCGGGTGTGCTTCCGGCGTTCCTGGAGTTCGCCCGCAACTGCGTGCTGGTCGCGCACAACGCGCCGTTCGACGTCGGTTTCCTGAAACACGACGCTGAGGTGAACGGCTACGAGTGGCCCGGCTTCGGCGTCGTCGACACCGCCCTGCTGGCGCGCCGGGTGCTGACGCCGGACGAGGCGCCGAACTGCAAGCTCGGCACACTCGCCCGGCTGTTCCACGCCACCACCACGCCGAACCACCGCGCGCTGGCGGATGCCCGCGCCACCGTCGACGTACTGCACGGGTTGTTCGAGCGGATCGGCAGCATGGGCGTGCAGACGCTCGAGGACCTGCAGACGTACTCAGCGCGGGTCTCCCCCGCGCAACGCGCCAAGCGGCACCTGGCCGAGATGCTGCCGCACGCGCCGGGGGTGTACCTGTTCACCGACGACCGCGGCGAGGTGCTGTACGTCGGGAAGTCGAAGGACCTGCGCGCCCGGGTGCGGTCGTACTTCACCGCCGCCGAGACCCGGTCGCGGATCGGCGAGATGATCGGCATCGCCTCCTCGGTGCGCGGCATCGAGTGCGGTACGGCGCTGGAGGCGGAGGTCCGCGAGCTGCGGCTGATCGCGGAGCACAAGCCGCGGTACAACCGGCGCTCGAAGTTCCCCGAGCGGCAGCACTGGCTGAAGGTGACGGTCGAGCCGTTCCCCCGGTTGTCGCTGGTCAAGCAGGTCCGGGACGACGGCGCGGGGTATCTCGGCCCGTTCAGCTCGAAGCGGACCGCGGAGCGGGCGATGGCGGCGCTGCACGAGGCGTTCCCGATCCGGCAGTGCAGCCAGCGGATGCCGAGGCACCCGCACGGCACGCCGTGCGTGCTGGCCGAGATGAACCGTTGCCTCGCGCCGTGCGACGGTCGGATCGACATGGCCGACTACGGCGTGTTCGTGACGGCGCTGCGGGAGTCGCTGACCAGCGACCCGTCGCAGGTCGTGCACGCGCTGACCAACCGGATCGACCTGCTGGCGGCCGTCGAGCGGTTCGAGGACGCCGCGGTGCACCGGGACCGGCTCGGCGCGTTCATCCGCAGCAGCGCCCGGATGCAGCGGCTCGCGTCACTCACCGGCTGCCCGGAGATCGCCGCCGCGAAGCGCACCGAGGACGGCGGCTGGGAGCTGCACGTGATCCGGTACGGGCGACTGGCCGCCGCCGGGCACAGCCCGCGCAACGCCAACCCGCGGGCCCGGATTGAGCTGCTCCAGGCCTCCGGCGAGACCGTCCTGCCCGGTATCGGACCGGTCGCGACGGCGTCGCCGGAGGAGCTGGAGACCGTGCTGCGGTGGCTGGAGTCACCCGGTGTGCGGCTGGTCGAGATCGAGGGCGAGTGGTCCAGCCCGATCGGCGGCGCCGGCGCGCACCTGCGGATGCTCGACCGCGCGTCCGAGGGCGACGAGGCGCTGCACGGGTTCGGCGAGCGCCGCAGCTTCCGCCCGCTGGGTGGTACGCCGCTGGCGGGTGCCCGTTGACGGTGCCGCAGCGCCTATGCTCAGCGCCGTACCGAGGTCTCTTGGAGAGGACGCACATGGTCACCGCGATCGTGTTCATCAACGCCGATGTCGCCCGGATCCCTGAGGTCGCCGAGCAGGTGGCCGCGATCGAGGGAGTCGGCGAGGTCTACTCGGTGACCGGTGACATCGACCTGATCGCAATCATCCGCGTCCCGCACCACGACGACCTCGCCACCGTCATCCCGGACCACCTGAACAAGGTGCCCGGCGTGCTGAGCACCGAGACACACATCGCGTTCCGGACGTACTCCACGCAGGACGTCGAGGCGGGTTTCAGCATCGGCGCGTCCGACGAGGCATGACGCCGTCGCTGACACGGCGCTTGGCTACGGTGACCCCATGAGCAACCCCCGTGCAGGCTGGTACCCGGATCCCACCGGGAAAGCCAACACGATCCGCTGGTGGGACGGCGAGAAGTGGACCAACCAGACGGAGACCACAACCCCGTCCACCGACCAGCCCGCACCGTCCACCCCGGCCGAACCCGCCGCCCGGGAAGCAGAGCCGGCCGCGCAGCAGGGGCAGACCTCGGAGCAGACCGACGTCATGCGGACGCTGCCGGCGTGGGACCAGCAGCCCGGCGCCACCCGGCCACTGCCGACGACGCAGGCAGGCCAAGACGCCGGTACGACGCCATCGTGGGACACCGACCAGAGCGCCGGTACGGCGCCGTCGTGGGGCACGGACCAGAACGCCGCTA
>WNFV01005103.1_pt1 | contig 29212 bp, 32 predicted proteins | sample 5400101 | NCBI WGS metagenome assembly WNFV01 (sample SAMN13153361, study PRJNA577476) | soil metagenome | isolation source: 115 cm soil or saprolite under grassland replicate 1 | place: USA:California | collected 2016-06-15
GGCCTCGACTCTGGCCTTCATGCGCCGCACCGCAGCGATCGTGTCCGGATCCACCCGCTCCGGCCACGTCCGCGCCGCCGCCGCCAGGCAGAACCGCACCCCCAACCCCCGATCCCCCGCCACCGGCCGCACCTTGATCAACGCCTGGAACTCCCACGGCTCCGCCCACCGGTCCCAATACGCCACATACGACCCCAACGTCCGCGACACCACCCCATTGCGCCCCTCCGGCCGCAGATTCGCATCCACCCGGAAACACGCCCCCTCCGGCGTCACCGCCCCCAACCCCGACAGCAACTCCCGCACCACCCGCACCGCCGCCCGCGCCGCCACCTCCGCGTCCACCCCACCCACCGGCTCATGGCAGAACAACACATCCACATCACTCACATAGTTCAGCTCCGCCCCACCCAACTTCCCCATCCCCAACACCGCCAGCCGCACCACCCCCGCAGCAGCCACCCCCCGCGCCGCCACCGACAACCCCGCCTCCAAACACGCCTCCGCCAACGCCGCCAGCTCCACCCCCACCCCCGCCACCACCGCCTCCGGCACCCGCCCGCCCGGGACCGCCACCGGCACCGAGGAGCCAACCCCCAGCACCCCGGACGGCCCCACCCCCGCCCGGTCGTCCAGGCCCACACGGCCGCCCAGCCCCGGGGCGTCCAGGCCCACCCCGGCCGGCCGGGCCCCCGCGTCCAGGCCCACCCCCGCCGGCCGGGCCCCCGCGGTCAGGTCCCGCACCGCGACCCGCACCAGCTCCCGCCGCTTGAACCGGCGCAGCGCATCCCACGCCCGCACCGGGTCGTCATGCCGCGCCACCGTCGCCAGCGCCTCCGCGACCAGCTCCCCCCGCGATCCCCCCGCGAGCGGGGCTCCATGCAGGCCTGGCCGTGGACGAGCCGGTCGGCCTCCTCGGGGTGGGCGGCCAGCCAGGCCCCCATGGAGCGGCTGGCCGCGACGACCGCGACGAGGCGACGGCGGAACCCGGGCCGGCGGCGCAGCGCGGCCGCGAACGCGTCCGGGTCGGGACGGGCGGCGGCGATGGCGGCCAGGGCGCGGGCGGCCAGGTCGGGGTGGGCGCTCCCGGCCAGCTCGGCGAGCAGGCGGTGCCCGCCGAGCGCCGCCGACGGCGGCCACGCGCCCAGCTGGACGAGCGCGGCCGCGCTGGCCTCGGGCTCGTCGAAGCCGTGGCGGGCCAGGGCGTCGGCGGAGGTTCGGAGTGGGTCGGGGGTCACGGCACCTCACCGGTCGGCTGCTTGCGGTGCATGGTAGTGCGCTACCGGGCGGCACAGGCCTGTGCCTGCCCTCCGGCTCGCCGTGCGGTCGGCGGCCAGGGCGGAGGTCGGCCCAGAAGGGGGGTCGACCGGGCGCCACCCTGGGCCGTTCAGGAACAGCGGACGCGCTCGACCCAGAGCAGGTCGTCGGCTGCCAGGGGGGCGACCAGCTCCTCGACGTCGGGCAGCTGGCTCCGCGGGACGGCGATGGCGAACAGCTCCTGGCCGGCCCACTCCCAGCGGATGCCGAGCCGCTCGAGCCGGCCGAGCATGCGGTTGCAGCGTGCGAGCTCCTCGTCGTTGGCGGGGATCGGGGTCACCCGCATGGTGCCCAGGCTCGATGGCTGGGTGACCTCCTGCACCACCGCCTGGCGGTCGCCGTCCGGCGCGGCCCGCACCCGGTCGCCGAGCACGAGCTGCCCGAGGAACGGCACCACCGCGATCTCGAACTCACCCGCCCCCACCTGCCGGCAGGGCAGCGCCTCCCACCGCCCCGACCAGCAGTCGACCTCGTCGACGTCCCGCCCGAGCACCACCGCGCCCGGGTGCTCCCAGGCCCTGTCGTCGTGCACCACCGGGTCCGGCCAGGGGTCCGCGGAGTCGAGCAACGGCTCACCCTGCCGCAGCTCGCTCCTGGGGTCGTCCGGGAACCGGCCGGCCCGGTCGGGCAGGACGACCTGCAGCATGGGGAACTCGTCCAGATACCAGTCGATCGCCATCCCGAAGTAGGGGGCGTACCACTCGGGCCGCACCCCGACCACCCGCACGTCCTGCTCGGAGAGCACGCCGCCGTAGCCACCGCCAGGCTCGAAGCGCTCGCCGCGCAGGACCCGCTCCCCCATCAGGTTGAGCAGCAGCGCGGCCTGGTTCTGGTCGACCCCGAACATCGACAGCTCGGGATGGCCGAGGGAGGTCCACAGCCCGACCGTGTAGGTCCACGGATGGTGGAGCGGGTCTCCGAACACCATCTGCAGGTGCCAGCCGTACCGCTCCACGTTGGCGCGGACCGGCCCGAGCCGCTCGACCAGCTCCGGGTCGATCTCGGGCATGGGCAGGTACGGCTCACCGAGCCGGCGCCGGCGCCGGCCGAGGGGCATCCAGGATCGCACCACTGGTCAGAGCAGGGGGAGGTAGCGCTCGCGCTCGAAGGGCGAGACGTAGCGCTGGTAGGACTCCCAGTCGCGGTGCTTGTTGCGCAGGAACCACTCGAACACGTGCTCGCCGAGGGCCTCGGCCACCAGCTCCGACGCCTCCATCGCGCCGAGCGCCTCGTGGAGGTCGGCCGGGAGCGGGGTGATCCCGGCCGCCCGCCGCTCGGCGTCGGTCATCTCGCCGATGTTGTCGCCTGCCTCGGGGGGCAGGTCGTACTCCTCCTCGATGCCCTTGATGCCGGCTGCGAGCAGCACCGCGAAGGCGAGGTAGGGGTTGGTGGCCGGGTCCGGCGAGCGCACCTCGACGTCGACCCGGTCGGAGCGGTAGCCGCCCACCCGCACCATGGCCGAGCGGTTGCGCTGTGCCCAGCAGACCCAGGTGGGCGCGTCGTAGCCGGGCACAAGCCGCTTGTAGGAGTTGATCCACTGGTTGGTGACCGCGGTGTACTCGTTGGCGTGGACGAGCAGGCCGGCGATGAACGCCCGCGCCGTCTTGGACAGGTTGGCCTCCTGGCCAGGGTCGTAGAAGGCGTTGCGGTCGCCCTCGTAGAGCCACAGGTGGGTGTCCATGCCTGAGCCGGCCACGCCCTCGGTGGGCTTGGGCATGAAGGTCGCGTGCAGCCCCCGCTCCAGGGCCGCCTCCTTGACCACCAGCCGGGAGCTCATGATGTTGTCGGCCATGGTGAGCGCGTCCGCCTCGCGCAGGTCGATCTCGTGCTGGCTGGGCGCGATCTCATGGTGGGACTGCATCACCGAGATGCCCATCCGCTCGAGCATGCCGATGGCGACCTGGCGGAAGTCCTGGGACAGGTCGAGCGCGGTCTGGTCGAAGAACGACCCGGTGTCCAGGGGCCTGGCCGACTCCGCGTCGGAGAAGAGGAAGAACTCCATCTCGGGCTGGGCGTAGACGGTAAAGCCGAGGCCGGCGGCCCACTCCAGGTTGCGGCGCAGGACCCAGCGGGGGTCGCCGTCGAACGGCTCGCCCTCGGTGGTCAGCACGTCGCAGAACATGCGGGCCACACCCCCGTCGTCGCTGCGGCCGGGCAGGATCTGGAAGGTGCTCGGGTCGGGCCGGGCCACCATGTCGGCCTCCTGGACCCGGGCGTAGCCCTCGATCGCCGAGCCGTCGAACTCCATCCCCCGCTCGAACGCGTCCTCCAGCTCGGCCGGGGTGATCGCGAACGACTTGAGGAAGCCGAGCACGTCGGTGAACCACAGGCGGATGAAACGGACGTCGCGGTCCTCGACCGTCCGCAGGACGTACTCCCGCTGCTTGTCCATGTCGGGGTCTCTCGCAGGTGACGGGCACGCCAGGACGTGCGCGCGGCGACTGACGGGTGGCGGGCCATGCTACCAAGCCGCCACCCCTTGAGGGAGACGATCCGGTCGCCCCACCCCGGCGGCCCGACCGCCGCCTGTTGTGGGGCCCATCGGATGCCGCTCTTGACCCTCAACCGCAGGCACTTCGAGCCGCTGGAGGCGCTCGGGCCCGACCTGCTCTGAGCCCGTCCGGGGCAGGCGGCGCTGCTATCGTGGCCGGGAGAGGCCGGGCTGGCGCCCGCCGAGGGCGGGGTGCGTCCCTGGGCCGGAGCGCGGGAGGTGTCCGTGGAACGGCTGCGTCTGGCTGGTGCCCAGATCAACCCGGTGGTCGGGGACGTCGACGGCAACGTCGAGCTGATCCTGCGGGCCTACGAGGAGGCGGCCGGACGCCACGCCCACCTGGTGGTCTTCCCGGAGTTGACGGTGACCGGCTACCCGCCCGAGGACCTGGTGTTCAAGCCGGCATTCCTGGCCGCGAGCCGGGCCGCGGTCGAACGGGTCGCGGCCCGGGTGGGCGACACCGCAGCCGTGGTCGGCTTCGTCGAGCCGACGCCGGCCGGACCGGCCAACGCGGCCGCCCTCTGCCACCGGGGCCAGGTGCTCGCCACCTACCGCAAGGTGCTGCTGCCCAACTACGGGGTGTTCGACGAGGAGCGCTACTTCGTGCCAGGCAGCGAGGTGCTGCTGGCCGGGTTCGGCGGCGTCCAGGTCGCGGTCACGATCTGCGAAGACCTGTGGTTCCCCTGGGGCCCCATGGCGTCGGCCGCCGCGGCCGGGGCCGAGGTCGTGGTCAGCCTGAACGCCTCGCCGTACCGGCTCGAGAAGGGCGACCGGCTCGCCCCCATGCTGGCCACGCGCGCGGCCGACCACGGCACCCACCTGCTCTACGTCAACCAGTTCGGCGGCCAGGACGAGCTGGTGTTCGACGGCCAGAGCGCCTACGTCGACCCGCAGGGCCGCGTCCTGGCCCGGGCCGGGGCGTTCACCGAGGAGCTGCTGGTGGTCGACATGACCCTCGAGGAGGGGGCGACCGCCCGCCTGTCGGACCGGCCCCGCCGCTCCCCGGCGGTCGACCCGCACCCGGCCCTGGCCGTGCGCCGGGCCCAGGTCACCAGCACCCTGCCCGACCCGGGCCCGCCCGTGGAGCGCTGGCTCGCCCCCCTCCTCGGCACCGAGGAGGAGGTCTACCAGGCCCTGGTCACCGCCACCCGGGACTACGTCGACAAGAACGGCTTCCGGTCGGTGCTGGTCGGGCTGTCCGGCGGGATCGACTCGAGCCTGGTCGCCACGGTGGCGGCCGACGCGCTCGGCCGCGACCGGGTGACCGGCGTGGCCATGCCGTCCTCGTACTCGTCGGAGGGGAGCCTCACCGACGCGCGCGCCTTGGCCGGCAACCTCGGCATCCGGTTCCTCGTCCTGCCGATCGCCGAGCCGGTGGAGGCGCTGCTGTCGGTGCTCAAGGAGCCGTTCGCGGCCACCGAGGAGGGCATCGCCGAGGAGAACCTCCAGGCCCGCAGCCGCGGCACGCTGCTCATGGCCCTGTCCAACAAGTTCGGCAGCCTGGTGCTCACCACCGGCAACAAGTCCGAGATGGCGGTCGGCTACGCCACCCTGTACGGCGACATGGCCGGCGGCTTCAGCGTGGTCCGCGACGTGCCCAAGACGCTCGTGTACGACCTGTGTCGCTGGCGGAACCAGGCCGGGGTGGTGATCCCCCAGGCCGTGCTCGACAAGCCGCCCTCGGCCGAGCTGCGCCCGGGCCAGCTCGACACCGACTCGCTGCCCCCCTACGGGGTGCTCGACCCGATCCTCGAGGGCTACGTCGAGGACGACGCGAGCGTCGACGAGCTGGTCGCCGAGGGCTTCGACCGGGAGACGGTCGAGAAGGTCGTGAAGCTGGTGGACGGCGCCGAGTACAAGCGGCGCCAGGCACCGCCGGGACCGAAGATCACCGGGCGCTCGTTCGGCAAGGACCGCCGCCTCCCCATCACCAACCGGTTCCGGGGGGTGCCCGGCCCGGCCCGGTAGCCGGCCCCCACGGCTGCCGCCTGCCCCGCGTGGCACACCTGGAGTGTCCAGGGGACGCGGCGGCGAGCTCGTCGCTGACGGCCGGCAGATCCGCGTGGCACACTTTGGAGTGTCCAGGGGACGCGGCGGCGAGCTCGTCGCTGACGGCCGGCAGATCCGCGTGGCACACTTGGAGTGTCCAGGGGACCCCGAGCGGGCTCCAAGGCAACCATACGGAGGAGGCCGCCATGCCGGTCGCCATCGCCGATCTCGCCGCCTGGAAGGCGCGCCGGGAACGGTTCGTGATGCTCACCGCCTACGACGCGCTGACCGCGCGCGTGCTCGACGAGGCCGGGGTGCCGCTGCTGCTGGTCGGCGACTCGGTCGGCAACAACGTGCTCGGCTACGACACCACCATCCCGGTGACGATGGACGAGGCGCTGGTGTTCACCGCAGCGGTCGCCCGCGGTGCCAGGAACGCGCTGGTCGTCGGCGACCTGCCGTTCGGCACCTACCAGGCCTCGGCCGCGGAGGCCGTTCGCAACGCGACCCGGCTGGTCAAGGCGGGGGCGAACGCGGTCAAGCTTGAGGGCGGCCGGCGCTCGGCCAAGGCGGTCCGGCGGATGGCCGAGGCCGGCATCCCGGTGATGGGCCATCTCGGCTTCACCCCCCAGTCGCTCAACGCGTTCGGCGGCTTCCGCGTCCAAGGCCGGGGCGCCAAGGGCGACGAGCTGCTGGCCGACGCCCTCGCCCTGCAGGAGGCCGGCTGCTTCGCGATCGTGCTCGAGATGATCCCCTCGGAGCTGGGGGCCCGGCTCACCGAGGCGCTCGACGTCGCCACCATCGGCATCGGGGCCGGCCCCGGGGTCGACGGCCACGTCATGGTCATCACCGACCTGGTCGGCCTCACCGGGGACCCCGCCCCGCGCTTCGTGAAGCGCTACGCCGACCTGCGCTCCACCCTGACCGACGCGGCCCAGCGCTTCGCCAAGGACGTCGCCGAGGGGCACTACCCGGGACCCGAGCACCAGTATCACTAGTGGCGACCCGACAAAGGTTTGCCCGGTCGGTGCCGGGCTCTCGTGGCCTCCACGCCGCGGCGACATCCGCCTTGGCGAGGCGCCGGCCGGGCAAGCCTTCCCTGGGGAGCCACCCAGCTCCTCGATGATTGCGGGAACAACAAGCTGTGAGATAGTTGTTCCCGCAATCGATACGGCCGCCGAGGAGCGGCGGCCAGCAACAGGAGAGGAGCACAGCATGAGCGAGGGTCCCACGCAGGCAGGAGGAGCTCGAGTGGTCGACGGGCGCCCCGTCCCGCCCCCCGGCACCTGGACCGTAGACCCGGCCCACTCGTCGTTCGAGTTCGTCGCCAGGCATCTCATGGCCAAGGTCCGGGGCCGCTTCGCGACCTTCACCGGCGAGGCCGAGATCGCCGAGGCGCCGGAGCAGTCCGCGGTGCAGATCGAGCTCGAGACGGCCAGTGTCGACACCAAGGAGCCCACTCGCGACGGCCACCTGAGGTCGGCGGACTTCTTCGACGTCGAGAACCACCCCACGATCACCTTCCGCAGTACCGCGATCCGGCCCGCCGACGAGGGGGTCTGGAAGATCGACGGCGACCTGACGATCCGGGGCGTCACCCGGCCGGTCACCTTCGACCTCGAGTTCCTCGGCGTCGGCACCGACCCGTGGGGCAACCTGAAGTCCGGCTTCTCCGCGGCCACCAAGGTCAACCGGGAGGACTGGGACCTGACCTGGAACGCGCCGCTCGAGACCGGAGGGTTCCTGCTCGCCAAGGAGGTCCGGCTCGAGGTCGAGGTGGCGCTCTTCCGCAAGTAGCCCCAAGGCGGGCCGGTCGGCCACCCTGGACGGCTACGACCCCGAGCGGAGCGTGCGGAAGTCGCCCTCCTCGTAGCGGGCCAGCACGAAGACCAGGTCGGCGAGCCGGTTCAGGTAGCGCACGGCCTCCTGGTCGGCCAGCATGCCGGCCCGGTCCATGGCGACCGCGTGGCGTTCGGCCCGCCGCACCACCGTGCGGGCGTAGTCGAGGAAGGAGGAGCCGCGGGACTCCCCCGGCACGATGAACTCCTCCGGCATGCGGATCCTGCTGACGTACTCGTCGATCAGCCGCTCCAGGCCGTCGACCATGGCGGCCGTCACCTTGGTCCGGCCGGCCTGCAGCTTGTGGGCGTTCTCGGCGGCGGTGGCCAGCTCCGACCCGACCACGAACAGCTCCCGCTGCAGGCGCAGGACGAGGTCGGCGAGGAGGCTGTCGGCGATGAACACCCTGGCCGTGCCGAGCGCGGCGACCGCCTCGTCGGTGGTCCCGTAGGCCTCGGTGCGCAGGTCGGACTTGTCCACCCGGCCGCCGTAGAGCAGCCCGGTGGTACCGTCGTCCCCGCCCCGCGTGTAGATCCTCACGAGCGCTCCTTCGTAGTGGCCCGGGCTGGCGGGCGCTGCCGCCGCTCCTCGGACAGGCGGGTGACCCGCACGCCGGCGTGGATGCGGTAGCGGCGGTTGACGCTCACGAGCACCGCCGTGAACCCTTCGAGCTGGCGGGCCAGCCGGAGCGGCCCGGCGTCGACCCCTCGGCACCCGGCGATCCCGTCGGCCAGCGCGATCACCACCGCCCTGGCCTCGGGGTCGTCGCCGACCACCAGCACGTCGGTGTCGACCTCCCGGTCGGGGTCAGCCAGCAGCTTGGGCGGCGCGTGGTGGAACGCGGCTGTCACCCGCGCGCCGGGCAGCAGCGCCTGGGCCTGCTCGGCGGCGCTGCCCTCGGGCACGTCGAGCAGGTAGGGACCGGTCCCGTCCCAGGCCAGCGGGTTGATCACGTCGACGACGACCTTGCCCCCGAGCGCACCGGCCAGGGCTGGCAGCACCGCCGACTGGCCCTCGAACGGGAAGGTGAGCAGGACCACGCCGGCCCGGTCGGCTGCCTCCTCGTTGGCCACCCCGCGGATGGGCAGGCCGCGGCCGGCGTCGACGTCTGCGGCGACCGCACGGGCCCGCTCGGCCGACCGGGACCCCAGCAGGACCTCGTGCCCGGCCAGAGCGAACCGCAGCGCGAGCCCGCGGCCCTGCGGTCCCGTCCCGCCGAGCAGGCCGAGGGTGAGCTGATCGGCCACTGTGCTGCCTCCTGTCGTCGGTTCGTCTGCGCGCCGGCATGGGTGAGCGCGCGGCCTGGTCAGAGGCAGGCTACCTGACCCGGCCACCGTGGGTGTCCGCCAGCCCCAGGGTGGTCGGCGGATTCATCAGGCACGGCTAAGCAGCAGCTCAGAAGTCCTGCACGTACCTCGAGGCGGCGACCAGGAAGGATCCGCGCGGTCACGGGCAAGACTTCTGGTGACCTGCTCAGGGCAGCAGGCCGGCCGTCACGGTCGTGCCCGGCCCGACGGCGGCCCCCGGGCCGATGACGCTGCCGGTGACCGTGGCGCCTGCGCCGATGCTGGCGCCGGGGCCGACCACGGTGCGGGTGACCACGGCGCCCGGGGCGACCCGGCTGCCCACGTCGAGCACGGCCGGGCCGGCGAGCTCGGCGCCCGGGGCGACCTCGGCGCCGTTGGCGACCAGGACCGGGCCCCGGCCGAGGCCGGCCGGGGGCAGGAGGCGGCCAGGGGGCAGCCGGAAGGGCCAGCAGCCCGCGAGCAGGCCGGCCGAGACGGCGAGCAGCCGGCCGAGGGTGCCCGCGTCCGCCCAGTGGTGGCCGAGGGGCCAGCCCTGGGCCTCGCCGCGCCGGCAGAGCGGTTCGAGCAGCGACCCGGCCAGCGTGGAGGGCCCAGGAGGGATGGTGTCGAGCGCGGCCGCGCGCACCGCGTACACCCCGGCCGAGGCCCAGCGCCCGGCCGGGTCGGGCGCGATCCGGCCACCGGCTTCCAGGCGGAACGGCAGCGGGTCGTCCCGGGCCGGGACCAGGCCGGCGGCGAGCTGGGCGCCCGAACGACCGAGCAGGGTCGCCAGGCCGGCCAGGTCGGCGGGGTGGACAACGACGTCGGCGCAGGTGACCAGCACGACCCCGTGGCCGAGGAGACCGAGCCGGCGGGCGTTGCCGAGCCCGCCGCCGGTGCCGAGCAGCTCCGGCTCGCGCACCACCAGGCAGCCCGCCACCCCGCCTGAAGCGCGCGATGCCCGGCTGTCCAGGTGGGCGGCGAGCAGGCCGGCCCCGTGGTGGGCGTTGACCACCACCCGGCCGGCGCCGGCGGTCCGGAGCGCCTCGCAGGCGAGGTCGACGAGTGGCCGCCCGGCCGGCGCGAGCAGCGGCTTGGGCACCTGGCGGGTCAGCGGGGCCAGGCGGCTGCCCGCCCCGGCGGCCAGGCAGAACCCGACGACCTCGGCCCCGGGCAACGCGCCAGGGTGCGTGCCCATCCGGCTACCGTCCGTTACCGTCGGCCCGGACGGTGACGAACCACTCCTCGGGCACGTGGTAGCGAGGGCCGTCGGGGGTCTCTTCGACCAGGACGTCGGGGGGCAGGGCGGCCAACCCGAGCAGGCCGAGCACCCCGGCGTTGGCGGCCGGGGCCAGGGCGACCGTGCCAGCCGGGCCGCCGGCGAGGTAGCCGGCCCCGGCACGCAGGCCCAGCGCGCCTGCGACCCGGTCCGCCCAGGCGGCGCCGACCTCCTCCCGCAGCGTGTCGAGGTCCCGGCCCGGGACCTCGACCCAGTCCGGGTGGTTGCCGAAGGCGTCCTCGAAGCCCTCTGCGGCGAGCCTGACGAGCACGGTGATGCGGCGCAGCGCCGGTGACGCAGGCGGGTCGGTCTGCATGGCCCTCCTCATCGGCCGGGCTCGGCCGGGCCGCCGGCCCCCGCCCAGGCCTGCACGGCCGGGTCAGTCTTGCTTGGCGTTCTTCCTGACGGTCTTGCCCGCCTTGGCGTCCCGCCGGATGTACCCGCGACTTGACGTGCGCTTCGCCGCCACGGCCTTCTGTCGCGCCGCGCGCGGCGCTGGCGCCATCGACCGCGGTGTGGGCTTGGTGGGCTTTGGCGGCCGGCCCGGCTTGCGGGGCCACTCGCGCACGAACCGCTCGACCGTGCGCAGATCCCACACCGGGCCGGCCGCCAGCTCGGCCAGCGGCTCAGGGAACCCGTCGCTGCGGGCCAGCACGCTCGCCCGCTGCCGGGTGACCCCGCACAGCCCGGCCAGCTCGGCAACGCCAACCAGCTCGGGGTAGTTCGGCCGGTCCAGCTCGGACTCGAAGATGTCCCAACGGGTGGCCTCGACCTTCACCACCGGCCAGGCCGGCAGGCCGGCCTTCCGCGCTGCCTGAACTGCCGCGCTGGTCCCACGCTGGACGGCATCATCCGAGGTCGACGCATCCGTGACCGCAAGCTGCACCGACCAGCCGCGTGGCTGCTCGGGCGCGCTGCTGCCGGTGACCGCTGGGCTGTAGGTGTCCAGGAGCTCGACGAACGCGTCGAGCTCGGCTTCGGTGAGCGGCGGGGAGGAGGCAGGTCCCGCCGTCGCCACATGCACGCTCCAGTCCATCAAAGACCTCGGCTCAGACGGTCGGGTCCTTGGGGGTGAACCGCACGTGCCCCTTGGTCGTCCGATCGACCTTCCATCCTTGCTGTTTAGCCGCTTTCTCGAGGTCCCGCAGGTCCACCCTAGCCCCTTTCGTTGACGTTGACAATAGTATCAGGGGAGGCGGGTCCTGTCGGTTCTCAACGAAGGTGGCCAGCAGTCCAAGCCCCGACCCGCGGCTTGCCAGATTCGCTGCGACAGAGAGCGCGGGTCTGTCGCAACGAACCTGACCGTGTCCGGCCCGCGCGTCACGGTGAACCTGCCAGCCTGTGGCGTAGCCCCGCCTCGTGGTCAGTGGCCGGGCCGATCATCAGGATGCGGTTCCCCGCGGGTCGGTGCTGTCGAGTGGGCGGCGAGGTGGTCTTGGAGCAGGGCGTGGCGAAACTGATAGACCGCCGGCCTGGCGGAGCACCCCAAGATGGTAGGCGTCATCGAGGAACGCTAGCAGCCGCCATGGCAGCCGCCCGCGCTTCGCGAGCCAGATCCGGACGACGGTGAACCGACCCCAAGCGCTGCCCGCAAGCTGGACCGCGAGGCCGACCACGAGCCCGCCCACGAGCCAGAGCACGAGCCAGCCCACGCGCCCGACCACCAGCCAGCCCACGAGCCCTCCCGCAAGCCCGACCGCAAGCCTCACAAGCCAGAGCACGCGCCAGAGCACGCGCCAGCCCCCCACGCGCCAGACCACGCGTGTGTCGAACCACAACCACAAGCCTGTGCGTGGTCGCGGCCGCGAGAGCTGCCACCAGGCCAGGTCGCGGGGTGTGCTGCCCGCGCAGATGGACGGCCAGCACCCGCAGCCAGCGCGTGGCCAACTCTGGATCCCACCGTCGGGCCGGCGCTGGGATGCCGGGCGCCGCTGGCGGGTTGCTATAGGCGGCGGGGATAAAGCCGTCCAGCAGGTGGCCCTCGACCGCGACCCGCTCACCCGCCTGCCCCAGACCGACCAGCTCGGCGGAGTCGCTGGCAGGCGTGGCGTAGACGGTGCGGGCCAGCGCGCCCATCAGCGGAGTCGACAGTGCAGCAGCCAGCTCGCCATCCGGCGCCGCGTGCAGGTGGTCGGCGACCAAGTCCCAGCGCGCCGCCATGGCGGGCACAGCGGTCGTGCGCAGGAAGGAGGCCGCCTGCTCGGCCGTGACCGGCTCCAGTTCGACCACGAGCGCGGCGGCCAGCGGCCCACCACCGGCGACGGCCTGCTCGAACTCCTCAGCGCGGCAGGTGAGGACCAGCGGCCGGTCGGCACAGGCCCGGTCAAGCTCGCCGATCGCCCTGGCCCGCAGCTTATCTGGCAGCTCGTCCAGGCCGTCCAGCACGGGCAGAACCCGCCCGGAGATCACCAGCCGCGCGGCGGCGTTCGCCCCGAAATTGCGGCTGGCAAGGGCGGGGTAGTCCTCGCCGAGCCGGCGGGCCAGCCAGGTGTGCAGATGGTCCGCGTCCGGGTCCCACGACGACAGGGTCAGCAGCACCGGGACCGGGTCGTCGGGCTGGTCGCGGCGGCGGGCCAGCAGCTTGAGGGTGAACAGCATGGCCAGCACGGTCTTGCCGGCACCGGGCGCGCCAAGCAAAGCCAGCCGGCGGTGCGGCAAGGCCAGGTACTTGTCGGCGACCTCATCGAGTTGGCCGTGCAACCGTAGCCGCACCACCCGGCCAGCGACTGTTGCACCGGTGATGGTGTGGGCGGGGGCGGTAACCGGGCGGGTGGTGCTCCTCCAGGCGAGCCGCAGCGGCTCGGGCCGACGCAGCGAGCGCAGCCCGGCCTCAGCGTCCCACTGTGCCTGGACGGCGACAACAAGCTGCTCGGCGGCCCAGTCCAGCAGGGCCGCGTCGCCGGCTACCTCCATTCGGGTGTGGCACAGCTGCACGATGGCGGCCCGGGATTGTGGGAGCGCCAGCAGCACGCCGGCCAGGCCGACGACCAGGCTAGCCACGGAGAGCTTGTCGCTGCGGCTCAGATGCCCGCTGCGCAAAAGCCATGCGAGCCCGAGCAGCACCGCGGCCGAGACCGCCAGCGCCCCCCGCGGGCGGCGATCCGGGGCCATACTCGTTGGGAGCGCGCCACGGCCTGCTGCTGCCCTCCTCGGCGTCCTGACCTCCGTGCGCCTGCCGGTGGTGTCGGTGATCCCGGCAAACGGCGCACCTAGAGCAAAGCATAGGCGACGGCTGAGGCTCGTAGCAACAGCAGTTCGCTAACTTCACGCGGTCTTTGCCACTTGACTTGCCAGGTTCGCTGCGTCTGGCCCCTCTCGCTGAGCCCTGACATCTGTGGTGGTCCGTTGGTGGCGGGTGGGTGCAGGGGGAGTCGGCCTGTAAGCCGGCTCCTGTCTCTCCCGGCGTGCGGGAGGAGGCGGCCATCCATCTGGGACCGGCGTTGCCGCCGGCCTCGTGCGGCCTACCAGGGGACTCGACCGGGCCGGTCTCCACGGCCGCTCTCGCGACCGGTACGTCCCCGAACTTGGCCTTGCTCCGGGTGGGGTTTGCCAAGCCGACCGGTCACCCGGCCGCTGGTGCGCTCTTACCGCACCGTTTCACCCTTGCCGCGGACGCCATGGCCCTGCGGCCCTGGCGCCACACTCGCCGCGAGCGGCGAGGCGGCGGTCTGCTCTCTGTGGCACTTTCCTGCGGGTCACCCCGACTGGCCGTTAGCCAGCACCCTGCCCTGCGGAGGCCGGACTTTCCTCGACCCCGGTCGCCCGGGACCGCGGCCGCCCGGCCGGCTCCCTCTGCCCGGCCAGTATGCCAGCTCAGCCGCTCCAGAACCGCCCCGGCAACGGCATACTGGATGGGAGCAGCCAGCCGAACCGAGGTCGATCGTGGTTCCAATCCTCGCCGTTGCCTTCATCCTCGTGCCCATCGCCGAGCTGGCCGTGATCGTGACCGTCGGCCGCAGCATCGGCTTCATCCCCACCTTCGCCCTGCTGGTGGGGCTCAGCCTGCTGGGCGCCTGGCTGGCCAGGCGTGAGGGCCTGTCGGCCTGGCGGCGCCTGCAGCTCGCGCTGGCCGAGGGCCGCGTGCCCACCGTCGAGGTGGCCGACGGGGCAATGATCCTGCTCGCCGGCGCCCTGCTGCTCACCCCCGGGTTCCTCACGGACGTGGCCGGCGTGCTGCTGCTCCTCCCGCCCGTACGGGCCGCCCTCCGCCGCGCCGGCCCCGGGCTCGCCGCGTGGCGGCTGCGCCGGCTGGGGGGCCAGGGCCGGCCGCGCACCCGGGTCCGCCGGGTCGAGGTCGTCGACGGCGTCTCCCACCGGCCCGGGCCGCGCCAGCCCGGCCCGCCCGACGGCGGACCCACGGGAACGAGCGCCTCCTGGGGCAAGCTCGAACGGGACGACGGCCAGACGCCCGGCCAGACGCCCGGCCAGACGCCCGGCCCGCCCACCTGACTCGAGGGCGCGACGGTCGGGCTACCCGCCGTCGCTCGACCACCGCCTCGCGCTCCGCATCGGAGGCGCGCACATCGCCGGGCCGACCGAGCTGGCGTGCTCGTCAGTCATGGGCAAGGGGATACCGCTCGCCGAGGCGGCCCTGGACCGGGCCGCGCACGCGACCTTGGGCGTCCATCGCCTTGTTGGCCAGGGCGTCGGCAGCGCGGTTGCGCTCGCGCGGCACGTGCTCGAAGGTGGCCCGCTCGAAGCCGCGGGCGAGGCGCGCGGCCTCGGCCCACAGGGGCTGCAGGCCGGCGTTCTTCACCTTCCACAGCCCGCGGAGCTGCTGCACCAAGAGCAGCGAGTCGGCACGCACGCGGACCCGGCGGGCGCCGAGGGCGCGGGCCCGCTCCAGCCCGGCGATGACGGCCCGGTACTCGGCGACGTTGTTGGTGGCCCAGCCGATCCCCTCGGCCACCTCGGCGAGCACGGTGCCGTCGGGGCGGGCGACCACCGCACCGATGCCGGCCGGCCCCGGGTTCCCCCGGGCGCCGCCGTCGGTCCACACCACCAGCTCGTCGTCCCCCCCGCCGGCACCCCCCCTGCTCACCGCAAGGCCCCGGGCGCGCGTACCGGTCTCACCCGACCACCAGGATCCGGCGGCAGTTCTCGCATCGCTTGATCACCTCGACGGGCAGCTTGCGGATCGCGTTCAGCTCCACCGGGGAGATCGTCACCCGGCAGCCCTGGCAGGTGTTGCCGACCAGGGCGGCCACCCCGACCCCGCCCTGCTTGCGCCGGACCTGCTCGTACAGGGCCAGGAGGGGCTCGTCCACGGCCGGGACGACCGCGGTGCGGGCGCTCTGCTCGACCTCGAGCTCCTGGTCGATCTCGGCCAGGGCGGCGTCGCGGGCCTGGGTCACCTTGGCCTGCTCGCCGACCACCGCCTCGCGCCGGCTGGCCAGCTCGGCGAGCTCCCGCTCCAGGGTCTCGCGGGCCTCCATCCGCTCGAGCAGGTCGTCCTCGAGGCTCGACTGGCGGCGCCGCAGCGCGGCGACCTCGTCCTGGATCGCGATGAGCTCCTTCGGGCTGGTGACCCGGCCCGAGGCAGCCCGCGCCTCCTCGCTGGCCGCCTTGCGGGTGACCATGTCGATCTCGGTCTCGAGGCGGTCGTGCTCGCGCCTGACGGTCACCAGCGAGCCTTGGCGCTCGGCGGTGAGCTGGTCGATCGCTGCCAGCGCGGTAGCCAGCTCGGCAAGCTGCGCGTGCTCGGGCAGGTGCTCGCGCCGGTGGCTGAGACGGTCGGTCGCCGAGTCGTGGGCCTGCAGCTCGAGCAGCCTGTGCTGCTGTTCCAGGGAGGCTTCCAATGGTCCCCTCGAGATCGCGGGTCCGGCAGTGGGCCCTAGCCTACCCCTCCCAAGACACTCGCTTGCCAGCCGTCCACAGCCCCGGGCTGGCGGCGGAACGGGCCGGGGGCTCTCGCTTCGCTCCTCGAGCCCCGGGCCCGTAGTAACAGCCGGGGCTACCGCTTCGCTGCATGAGCCCCGGACCCGCTCAGTACGCCCTGGCCACGAGCACGGCGCTGCTGGCCGGGGCGGCGTCGACCAGGCAGGTGGGGGCGGGCGGGTCCTCGCCGACGATCGCCCGGATGGAGGCGCCCGTGCCCTCCCCCAGGGCCTCCTCGCACTCGTCCTTGCCGCACCAGGCGGCCAGGTAGAAGCCACCGTCGCCGACCCGCTGCCGGAACTCGGCCAGGTCGGTCACGGGAAAGGTGTGGTCGGTGCGGAACGCCAGCGACTCGGCGTGCAGGTTGCGCTGCAGCGCACCGAGCAGGTCGCGGGCGGCGCGGGCGGCGCCGTCGAGCGGCACCGAGGACTTGGACCGGGTGTCCCGGCGCACGAGGGTGGCCTGGCCCGCCTTCAGCTCGCGGGGCCCCAGCTCGATGCGGACCGGGACGCCTTTGAGCTCCCAGTCGACCGAGCGGCGGCCGAAGGAGAGGTGGAAGCGGGTGTCGACGTGGGCGCGTACCCCGTCGGCGGCCAGCTCGGCGGCCATCTTTTCCACCGCCTGGGCGACCTCGCCCTCGGCCAGCGGCACCAGCACGACCTGGTGCGGCGCGATGGCCGGCGGCAGCCGCAGGCCGTGGTCGTCGCCGTGCGCCATGATGACCGCGCCCAGCATGCGGGTGGACGACCCCCACGAGGTGGTGGCGACGTACTCGCGCCGGCCCTCGGCGGACAGGTACTGGATGTCGAACGACCTGGCGAAGTTGTGGCCGAGGTTGTGGCTGGTGCCCATCTGCAGCGCCTTGCCGTCCCGCATCAGGCCCTCGCAGGTGTAGGTGCGGTCGGCGCCCGCGAACCGCTCCCTCGCGGACTTCTCCCCCACCGCCACCGCGACCGCCAGGGTGTCCTCCATGAACGCCCGGTACACCTCGAGCATCTGCAGGGTCTCGGCCTGCGCCTCCTCGTACGTGGCATGGGCGGTGTGCCCCTCCTGCCAGAGGAACTCGGTGGTGCGCAGGAGGATGCGGGGGCGCAGCTCCCAGCGGACCACGTTGGCCCACTGGTTGATGAGCAGCGGCAGGTCGCGGTGGGACTGGATCCACTTGGCGAACAGGTGGTTGATGACCGTCTCGGAGGTGGGCCGGACCACCAGCGGCTCGGCGAGCTGCTCGCCCCCGCCGTGGGTGACCACGGCCAGCTCCGGCTTGAACCCCTCGACGTGGTCCTTCTCCTTCTCGAGGAAGCTCATCGGGATGAACAGCGGGAAGTAGGCGTTCTGCACACCGGTGGCCTTGATGCGCCGGTCCATGTCGGCCTGCATCAGCTCCCAGATCCCGTACCCCCACGGTCGGATGACCATGGTCCCCCGCACCGGGCCGGTCTCGGCCAGCTCGGCCCGAGCCACGACGTCCTGGTACCACTGGGGGAAGTCCTCCCCCTGGGGGGTGAGCACGGCCTGCTTGGGCACTGGCGTCCCGCCTCCTCACGATCGTCCGGAGCTCAAGAAGGCAGCGTACCCAGGGTCGGCAAGCCGGGCAAAGTTCGTTTCCGCCGGCCGGCGCCGGGCTCCCATGCGGCGACCTCCGCTGTGGCGAGGCGTCGGCCGGGTAAACCTCCATTGGGGAGCCGCCCTTGGGGAGCCGCCCTTGGGGAGCCGCTAGAACAGCGCGGCCGTGAGCGACCGGCGGTAGCGCATGGTCAGCGGGTGGTCGTCGCCGAGCACGCGGAACACGTCGAGCATCAGCGCCCGGGCCCGGTCGCGGCGCTCGCCGCCCTCGCGGACGGCGTCCAGCAGCTCGGCCAGGGCGGTCTCGGGGGTGCCATCGGCGGCCATCCGGGCCGCGGCGGCGAACGGCGACGCCACGTCGGTCGCCTCGCGCGCGAGGCGGACCCGGGCCAGCAGCTCGGCCGCCTCTGGCACGCGCTCGACCGGGGCGAGCAGCTCGAGGGCCTCGGCCGCGTCCCCCCGGTCCAGGGCCAGGCCGGCCAGACCGACCCGTGCGGGCACGCTGGCGGGGTCGGCGGTGAGGGCCTCCCGGTACCGCTCGGCGGCCAGCTCGGGGGCGAGCCCGACCGCCGCGGCGGCGGCCTGGTCGGCCGGGCTCGGCACCAGTGCGTCGAGGAAGCGCTCGACCACCGCGGCAGGCTGGGCGCCGACGAACTCGTCGACCAGCCGGCCGTCGGCGAACGCCTTCACTGCGGGGATGCCCTGCACGCCGAAGGCCATGGCGAGCCGCTGGGCCTGGTCGACGTCGACCCTGGCGAGCACCACCTGGCCGTTACGGGCGGCCACGGCGCGCTCGAGGAGCGGGCCGAGTGCGCGGCAGGGCGCGCACCATGCCGCCCAGAAGTCGACCACCACCGGGACCTCGGACGAGCGGCGCAGGACCTCGTCCTCGAAGTCGGCCTCGGCGACGTCGATCACGTAGGGGCTGGAGCCTGGTAGCACGGTCATGCTCTGTAGGTACGCCCCTTCGCCGGCGTCGCGCAACCCGCGGTCAGCCCTGGGGCGGGGTGACGCCCTCGATCTGCTCGGCGTGCTCCTCGAGGTGGACCACCGCGTACTGGTCGACGATGTCCGCCACGGTCATCCGCCCCCTGACCTGGTGCGTGCCGAACTGGGCCAGGGCCGGCGGGCCCAGCCCGTCCACGAACGCGAGGACGCTGACGACACCCTCGTCGATCCGCCCGAGCAGCCGGTACGGGTCCTCGCGGCGGTCCCGCTCGATCGCGCCGACCCGCTCCGGGTCGGTCCTGGCCCGCCCGAAGGCGACGCCGTCCCCGGCGGCAGCCACCAGCTCGGCCTCCCGCACCCAGTAAGGCAGCATCTCGGCCACGTGGGCGAGCAGCTGGCCGGCGTCCCAGCGCTCCCCGGTCTCCGGGTCGGCGCTGGTCAGGGCGCCGGGCGGCATGGCAGCGACGTGCGCGCGGATGCGGCCGGCGGCTGCCTGCAGGCGCGCCGCCCACCGGCCGGGGCTGACCGGGGCGGTCACGCGCCGAGCCTCGGCCGGACCCGCTCGGGGTCGGGGCCGAACGGGGCCGCTGCAGGCGCCACCACCCGGTTGGCCAGCACGCCGAGCCCATCCACCTCCAGCTCCACTTCGTCGCCGGGCTGCAGGTAGGGGTACTTCTCGCTGCCGTGGACGAGCGACAGCTCGAGGATGCAGCCGGTGCCGCAGGTGCCAGAGCCGAGCACGTCGCCGCGGCGCACCGGGGCCGCCTCGGCCGCGTAGGCGAGCATCTCGGCAAAGCTCCACCACAGCCCGTCGAGGTTGGCGCGGGAGTACTCCACCCCGTTGACCCGCGCGGCCATGGCCGCGCCCGGCACGGCGCGCAGGCCACGTGGCGCGAACTCGCGCGCGGTGACCAGCCACGGTCCGAGGGAGGTGGCGAAGTCCTTGCCCTTGACGGGTCCCATGGAGAGCTGCATCTCGCGGCGCTGCACGTCCCGGGCCGACCAGTCGTTCATCACCATGAAGCCTGCCACCAGCCGGTCGGCGTCGTCCAGGCCGACCTCGTCGGCCCCGGCTCCGAGCACGCAGGCGACCTCCAGCTCGTAGTCGAGCTCGGCCGAGCGGGGTGGGATGGCCACCGGGTCGCCCGGGCCGACGACCGCGTGCGGGTTGGAGAAGTAGAAGACCGGCAGCTCGTACCAGTCCGGGTGCATCTCCAGCCCCCGCCTGGCCCGCGCGGTGCGCACGTGCTGCTCGAACGCGTAGAAGTCACGCACGCTGGGCGGGCTGGCCACGGGCGCGAGCAGCCGGGCGTCGCCCAGCGGGACCGGCTCGCCCACCGGCTCCGGGCGCAGCTCGGGGTCGGCGTTGGCCGCCATGGCCAGGTCGAGGACCGCCTCGAGCCCGGCCTGCCCCTCGCCGGCGGCGACCGGCACGATCGTCTGGTCATCGAGATAGCCGACCCTGGCGCTGCCGGGGTCGGCGAAGCGGACGATCCTCATCCTGCTCGACTCCTCCTCGGACGCTCCGGGGACGCTGCGGGCGCGGCATGCCGCCCCCTCCGGTCACGTGGGCGGCGGCGTGCAGCGCCGATGGTACCGTCCGGCCGGTCGCCACGCGGCCGGTCGCCACGCGGCCCGGCTCGCTCACTGCCCTCGCGCCCCTTGTCCCTGGTACCGTCGCTCCACCAGGGTGGCCCCGGCGGAGCGGCCCCAGCTCCCACGCGCTACGAGGTACGTGCCCGGACAGGCAGGATGCGGATCGCCGCCGAGTAGTCCTTGGCCAGCTTGGCGGGGGTCCAGCCCAATGCCCGGATGCCCTCCCGGTACTTGGCCACGTAGGCCTCGAGCTGATCGGACGGGGGCGCGTCCGGGTCGACGGCGGCCGTGCCCTCGATGGTCACCACGTCCTCACCAGCCTCATCCGTGTCCAGGTGCACGGCGACCCGAGGGTTGGCGGCCAGGTTGCGCAGCTTCTGGGCGCCGGGCTGGCTGAAGACGAGGAGCGCCTCCCCGTCCCAGAGGAACCAGACGGGCGAGGCCTGCGGCTGGCCGTCGGCCCGCACGGTGGTCAGCCAGAGGATCTGCTCGGTGCGGAGGCGCTGGTCGGCCCTGGCGCCGGCCGCGGAGCCGAGGTCGAGCACGGCAGATCTCCCTCCTCGGTGGCGAGCGGCGCTGGGAGATCATGGTAGACGTGCGGCGGGTTCAGCAGAACAGCTGTCGAAGCCCCCGAAGAGGACCATGGCCCCTTGCCCGGCGCGCCGAAGCGGTAGGCGGGCAGACCGCCTCCCTCACATGGGACGTTGGCGGTTCAGCTGTCGTCACGTTGGCCACCTTCCAAGATCTGCTTCAGCGTGCCGAGGTTCGCCGCCACTGCTGCCCTCACCCGTGGGACCGCCAAAGGAGCAAGGACCCGCAGCACACCCGAGGGCGCAAGCTCCACCTTGTTGGTAAGCCTTGTCGCGCTCCCCACCGGCTCGAGCACATAGCTGGTCCGTGTCCGGAAGGACCCAAGCTGTCCTTGCACCGCGAGTCGGCTCACCGGCTCGAAGACGGCCACTTCGAAGCCCTCTTCGCTCCTGCTCGGTATGGAGCGGGTCTGGCGGAGGTGGTCCCCACCCCGACCGGCCCAGGGGACGTCTTCTTGGTCGCTGCGATCGCGTAGTTCCACCTCGGGATGTTCTCGAAGTCTGCGAGGAACGCAAAGACGTCCTCGGCGGGTCTTTGGATCGTCACCGTGTTCTCGAACGTCTCCATGGTCGTCTCCTGTCAGCATCAGCTCTCGAGCAGTCGTTGGGCAGCGGTGGGATCGTGCGCGGGCAGGACGACCAGGTCTGGCATCCTCGCCTTGAGGGCGAGCACCGTGTCGGTGGTCCTGGCGAGCTGGCTGCGGGCGCCGACGCCTGGCAGCTGGCGGCGCTCGAGCAGCCAAGCGCCGTAGGTGAGATCGCCGACCAGCAACAGCGGCGACCTCGACCGGCGCCGGATGAGCAGGGACACCGAGCCGGCCGTGTGACCGGGCGTGGGGAGCAGGACCAGCGAACCGTCCCCCATGACATCCAACGACTCGGCCACCGTCCACAGGTCCCGTCCGGAGATGGAGCGGGATCGCTCCCACGCGGTTTCGCGAGGCGCTCAGTCTACTGGCCTTCCACCCCCACCCCGCCCCTGGCCGGCCGCGACAACTTCCGCGACGACGCGGCCGAGCACCACGCCAGCGCGGCGCGAGGGATGCCCTCGCGCCGCGCTGGAGGCGGTCAGGCCACTAGCTGCAGCCGGGCATGCGGAAGGCCGCGATCCGGGTCTGCCAGCCCCTGGCCGAGGTCACCGCGTAGTACTCGTTGACATACCAGAAGGTGCAGTCGTCGGTGGGGTCGATGTTCATCGAGGTGTAGTCGCCCCAGCGGGAGAACCGGTCGGTCTGGGAGCCGCCGCCGTTGACGATGATGCCCTCGCCCTGCGGGAGTGTGTTGGCGGGGTCGCCCGTGAGCCGGCCGGTGTAGCGGATCCCCGGGAAGACGTCGATCCCGTTGGACACGCTGTAGCCGAGGGCCATGTTGCCCTGCTTGTCCTGGGCGATGCTGCCCATCCAGCGGTGGATGCCGTCGTCGGGCGCGTAGGTGGCCTGCTGCCAGACCACCGGCTGGTTGCCCGGACTCCGGATCTCGTACCAGCGGGTGCCGGCGATCTCCGGCCGCGCCTCCACCAACGGTTGGTCACCAGCGACTCGTGGGTGCCGAAGTTGCGGTAGGCCAGCCGCCAGATCGGCCGCTGCCGGTAGGACAGGATGTCGATCTTCCGCGGGGTGCCCGGTTGCGGGATGCAGTGGCGGGAGCCCGCCGGGGTGCACGGGAAGTCCGAGTCGAACTCGGCCACCGGGAGCTGGGTCGGTCCGGCAAAGGTGGCCTTCGGGGTGGAGCTCCAGATCACCGAGAACTTGAACACGTTGATGGCGTCGAACGGCGCGCCGTACGGACCCTCGTCGTCCTGGGTGCCGACGATGTAGCTGGGGCTGCCGTCCGGCGGCTGCTGGCTGCCGTCCAGGTCCGACGGGAGCCAGCCGTCACCGGTGACCCAGGGCGTCCTGCCCGGCGGGACCAGGAACGAGACGGCTCGGGCGGCAGGGTTGCCGTTGATCATCTTGCGCCGCTCCAGCGCGTAGACGCCGATCCCGGCGAAGGCGGCCGGCCCGAACTCCCGGGTGGTCAGGAAGTAGGCGTTCGGCCAGACGCCGTACTTGGGGTAGTCGGGGAAGTTGACGCCGGTGGAGAACGCGTACCGGAAGTAGCTGCCGGTCGGGTCCGGGCTGGTGGAGACCGCGACGCAGTTGTAGAAGGTCCCGCCGGGGACGGCGAAGCCGGCGGTGGTGAACTGGGTCAGGATCCAGCGGTTGGCGAGCTGGTCGTGGAGCACGATCGGGTCGCCGGAGTTGTCCTCGCAGTCCGGCACCTCGAAGCCGGCCCAGATCGAGGCAAGGCTCAGCGGCCCGAGCAGCCGCGTGCCGGTCTTCGAGAAGACCGCCCACGCCGTGTTGACCATCTGGACGTAGTGGTTGGGACCGACGTCGCCGACCGGGTCCGGCGGGATCGGGATGCCGCCGAGGATCGGGATGTTGGCCGTGGCAGGGATCCCCTCGAAGTTCACCGATGGCGCGGGGATGTCGAGGCCGGCCTGCCGGCCGGTGGTCGACTGGACCGCGGCGTCACCGGCGAAGCTGCGGCCCGCCGAGGCCAAAACAGCCCTTCGCGTCGCGTTCGCTGTACGCGATGATCCGTAGCGAGGAGGCAGCGATGAGCACGGCGTCCGTCTCGTACGGGCGTCGGGCCGAGGGCAAAGCGCCCGGGACATCCGGCGCTGTTTGAAGCGGGCGGTCGCCCGGCAGGTGTTCAGGCTGCTGGAACGCTACGGGCGCGCGGCCGTGGAGGTCGCCGCGGTGCGCTGCGCCAACCACCGTGCGTCAGCACCCTGCCCTCGTGCCATACTGCCCGGCATGCTGCGCACGGCCTTCACCGACCTGGTCGGCTGCCAGGTCCCCATCCAACTGGCCCCCATGGGTGGCGGGGTGGTGACCCCGGAGCTGGCCATCGCGGTCAGCGCGGCCGGCGGGCTCGGCATGCTGCAACGCGCCGACCCGGCCCCCCTGGCCGACCGCATCGGCCAGCTCGAGTCGCTGCCCCGGCTGTCAGCCCGCACGCCCAGCCGGGAGGTCACCGGCACGGTCGCGGCCATGGCCCTGTATGCCGGCCAGGGCGTCGGCCAGGTCACCCGAGTCACCCCGGCGGCGCAGGTCGTCGCCGAGCTCGCCCAGGGAGCAGAGCAGCTCCTGCGACGCTGAAGCAGGGCCACCAGCCACGAGAAGGCACGAACTGCTCCATCGCGGAGGCTTGACAACTCGCATCCCTGTCCTCGCCGCACTCGAAATACAGCTCGCGGTCATGCTGGGCCGGTAGGAGCCAGCCCGGCACGGTCGAGCCGGCCGGACAGTTCGTCGTACAGCGGCTGGATGACCGGACCGATCGACGCAGGCTCGAAGCTCGCCGCGGTGCCGGTGAGCTCCGCGACCCGGACTCCCGGGATGCGCTTGATCTGGACATCGTCGGCCGGCATGGCGCCCTCCCTTTCGATGATCTGGAGCCTCGCCTCGACCTGCGCCAACCGGGCGGTGTCGGTCGCGATCTGTGACTGCAGCTCGGCCTGCCGCAGCCGCAACCTCCCGCGCAACTCCTCGACGCTCACCTTGTCGTCCAAGATGGGCTGCATTTGCTGGAGAGTGAATCCCAAGTCCTTCAGCGCGACGATCCGGTTCAGCCGCGTGAGCTGCTGGGCCTCGTACGAGCGGTATCCGGTCACCTGATCGACAACTGCCGGTCGCAGCAGCCCGATCGCGTCGTAGTGCCGCAGCATGCGCACTGACACGCGGCCGTGTCTGGCGAAGTCTCCAATGCTGAACATGGCGCCTTCTGGTCTACGGCCTGACACAATGTCAGGGTCAAGGCCCGAATGGGCCTGTCTCCTGGGGTTGGTTGAGCCCCCTCGCGTCGTCGGCAGGATCGTGCAGATCGTCGGGCTCGGGGTGACCGGTGAGGGAGGCGCTGAGCAGGGCGGACCGGCGGTCGTAGGCGGCCCGGGCGGCGTCGATGTCGGGCAGGTGCTCGTCGGCCCACTCCACGAGGCTGCGGACCGTGTCGAGCAGGGTGCGGCCCATCGGCGTGAGCGCGTAGTCGACCCGGGGCGGGACGGTCGGGTGCACCGTGCGGGTGATGAGCCCGTCGCGTTCCAGCCCGCGCAGGGTGACGGTGAGCATGCGCTGGCTGATGCCGTCGATTATGCGGCGCAGGTCGCGGAACCGTCTGGTGCCGCCGCCGAGCAGGTGGATGACGTACAGCGACCACTTGTCGCCGACGCGGTCGAGCACCTCGCGGGCCCGGCAGCTCGGCGATACCAGCCCACGGGGCGGGTCGGGTGCGCGCATGGTTCTCCCCAGGTAACCAAGGCAGCTTGAAGTGCCTTCTTCCGGTCTCCCTCATGATCGCCCACCATGAGGTTGGTTACAAGAGAGAACCAGACGCGTAATCAGAACCAGCACACGAGGGAGAACCAGCATGTCGAGCACCGCCGTCGAGGTCCCCGGCTACCTGGCTGGCACCTGGACGATCGACCCCGCCCACTCCGACGTGGCCTTCACCGTCCGCCACATGATGGTCAGCAAGGTCCGCGGCCACTTCACCCGCTTCGAAGGCGAGCTCGTCCTGGCCCCCGACCCGCTCGCCTCCACGGTGACCGCCACGGTCGACCTGGCCTCCATCGACACCAACAACCCCCAGCGCGACGACGACCTGCGCTCGGCGAACTTCCTGGAGATCCAGACCCATCCCACCATGACCTACCGCTCGACCAGCATCCGCCACAGCGAGGACGGCTTCGACATCGACGGCGAGCTGTCGCTGCACGGGGTGACCCGGCAGGTCCCCCTCACGCTGGACGTCAACGGGTTCACCCGCGACCCCTTCGGCGGCACCCGCGCCGGGTTCTCGGCCACGGCCGAGATCAACCGGCAGGACTTCGGCATCACCACCAACATCCCCATGGACGGCGGTGGGGTGGTCATCGGCGACAGGATCCAGATCTTCATCGAGATCGAAGCGGTCCTCGGCCCGCCGCAGCCGCCCGGCGTCTAGCAGCGGTCGCGATCGGCGCCGACGTTCTCTGGTTCCAGCCGGGAACCCACACCACCCAAGCCATCCGCCAGGCAGCCGACGCCGGCCTGACGGTCGTGGCTGGCCGTTGCCTGGGGGCAACCCACGGCGAGCTGGGACTTGGACCAGGGCCAGGGCCACCTGCGAGGGCCTGAAGCCCACCCCAACGCCCGGTAGCTGTTCCGAGCGTCGCCTCTGGACCTTGACAGCGCAGGACTACCATCGACCAAACGAGGAGGGCTCATGAGCCACACGGTGGCCCTGCCGCAGCGCGCCGGGCCACGCCCGCGCACGACGCCCTGGGCGCCCCACATCCAGCAAGACCAGCACGCACCGGCGGACATGCAGGCCGCGCTGGCACAGCGCGTCTTTGCCCATGCCAAGATCAGGGGACGGGGGTCGGCTGGCGGGCGGTGGTGTCGACCGATGCCACCTGCGGGAGCCCCTGGGCGGCGCAGGGTCCTCGCTTGCCGGCCCTGCGCCCGATGATCACGTCGGCGCGCTCGCCGATGCGCCGCAGCAGCAGCAGCGGGGGCAGGGCCAGCAGCATGGCCAGGCCGCCGGCCACGTACCCGGCCGCCACCGACTGGGCGCGTGCGACGTAGCCGAGCCCGAGCTGCCCCCCGACCCCCCCGGCGCTGGCGACCAGCGAGACCGACGAGACGACCGTCGCGCGCTGCGGGGACGGCACGACCTGGTGCAGGTAGGCCTGCTGCACCGGCGCGCCGACACCTGCCGCGCCGGTGGCGACCAGCAGCAGTGCCACCGCCGGCCAGAACGACTCCACCAGCCCCACGCCCACGGCGGCGGCCACCGGGACGACCGCGGCCGCGATGAGCAGGGTCGTGCGCTTGCCGCAGAACCTGGTGAAGAACTCGACCAAGGTGTTCCCGGCGATGGTGGACAGGGCGATGAGCGCGGAGACGACCCCCGCCACCCACACGGCGTCCCTGCCAAGCAGCGCAAGGAAGTACGGCGGCCATGCGTAGAAGCCCCACATCAGGAACCCGCCGTGGACCAGCGACACCAGCATCAGCAGCCGGACCGGCCGGCTCCGCCACCCGTACGTCAGGCTCGCGTTCAGCACCCTGGTCATCTCGCTGGGCATCGCCGCGAAGCTGGTGGCGCGTGGCGTGAACCCGACGTCGTGCATCACCCGCAGCCCCACCAGGAACACCACGGCCAGCAGCAGCGCCCTGACCAGGAACGGCCACGCCAGGTCGAGGGTGCCGAGCACGCCGCCGCCCACCGACCCGACCAGCATCGCCACGCCCGACACCATCTCACCGCGCGCGAACACCCGGTCGAGCTGCCCCTGGTAGCCGGTGGCCTTGAGCGCGTCCACCAGCCACGCCTCCACCGCGCCGGAGTAGAAGCAAAAGCCCAGGCCGAGCACGACCGAGGCGGCCACGAACGGGACCAGCCCGCCGCCGACGGCCGAGATCGCCACGTAGCCGAGCGTGCCGACAAGCAGGGTGACGGCGCTCAGCAGGAACGACCGCCGCCGGCCGCTGGTATCGGCCACCACGCCGGTCGGGATCTCGAAGGCCACCATGCCGGCGGTGAACGCGGCGTTGGCGATGAAGACCTCGAAGATGTCCAGCCCGGCGTCCAGCAGGAACAGGGTGTTGACGCCCCAGATGACCGAGGCCGACAGCGTGAACAGCCCGGAGATGACCAGATAGGCCCGCACGACCGACGCGGGCGTCATCACCGGAGCAGTCGTCATGTCTTGGCTCATGTCAGCCCCTCACCACAGGGCGCAACGGCCTGGACCATCCCGCCATTCCGGCGGCTTGGTTCCGGGCGAGCGGGTTGGCTGCCGAGTCGTCCACGGCGGGGAGGGCCGGTGCCACCGGGCGCTCATCACCGCCGACCTGGCCTACCGCATGGAGCAGTTCGCCGACGGCGGCGTTGCGCGCGTCCTCGAGAACCTGCATCCCGAAATCGCCTTCGCGAACGACCTGCTCCAGATCGACAAACCGCAACACTATCACCACCGCTTCGACCTGGCCGGCACGGGCATCGTGCTGATGCCGTGCGTGTTCACCTGGCCGACGGTGGGCGTTGACTGCGGCGGCGTCGACCAACCCGTCCTCGTCTACCCCCCGCGGGGGCGTGGCCGAGCTGTGGCAGCAGCCGCAGGCCGAGCAGACCGACCCGCTGGCTGCCCTGGTGGGCAGGACCAGGGCCACGCTGCTGGCGACGCTCGGCCTGCCCAGGACCACCACCCAGCTCGCCGAGCAGCTGGACCTCAGTCCGGCCGCGGTCAGCCAGCACCTCAAGATCCTCAAGGACACCGCCCTGGTCACCGCGCGACGGCGCGGACGGATGGTGCTCTACCAGCGGACAGCGGCCGCCACCGCGCTGCTCGCGGCCATCCAGTCGGACGAGGAAGCCGGTTGACCACCCAGTCCGGGGTCGGGCGGTACCGCCGCCCACCAGACAGGGTCGGGGGGTCGACGCCGGTGTCGGGACCGTCGAGCACGGCGCCGTTGCGCATCACGTGGCTCAGCACGCCGTCGATGGAGACCAGCGCGGTCTCGCCGTCGCTGTCGACCCCGGCGAGGTAGCGCTGCACCATCGCGGTCCGCCCGGCCTGGTGCCGCCTGGCCAGGTGGGCGGCGGCCAGGCGGCGCCGGCCGGCGTCGGTGAGCTGGTAGCGGCCGGTGTCCAGGCTGGCAAGGCCCACCGTCGGCTTGACCACCCACTCGCCGTCCTCGGGCAGATCCCAGCATCCCACGCCCGGCGCCCGGGCGGGCGGCCGTTCAGGCGGACGCCGGGGTGGGGTTGCGAAAGGCCAGCAGCGCGGCCAGGAGGGCGGCCCCGAGCAGGACCACGCCGAGCAGGTACAGGGCGGCTGCGGCCACGCCGACGTCGAAGGGCGCCACCCCTGTGGCGGTCTGCAGCACGCTGACCGCCGCCAGTGCCAGGTAGCCGAGGGTGGCGGCCCGCACCAGGGACAGGCGCCGCCGCTCGTCGACGGCGGCGAAGGACAGCAGCCAGGCCAGCACTGGCAGCACCTGGATGGCGTGCAGCGACACGGCGTGCGGCACCTTCATCACGCCGGCCGCGCCGAAGGTCGTCAGGCCGATGGTCTGGCCGTCGCTGGCCGGCCCCACGCCGTGGCCGATCATCCAGCCGCCGACCCCTTGGGCGACCAGCAGGATCAGCAGCCCGGCGCGGATCGCCACGGCCATGCTCGGCGGGGCCTGCATGGCGGTGAACGCCAGCACCGTCAGGACCACGATGACGGTGATGGTGACCGCGATCGCGGCAGCGCCCAGCAGGAACAGCACGTAGTCCAGGGTGGTGTCGAAGTTGAAGTGGGAGGCGACGCCGCGCCAGCGCTGCACCGAGACCCAGGCGACCTCGTAGGTGTCGGCGGCGGCGAGCGGGCCGAGCAGCAGCCACCCGGTCCGGTCGG
>WNFV01001774.1_pt1 | contig 29208 bp, 33 predicted proteins | sample 5400101 | NCBI WGS metagenome assembly WNFV01 (sample SAMN13153361, study PRJNA577476) | soil metagenome | isolation source: 115 cm soil or saprolite under grassland replicate 1 | place: USA:California | collected 2016-06-15
CCACCGACACCGGCGCACAGCTGCATCCCGCCGACGTCACCGACCACTTCCACCACCTGGCCGCGCAGGCCGGGCTTCCGCCGATCCGGCTGCACGACCTGCGCCACGGCACCGCCACCATGGGCCTGGCCGCCGGCGTGCAAATGAAGGTCATCTCCCGCCGGCTGCGGCACTCCAGCCCCAGCTTCACCTCGAAGTTCTACGGCGACGTACTGCCCGAACTGTCCCACGCCGCCGCCGAGGCCACCGCCGCCGTCGTCCCCCGACGACGCCGCTCGGGCACCACGTCGACGTAACCCACTGGCGGGCGGCGCCGCGACGAGGTCAACCAACCCGACAGCGGCGCCGCCCGACCGGCAAACCCGGCGCCCCAACAACGGGCCGGCACGCCGACACCCGGGTGGTGGGAACGGCGGGTTAGCAGCCTCGGCCGGCCAATCGGCTGGGTAGGTTGGTTGCCATAGGCGGTAGCGGTCAGGTCAGCCTTGCCCGGTCCTGGTGGGCACGTTGCCGCACCGCCACGGCGAAATCGCCCTCGACCTTCGCCCCGATCCGGTCGTAGTCGTCCTCGTCGGCGTCGTCGAGGTCCTCGGCCGCCTGGCTGACCCCCTCCTCCCGGTACACCAGCAGACAGCCGCGCATCCCATCCAGGAGGTGTTCGAGCAGGTCCCGGGCCGGCCGCAAAGGGTCCAGCGGGGTCACGCGCGCCAACAACCCCGCGAGGACCTCATCCCGCTGCCCGGCCGGCAGGCGGGCCACCTGCTCGCGGGCGGCAGCCACCAGGTCGGGCAGCCCGCCCGGATCCGGATGCCGGCCCTGGCGTACCGCGGCGGCGTCGGCCAGCAACTCCAGCACCACCTCACGCGGCGCGGCATCCTCGCCGAGGATCGCCTCCACCACCATGCCGGGCACCTCCACCGACACCGCCTCGATGTCATCGGCGTAGCCGAACACCTCCGACGGGGCGATCCCCGCCGCGTCGGCAGCCACATCGGCCGCCGCGGCCAACCAATGCGCGGCCGCCACACACGCCGCCGCCGGATCAACCGTGGTCAACAGCCGCGGCGTACCCAACGGATGCTCGGCCAGCAGCCGGTCGGCCGCCTGCACCTGCACCGGGGAGGCATCCACCCGGTCCAGCACCACCGCCTGCACCGCCCGCTCGGACAACTCCCCCCGCTCGGCCGCCGCCACCGCCTCGATCTCCCGACCCGCCTCGGCCAGCACCGCCCCGGTCAGCGCCGGGTCGCCGACCTGCCGCAGCACCCGCCCCAGCCCGTGCGCGGACTCCACGACCGGGTTGTAGGAGACCAGCAGCAGACTCCGCTCATCAGGCATCCGCGGCTCGGCGATCGCCTCCAGCACCTCGACGAACCCGTCCCGCTGCTGCTCGCGACGCCACCGCTCCTGCTCGTCATCGGCATCGGCCGCCGTGGCCGGACGGGTGTAGGTGTCCCACAACGCCTCCGACAGCCCAGTCAGTGCCTCACACAGCTGCTCGCCCACCGCACGATCGGCCGAGGCCGGCAACGCGCCGACGGTCGCGGCGTGCTGCCCCACCCCGACCGGCCACACCGCCCACACCATCCGCTGCTCGACATCCAGGCCGTACGTTGTCATCTCCACCCCTCGTGGTCGACCGCGGCACCAGCCAACGCGGCACCCCGGTCATCGCCGCATCCCCGGCGGGGGCCGGGAACCTGCCGCCGCGCTTGTTCGTCCAGCCGAATGGGCAACGCTCAGAGGTTGCTCACCCGGCCGGCAGCAGCGCCAGGTCGCTGTCCATGCGATCGGCCACCTGGTCATCGATGTCGGCCATCGCGCGGTCGAACGACCAGCGCCTCCCGCGCAGGTTCTTAATGGTCTCGGCCAGGCCGCGTCGGGCGTAGACGACCGTCTCGTCGCTGAGCACCACCGACAGGCTGCCGGAGCGATGGCTGTCCTGAAGCGACGACCCCAGCAGGGTCAGGGCGTTGCTGGCGTCGTCGAGCACACCCACCGCCGCCCAGGTGGCTGCCTTGCCCGCACCGATCGTGTCGTGGTTGAGGCTGACGCACCGCACCGCCTGGCCCAGCGAAGACACCAGCCGCCCGACGCCGCCCAGGTCCAGGATCACGTGCGGGGTGTCAGTGACCTCCCGGCGCCGCAGCCGGTCGGCCTGCGCGATCTCGGCCGCCAGCTCCGAGATGTTGATGCTGCCGGCGTAGCTGCCCAGCACCGTCGCCACCTGCACCCGCAGCAGGTCGGCCATCACCTGGACCCGGTGCGCGAGGAGATCCTCCAGCAGCCCATCCGAAGGCTCGAACCCCTGCTCTGCGCATTCGTCGCGTAGCCGCTGGACAAGCCGGCGGAAATCGGCCCGTCGACGCATTTGGACCGCCTCTTCCTCCTGGAGGTCACGCCATCGCGCCCATGCTAGTAACCCGTCCATCCGGGGGGTGCATGACGGACCGGCGGTAGCGGCCCGTTCTCCGCCTCACCTGCCCAACGCGTGACCGGTCGCGGCGTTACGGCCGGAGATGGCCAACGTGGCATCAGTCGCATCGACCGCCACCCCCGGGGTCGACCGATCAGTCCGGGGCCGGAGCGTGTCCATGACGCCCACGTCGTGCTCGCTGGCCGCGTCGCCACGCTTGCGGGCTTGGGTGCTGGTCAGCGGCGGAAGCCACGATGCGGGTCGCGGGCAGTGATGTTGTTGAACTCCTCGAACCAGTGGTCGAGCTCGCCGGCCCCGGCGGCATCGGCGGTGTAGAGGTAGCCTTCGTAGTCCTTGTCCTGGAACAGCACGTCCTGCAGACGGTCCCAGGCGAAGTCGTGCGCCGAGACTGGCAACCCGTCCAGTGTGATCATGCCGTCGGCGGCGAGGTCGCCAGCCATGTCGCGGGCCTGTTCGATCAGGATGTCCAGGGCGATCTCCTCGGCCACGCACGCCGGCAGCGGCAGCCGCCCCGCCGCCAGGTCGCAGGCGAGGTCGTCGAAAGCGCGCGCCATCCGCCGGAAGACATACTGGTGCTGGCCGCGCACCACCTCGGGCAGCACCATGTCCGCCGCAGCGGCCCGGCCAGGGTCCTGGCCGCGTTCGGCGTCGTCGTACACCTCGTCGGCGATGAGCCCGGCGACGTGGTGCAGCACCGCCGCAGTCCGCGGGGTCACCGCCGGCGGCAGGCCGCAGATGTCGCAGTCGTCGTCGCGGCAGGCCGGGCAGTCCACGCAGCCGGTCCGGCAGCCGGTGGTGCACACCGGGCAGTCCGGTGGGCAGCCGTGGGTGGGGAAGCGTTCGAACCCGGCCACCACCGGCCGACGTAACGCGACCGCGACCCGGCTCACCTCCGCCTCGTCGTCGACGCCACCGCCGGCCAGGGTCGCCACCAGCGTGGCCACCGCGCCGCGGACGCTGTCCGGCGCACCGTGCAACGCCGCGCCGATGCGGGCATCGGCGTCGACCTGGCGCAGCAGCACACCGGTCAGACCATCGGCCAGCGCGACCGCCGTCGCTTGGTCGGGGAAGGTGGCAACCGCCTCGACCACCTCGCCGTCCCCGCGATCGAGCACCGCCAACACACGGTGCTTGCTCGGCATATGCATCGGCAGAAAGGCCAGATAACGGGCATCCATGCCCATAGGCTCCTCCGTTGTCGTATCTGTGCGGCATCGTGCGCAGGCCAGGCCGCCGGGCGCGCCAGCAGCACCTTGCGGCGATGGCGGCGGGTAGTGCGTTTGTGGTGTGGGTTCGCTGGTGGTCCGGGTATTTCCGCGGACCCCGTGGCGGCACGAGCATACGCCTGCCGTGCGCGGCGCCCCCACCGGCGCACCCAACCCGGGGCACGCCGGGGACGCTGTTCGCCTTCAACTACCCGCTGGCGCCGCCCCCGAGGGATGGGCGCGGTTTGCCCGGCTGGGCAGACCTATGCTGCGAAGATCAGGTGTGTCGCGCCGTCGACGCGCCGGCGCGTCGACCACGGCAGGCCGGCTGTCGGCTCTGCGGTGCGGCGGGCACCATCGTGCACGCCCGCGACCCGCGCGGCCCGCCCGTCCGCGCGTACCGACCAACCGAACGCCGCTCGGCCACGGAACCGAGACGAAGCCAACGGCGTGAACTGTGACAGCCGCACCGCGGCGTAGGGCACGGGGCGCCGCGCGTGTCGGCGGAACAGGACACCCACGTCATGACCACCAACCGCACCCACCAGGCCCGGCTTGGCCCGCGCCCTGGCCGCCGTCGCCGACACCGGCTACCAGACGGCGCTGTCACAGGTGATCCGGACCCCGAATCGGGACTGCTGCTCGACCGGCTCGACGAGGCCGGCATGCGCCGCGGCGACCGCCCGTCACGGAGCGACGGGGTGGTCGTCACCCGGCGGTGTGCCCCAGCGGTCGGCGTGCACGGCGGCGTGCAAGGGGCGACGTTGACGCCAGCCGTGCCGTTCCAGATCCGGTACGGCTTCCAGGTGGGTGACCGGTCCCAGGCACAGCCACGCGACCGGGCGGATACCGGCCGGGATGCCGAGCAGGTGCTGAAGGAACTGCTCCCGGTAGAACGACACCCAGCCGACGCCGAGGTCTTCGGCGGTGGCCGCCAGCCACAGGTTCTCAATGGCCAGGCACACCGAGTACAGGCCGGCGTCGGCGATGGCGTGCCGGCCCAACACCGCGGGGCCACCGCGCTCGGCGTCGTAGGTCACCACGATCGACAAGGTGGACTCCAACACCCCGTCGATCTTGATTCGGGCGAACCGGTCGGCCACGTCAGGTTCGAGGGTGGCGGCGAACACGTCGCGCTCGTGGCGGACGTGCCGGTGGAACGCCTCCCGCACGGCCGGGTCGCGTATCACGATGAAGTCCCACGGCTGGGACAGTCCCACGCTGGGCGCGGCGTGTGCGGCGGCGAGTACGCGATCGAGCACGTCGGCCGGGATCGTGGCGCCGGTGAACTGGCCGCGGACATCACGGCGGCGGTGGATGACGTCGTAGAGCTGGCTGGTCATGGGCAGGCTCCCGCTGCGCTCACGCCCCAGGGCTGGGGCTGTGTGGCGCGAGGCCGGTCTTCGGACTTCCAGATCGACGCCTGACCGCCCGCCTTCCCAGCCCGAAGGCCAGTGGCTGCGCATGACGCGCGTGGGCGGCAGCTCCCTGGTCACCGCGGCGGGCCCGTGCCGGACTCCCACCGGCTTCCCGATTCTCCCCGCGAGCAGCGGGGCACCTCGCAAACAGTTCGTGCCGCCCGCCACGGTACCGGTGCCGGCGTCCCGCCGACCGGCCACACCCGGGGTGAACGCGTCGTGCGGACAGGTGCCCGGCCCAGCCGCTCGGCGGTTGCCCGCCGTACCGGAACTGCCGTTTTGCGCATCGACCCCGGTGTCGGACCGACGTGGTCGGGCCGCCCCGAACCCGCACGGCGGGTGCCCGCGGTGGCGCGGCCGTTCCTTGCGCGACACCACCACACGAAACACGTGGGGGTGCCCGACCCCCCTCCAGGTCGGGCACCCCGCGGTCTTCGAGCCTGCGGATTTCGAGCGGCTACGGCTGCGGCGGCACCTGCATCGCGTCGGCGATGTCGCGTAGCAGCGCCTTCTCGTCGCTGTCACCGGCGTTGACGACCAGGTACAGCGCGACGACCTGCGCGGCCGGCGGCGTCGTGGAACTCAGCCGCAGCGTCCAACCGCCTTCGCCCGCACCCTCGCCCGCACTCAGCCGCGCATCCTGGCCCTCCGTGCGGTCGATGACGGCAACGACCGCCCCGCCGTCCGGCCTCGCGTAGGTGACGATGCCGTCCTCGCCGTCGCGGGCCGTGTAGTCGAGGTCGGTCAACTCCCGGACGAGTGCGCCGAAGGGATCATCGGGATCCACCGGTGCCCGCAGCGCTGTCAGGTTGTTGGTCATGGAGATCCTCCCGTCGCACGCCGATGCACGATGCACCAGTCGCGACGGATGCAATAGCCACTCCGGGAAGCGATCAAGTCGACCGGGCGAAGGCGCCCGGGGATCGGCAACCATCTGCCGTACCCGCGCCGCCGTCGTTGGCGGTTTCCGCGGGTTGCGGTCGCCCGGTCGCAGGCCCGACCCCTGTTCGCGTGGTGGACTGGTGCGCGGCGCCCATTCGTGCCGGGGTGTGACAAGCTCAGCAACCCGAGTCGCGGTCAGTTGCCCGCCCATACCCTTTGGATGGCCGCGGACGCCTTCTCGACCAGGCTTTGCGAGATTCGCCCTGCGCGTACGCGTGGCACCCGGGCGCTCGCGTTCCGCCTTTGACGTGTGGCCTCGGCCGCCGGGTGGTGTTTGGTGAGGTTCGGGCGTCGATCGCCCCAGCCGGTCGCCTGCTCGTATGCGCAGCTGGCGAGCGTCTCGACGGGCATGTGTTCGAGCGTGTGGGTCGACAGTGAGAACCGCAGCGGGTCCGGTGCGCCGAGGCCGCCGGGCGCGACGGCGAGGCTGACGAATTGTGCGAGCATGGAGGCGGTGACCGACGGGGCCAGCAGGGACACGTTCTCTCGTGCCGGCGCCTTGAGTCCGGCGGTTCTGATGTAGGTGTCGTCGTCGAAGAGCCCTGCCCGGTCGCGGGCTACCTGGGCTCCGTCTATCTGGCCGTTGCACTGCAGACAGGGTCGGCCCTGGGTGATGACATGTGCCCGCCAGGTGGCGTTGCGCATGCCGCCTTCAGGGAACGGCTCGACCGCCAACCCGCCGTCGATCACGGGGATGAGATCGCTGTAGGCGAGCTGGTTGAGCACGGCGCGTGGCCACGGTCTGTCCACGCAGCTGAAGATGACGTCGTGGTCGAGCGCTGTGCGCTGCCCCTGTGGTTCGCAGATGCTCAGGTCGTAACCGGCCAGTGCTGGTGTCGCGGCGGTCGCGGCTGCCCTCATGGCCCGCAGCGCGACGTAGATCTTGCTCCGAAACAGCGCCGCGTCGATTCGGGTGGCCGTGAGGAGGCGGTCGAGGTTGATTTGTTCCACTGTGTCGAAGTCCATCACGGAGACGTGCTGCACACCTGCCTGGACAAGACGGATGGCGAGGTCGAGTCCGACGGTGCCGACACCGACCACGAGGATGCGTAGCCGGGCCAGGTCGACTTGGACGGCCTCGCCCCACGCGGAGACGGTGCGGACCTGTGCCGTGGTGGACGCAGGGGCGGGTCGGAGCGTGCCGTTCCAGCTCACCCGCAGCGCGGTCCCGGCGACGCGGACGCTTTCGGCGTCGTGGTGGCCGCGTTCACTGTTCCAGGACCTCGCCGACCAGGTGCCGTCTGCTGCGACCGTCATGCCAACGAGCGGATGCCCAGCGATGGTCTGTGCCACGCGTGCGTAGGAATGCTCGGTCTCGCGATCCACACCGCTCATGTCCTGCCATCCCGCGCTCTGCGGGTGTGAGTGCATGAGCGCGATGCCGAGTCCCTGAACGGCAGCCTCGCTGGCTGCCCTGACGACGTATCGCCCGGAGAACGAGGCGTTGCCGTGGACATTCCTCTCGCCTTCGAGCGGCAGGACAAGGTCCGTCAGCACGGTGGTGGTGCGCCGGTCTCCGGTTGATGGCGTATACGTCGCCAGGCAGACGTCCTCCTGTCCATCAAGCCTGAGCAGGTGGCGGCGTGCTCGCGCGTCGAGTTCGCTGGTCATTGCCACGGATATCCTGGTCACACGGCACCTCCCAGGACGCCCCGCACGTGGGCAAGCCAGGCGGCGACTGGCACCTGGGCCGTGCCCCAGGCGGGGATGTCGCGCGAGTGGGACACCCATCCCGCCATGGGGGACCCGCCGGCGTTCGTGGTCGCGAAGGTCACCTCGGCGGGCAAGTGGATCCAATGCGGCGGCGTAGCGGGCCACGGCGCAACCTCGTCCACGCTCACGCCGGTACGCACGGCGCGGCCCGCCAGCGCCCCGGCCACCGGGGTGACGGCGTAGGTCACCAGGGCGGACATGACGACCGGCTCGGCCCCGAACTCCTCGAGCGCGGCCACGAAAGCCCCAACACCGGTGGCGGAGACGACCTGCGCGGTCACGCCACGGTGCCCTGTCGGTTGACGCTGACGAACACGTCGCCGTCCTTGACGTTCACCTTCTCCTGGTCACGGAACGTCTCCACCTTGCCGTGCTTGCCGACGCGGGTGAGGTCGTAGCCGGCCGCGGGGAGTCCGGCGAGCGCCAGCAGATCCGCCGCCGCGTGGTGGCGGTCCTCGACGGTGAAGGGCTGGCCGTCGATAGTGATCCGGATCTCGTGGTGGTGGCCCGGGCTGGAGTTCATGGCTTCGGCGGTCATGGGTCACTCCTTGGGTTAACGACGATCTCGAGTTGACGGTGACCTCGGGTCTGCTTCCCGATGTCTGCCTCGCCCGGTCCAAGACGTCGCACGTGTTCCTCGTGTCCGGTCGTGTCCGATGCTGCGGTGACCCACACGGGCGCTACGGTGAGATCGCCGACAGGTACGGGGAGTTGTCGGGCGACACCGGACAGATCGCCACGGTGCGACGTCAGGACGGGGGGAAGGGCCTTTCGAGACCGGCCTGGCAGGAGGGTTGACGGGCACATGTCGCGCAGCGCTGGTCGGTCCCACGCCTGGCTCCCCCGAAAGAAGGGGGAGCCAGGCGAACCCTTCCTGCCCAAGGTGGGAGAGCTGTACCTCGTCAACACGATCATCTACTCGATCGGCCACGACCCGGCCGCCGACCGGCCAGCGGTCGTCATCTGCGTCCCGCCGGAACCGCCCTCACGGAGTCCGATCCAGCTCGTGACCCGTACCTCGAAGCGGGCCCCCGGCGTACCGCACCCCGCGGACCTGGCGCTGAAGTTGGACCGCGACGGGGTCTTCTCCGACCTGGCCTCCGTCGAACGCCAGCTGTGGCGGCCGGAGAACGTCGAGTACCTCGGAGTGTTGCCCGAACCCTTCCTGTCCCACGTGTTGAGGCGGTTCTCGTGACCCCGCGCGAAGAGCTCCTCAGCACCGGCCGGCTCGGGCCCGCCGGCGCCGAACTCCTGTACAAGACGGTCTGGCTGGTCGCGGTCGGACATAGGTTCCCGCCGCCTGAAGGTTCGGCCAGTTGGGACGAGACCGCGGTGACCGAGACCGCCCACGACTTCGTGAGGGATGAGCGCGGGGCGAAGCGTCTTCTCGACGTCGCTGTCCGCTCAGTGGATGAGAGATCGTTCGAGCGGCTTCTCGAGGCGGCCGTCCTGAACTTCCTGCGGGACGTGGCCAGAGGCACCGACTTGGGCAAGCTCATCGTGCGGGTCAAGGAGATCCTGCGCGACGAGAAAGACTTCGAGGTGGTAACCGGGTCTCCTGAGCGGTGGACGCTTGCCGGAGGTCCGACCGTGCCGAGCGCGGCGAGCCCTGGCCAACTGGCGTCTGCGACCGCCGGGGTGGAGGTCGCTGTACCCAGATGGACCAGTGAGCGCCGGGACGCGCCGTTGGCGGACCGGCCCTCCTTCGTCCGACTGATGACCAGCGTGCTGACCGCCGGGGCCGGTAGCCTCACGGCAGTCGATCTCGCACAGGCCCTGACGGCCCGCCTCGACCATCGCAGAACAGCTAATACCGTAAACCTGGACATACAGGAACGCGTGGCGGAACCCAGCTGGATCAGGGGCGACCCAGCCACCCGTACCCTGGCCGAACTCCACGCGGTCGACATCTTCGACTCGCTCAGCGACAGGGAGCGCATCATCGTCACAACGTTGGACAAGAACGTGCGTGACCTCGCGCGGCTGATCGACTCGGGCAAGACGCAGGCAGCGCTCATCCGCCAACGGCTCATCGACCGGCTCCGCGACGAACTGGCTGACGACGAACACCCAGACAGTACCGCGACCATCCTGTGCGAGCTTTGCGAGGACTGGCTCGAACGCCGGACAGGGAAGGACGGTGCAACGTCTAGTGACTGACGAGCGCAACCAAAGGGGTGATCACCGGTGACGGCGAACGTCCATCCCTCGTCCAGCGAACTACTCGCGGCCCTGCACGATCCTGACCAGGCAACATCCACGCTCGAACACCTCGACGAGTGCCTGGCGTGCCGCGTCCGCCTGTCCCGCATCCGCCAGGCGTCGGGTCTTGTGCCGGCCAACACCGACAGCCTCCAGCGCATCGTGGAAGCCTCGACGCCACTCCCGGAGGCCCTTGCCGATCTGGTCTCGGGCGGCCAAGGCGGCGAACCCCAACCGAACGAGATCTGGCGCGTCGGACGAAGTGAAGTGCTGCTGGTGTGGGTCCGACGCGTCTTCGACGATGGCGTCGCCGACGTCGTCCCACTGGTGCTCGACGTCGAGCTCGCAGACCAGGAAAGCGTCGTGGTCGGCGCGGACGCGACCCCTCTCGCCACTGAGACGGCCGCCATGGTCGCGCTGCGGACCCACATTCACACGGGCGCGTTCCTCAACAGAGTCGGAATCCTCGACATAGGTAAGGACGTCGCCGAGGTGATGACCGCCGTGCGAGAGGGCCGCCGGCCCAGCGGCGTCCGGGTGGGCCCACCGATCAACGATGACGACGACCAGCGACTGGAGTACCGGCAGGCATTGCGCGACCTTCTCGCGGAACTTTCGCCGAGCGCGTGGCTTGAGACCGAGGACGACCCTATGGCGGGCGCCGAACAGGAGACAAGCGAGTCCGCGGCGAGCCATTCACCGGGCGACATCGACACCATCAGGACAAGCCTCGGCGAACGGCTGCGGGGCGTGCGGTTCATTGATCTCGCACCGCACACCGTTGCCGTCGACACCAACGTCCGCGCTACGTGCGTCTTGAAGGTCCTATACCTGAATACCACGATCATCGTGGCGACACTCCACGGTGGGAGCCAGATCGCGTTTCCCGACACCCGGGCCGTCGCCGCGGCGTGTCGGACGATGACCCTCGTCGAGACAGACGTCGACGCTGTAGCCGTCGCCATCCCGCGAGGCGAATGGCCAGCGCTGCTCTTCACGACGGCGTACATGCGCACCGCCCTTGAGCTTCCCGGGGGTTCCCTAACAGGACCCGCCGCGACTCTGGCTGGCTACGGACTCGTCGACACCCTGTGCAAGCACCTCGAAGGGGCTATACCCGTGTGGGAGATCACAGAACGGGCAAGCAACCGTATCGGAAGGACCGACCTTCACCAGATCGCGGCACGGCACGCTGGCACGTCGATCGCACAGATCACGCTCGAAGGGCAACGGGCGCATCAGGCAGCAAAGCGTGCCACCTGGGGGAACCTTCCAGACCGGCTCGACGAACGAGTGGCGAGGTTCGTCGTCGCCGTCGTTAACAACGAGACCGTAGAGGACGCTTTGGCCGAACTCGACCTGGAGACACGCGGTGATTAGGCGACTGACATTGAGGAACTGGCGCAGCTACGAGGACGTCACCATCAAGTTCGAGGCAGGGACAACGTTCGTAGTCGCATCCAACGGCGTGGGCAAGACCTCGTTGGTCGAGGCTGCACGGTGGGCGCTCTTCGGCACGATCGCCTCAGGTGGCCACGGCGCGATCCGCGCAGGCGCAGCATCCGCCGTCGCAACTGTCGAACTCGAACTTCCCGACCTGCGCGTCCTCTCTGTCGAAAGAACGCTCGCAGGCAAGGCCCGTCGCGCCGCCGAGACCCCCGTAGTCCGCCTCAACGGAGCACTCGTACCCCACGAGGAACTCGAGCGGCATCTGACCGGCGCCTACGGTACCGAGCCCAGCTTCCTCGCCCGTCTAACCATGCCCGCGGTCGACCGAGACCATGACATGCCCACGGCACTGGGCCTGGAGGAGCACCTCGGCCGGTACTACGGAATCGACGGCCTCAGAACTGCCGTCGAGCAGCTTAGCGCCAGGCGTAAGGCCATCGAAGCCCATATCAAGCGGATCAAAGACGCGAACTCGACTAGTTCACAACGGCTCGCCCAGCTGCAAGACGACGTGGAACGAACGGCACGCCAGGTCGAACAAGCCACCGAAACACACAAGGCCGCGCAGGACAAGGTCGACACGGCGAGGGATCGGGAACGCCGCCTAGCCGAAATACAAAGGTGGCAGGACAGCCATTCGGCCTGGACCGAAGCCGTCGAACGTCTGGCTCTACGGATCTCCGCCGACCTCGGCCGCCCCGTCGCTGTTGACGGCTTCGAAGTAGCGCTCGACGAACGCCTAGCCGATCTCGACCGGCAGATCGAGGCGGTCCGTATCGAGCTCGCGGTCAACGCGGCCAAGGAGGCGGCCTTGACGGGCAACGAAGAGCGTCTCGATGCTGCACACGACGACTGCCCAATCTGCCGGCGGCCACTCGATGACAGGACAATCGCACTGGCCCACGAGGCTAACGCACAGGACCTTGCCGCCGTCCGTGGCGCAATCGTCGAACTGAGGACCTCCGAGACCGACCTGCTCGCCCTGCGCGAACGCATCAAGACCGCCCAGAACGAGTGGCGACGAATCCCGTATCCCGGAGAGCCACCCCAAGCATCAGAAGCCGACGACGAGCCCGTTGCCAGGACACCACTTGCCGCAATGGCCGAGAGTGCGCTCAGCGCCCTGGTAGAGGCTCGCGCGGCCAATGTCCAGGCCACAAGGGACCTCAATCAGGCTCGCACGGCCGACGAGGCGATGCGTGAGCTTGAGTCGCTATTCAGCCAGGAGGCAATTCTCAGAGCGGCCGCAGAGGCGACCGAGTCGACGCTCACAGAACTGCTCGACGAGACGATTCGGCCTCTCGCAGCTGAGATAGACCAGCGATGGAAGGCGTTGTTCCCAGACCGAGGAGATCTCAACACTTACTCGGATGGAAACATCACGAGGACGGTCAACGGGCACCCGCTGCCCTACGATTCGTTCAGCACCGGCGAGAGCATGAGCGCGACCATTCTTCTGCGGCTCCTCGTTGCACAGATGGCCACGACCGCAGACTTCTGCTGGTTCGACGAGCCGCTGGAACATCTCGACCCGGATGTTCGTCGCAAGGTGGCGAGCATCCTATCCCGTGTCACTGCCGGAGAAGGTCCGTTAAGGCAAGTAGTGGTCACCACCTACGAAGAGCCGCTTGCGCGCCACCTCCACGCTCGAGACGAATATGGGGTTAGGCTTCTCGACGTACGCCAGGCGGGCTGATCAACGACGTCCAGGCCGTTGCCGACACAACCTCCCAGTCCTGGTCGTTGATCTGGTACGAGAATCGTCCACCTGGGGCTTGAGGTCAGCGGAACGTGCGCGCGCCCTCCCGCAAGGACGGTCGGACATCACGTTCACGCGCTCCCTCGACTCTCCCAACGCGCCGACCATCTCCGCACGTGGGCGATGCAGGACCGCTTCGCCACTGTCGCCCGCCGACGACGGACACGGCGTGGCCGTCCGGCAACAACGAGACCTGGTGCGCAGCGACGCGCTGACCGATCACCAGACCGCCACGGCGTTACGCGGGGGTGGACCACCGCCACTGTTTCGATCTCCTTAAGTGTCAACCCGGGCGAGCACAGGTTGACGATCACCTGAACGTGAGCGTGTTCCGGCAGGTCGCCGCTGTGGCGGCTCGGCGAGTGCGGAGTTGTTGCTTGCGTGATAGTCGATCCAACCCGGGTCCACGCCCTCGGCGGGACAACGCCCGGCTGACCAGACCCGCGCAGCCTCACCGCCCCGACCGCCCGCCGCCGTCTCACGCACTGGGCGGATCCGGGACCAGCGCACGCGAGCGTCGTTGGGTCTACCTGCCGACAGGCGCCGGGCCACAGGCGGGGCCGCCGACCTGAAGCGCTGGTTACCACCCCTGCGCGCAGTCTCGCGTCCCTGGCCTGGCTGACCCGGGTCCGCCACCCGCTCGGCGGATGCGGTCAGCGCAGTCCAGAAACAATGTCGTTGAGGTCGAAGGACACCGGTTGCTCAAGCTGGGCGAAGGTGCACGAGCCCGGGGTCCGATCGGGCCGCCACCGCACGAACTGGGCGGTGTGCCGGAACCGGACGCCTCCCATGTGGTCGTAGTGCACCTCAACCACCCGCTCCGGCCGTAGCGGCACGAACGAGAGATCCTTACCGACGTTCCACCGCGAGCCCTCGTAGTCCCGCGGATTGCGCACATCCTCCACCCGGTCGGCCCAGTTCCACGGATGCTGATCGAACGTAGTGACCAGCGGCTGCAGTGCCTCGAAGTCCAGCCCCGCGTCGGTGGCCAGGACGATCTCCCCGTCGACCACGCACCGGTCGGGCAGCTCGGCTTTGAACGCCTCGACCAATTCCGGGAAGTAGCGGGTCATCGGGCGTTCGTTGCGGCTGCCGATCTCGACCTCGTCGCCGTCCCGGAAGATGATCGACCGGAAGCCGTCCCACTTCGGCTCGTACGACCCGGACCAGGGAATGGTCGCGACCGACTTGGCCAGCATCGGCGCGACCGGGGGCATGACCGGCAGTTTCATGCCGCCATTCTGCGCACCACCACGGCGGCAGGGATAGCACCGCACGAAGGTGGCTCGGCGCGGAGCCGGCCATGGCGGGATCGGGACAGCGTGACCGGCCGGCTGGTGATGCCCGGCGTCGGCCCCGGTAAGGCCGCTCTTGGCGACGAACCTGATGTGCGCACCCGCGTACCGGGGTTGCGTGGCGGAGGGCGGAACCGTCGCGCAGGCTGATCGCGGTGCGCCCGTCCGATACCCGGGTTGCCTCGCCTCGAGACGGCGGCGCGACGGGACCGGGTGCGGGCGGATGGGCGCTTGTCCGCCGTGCGTGGAGAACCTACAAGCGATACGTAACCGTCGGCGGCGGAGCACGACGATGTGGCTAGTGGGGTGGCCACGAACGTTCACCGGGTTGGCCGGCGCGTTGAGCAGCGGAAGTCCGCTGCTCCCGACCCGGCCAAGGTTGGTGGTCACCCCACCTAGGCGAGGATCCTCGCGATGGTGTCGAGGTCGCTGATGGCGTGGGCCTGGAGTAGGGCGGCGAGCTGGTCGGCGGGCAGGATCCGGATGCCGAGTTGCTCGGCCTTGTCGGCTTTGGTGCCTGCGCCGTCGCCGACCACGACCAGGTCAGTGTGTTTCGATACTGAGCCGGATGATCTGCCGCCGAGCGTTTCGACCGCCTCGTTGCCTTCATTGCGGGTCAAGCCGGGTACGGCGCCGGTGACGACGACGGTCATGGGAGTGCAGTCCGGCTTGCGCAGCGGCTGCAGCGGCGTGGCCGCGGCGTCCGGAGCCGGTTGCCGCAACTCCGCCGCCGGGTTCGGTCATGTTGACACCGCGCGCGGTCAGGTTGCCGATCAGCGGGGCCAGGTCGACGAGTTCGGCGGCGATGGTGACCGCCCGTTCCGGGCCTACACCCTCGACCTGTTGCAGGTCCTCGACGCTGGCGGCGAACAGGGCCTGCATGGTGCCGAAGTGCCGGGCCAGCCGCCGGGACATGGACCGGCCGGTCATCCGTACCCCGAGCCCGGTCAGTACCCGCGACAGTGGCTGGGCCTTCGAGCGTGATCTACCGATGTTCGCACGTTGAACTTGATCACCGCCGCGGGTCAACGCCGCAACAACGAGGGTAGGCACCTACGACGTCAATGACGGCGGCCGCCGTACTAAGGTTTTACCCTGTGCGCTGCTACCTGGTTGCCGAACAAGCCGCCGACATCAGCACCCTGCAGCAGGTGCTGGACGCCGCGGGAATCGAAATAGTTGCGCCAGAGAGCGGCTTCGCCGGTCTTTCGCGCCGTGGCCGCGTGTCCTGGTTGCCTGACGTCGATTTTCTCTGCGTCGTCTTCTCCAGCCACCTTGAGGCCCCCACACCGCCCGCGCTGTATGTGGACATTGGTGTAGCGATTGGTTCTGGCATACCAACCCTGGTGATCGTTGAACCGCCGCGGGCCGCCGATTCCGTCCTCGCGCCGCTGAACGTTGCCCAAATCCCATTGGGCAGCGCCTCGGCGTTGTCTCTCCGAATCAGCTCCTTTCTCAAGTCGGTCGGGCAGCCCCGACCGGACGTGGTTGACCAGCAGCGGCCGGACGCTGACATGCTACGAGCCTTCCGACGGGAGCTGGATAGCCTCACCGAGGTGGCGAACGAGGGCACCCTCTCACTTCATCAGCGATTCGAAGACATCGTGGTGAGGTTGCTTGAGGCTGTCGGCGCGCTTACCGAAGGCGCGGCCAGGGGTGGTCCCGACCGAGGATTCGACCTCGCGGCTTGGATACCTGGCACGGAGGCAGTGCTGCCAGGACCGCTCCTCGTCGAGGCAAAGCTTGTACAAGACGCGGTCCTGCACCGCGCTGAATTCGACAAACTCCAACACGCCACGTCGAACCGAAATGCGTCATTTGGCCTTTTAATCTACTACTCCCTGTCCCGCCAAGCCGTTCGGCTACCAGCCGGCGTTTGGCCGATGGTAATGGCCTTCGACCTGGGTGAGTTGCTGACGTCGCTAACGCAGCAAAGCATGGCCCAAGTGATCTTGAACGCGCGGAACGCCCTGGTACACGGCAAGGCACCCAGGTGACCAGCCTCTTCGAAGCGCGCGTAGCGGCATACCTGCGCCGGGCAGCAAATCACCCGGCACAAAGAACGCGCGGCCGTTACTACGAGAACATGCTCACCTACCTGCTAGAAGGAGTTCCCGGCTGTCATGTCGAGCGGAACTCCCTGAACAACTACGGAACGGAAGAAGTCGACATAACTGTCGCAAACGAACGCCTCCCCAGCGGCTTGACGATGCTGCCCGAATTCTTCCTCGTCGAATGCAAGAACTGGTCAGCACCCGTCGATAGCACCGTTCTCGGATACTTCGTGAATGTAGTCGTGGACCGCGGCTGCTCTTTGGGTGTGCTGGCAGCGGCGAACGGGATTACTGGACGCCAGGAGCATCGCGACCGAGCCCACTCCATTGGCGCGAACGCACTAGTCCGCGGAATTCGGATCCTAGTCATTACGTCTGAAGATCTACAACGCCTTACTCATCCCCGGGACTTAGTCGACCTTCTGCACAGGCGCAACCTCGCACTGACCGCCAACGGGACAATATTTCTCAGCTAAATCCAGATTGCACGCGGCGACCGCGTCACGCGAGTTCGATCCGCCTACGCGGTTTGAAAATGAAATGGACATGAGGTCCTACCCCAGAGCGAATGCGTAGAGCCGCAAAGTGGCCGAGGCTGTGCTGCGGCGCCAGTCGGCATTGCTCGGGCCTGGGTTAAGGGTAAGTTGAGCGCCGCATTGGTCACGTTAGACTTGGTTCGCCCCGTTTTCGGTGCTTGTCTCAGGGTGCAGCACCGCGTCATGCTCGTCAATCCAGTCCTCAAGAGGGGCGCGATCCAGACCGAGCAGGCGTATTCCGCGCGCCGCTGCAGCGTAGAGGGTCCAGGCCGCGACAGCGACAACACCACCGAAGGCCTCTTCGGCGACAGCCGGAAAATAGTGAAGGTGCCCGTCGATGCGCGGACCAGGTTCAAACGCCTGCCAAAGGGCAAACAGCTCACCGTGGGTGAAACCCGAGTATAAGTTGTAGACGCCCGGCACATCGACCTCGGCGAACATCTGCTGAACTCGGTACGTCGGTGTGGGCAGCCGCTCACCAGCGCAAACATACGCATACCCGTCCTTGCCTGGCACATCGAGACCCAGCCCGCGAGAGTAGTCGGCGACTTGCTGGACCCTCTCGGTGTGGAGGTGGACCTGGTTTTCCGGAACCTCCATCATCTTGGCCACACGTTCACCTTCGACAGCGCTTCGGTACCGCACTGCCTGCATCCGCGCCACCCGTGCCACGGCCCCGATCTCCGGCTCAAGCAGCCACCACGCCTGACTCGCAACCTCCACGAGCGGGCGCAACAACGCGGCCACCGGAACGATCGTGAATGCGCCGGTCATCAACTCGGCCATGGCTCGGGTCTGTTCCAAGCCAGCCTGGTAGCTCATGAAGGCGACGGCATAGGCAGTACGGACTGGGTTTTCGCCCCAAAGCCCCGCGGTCGCAAGCCGACCCCGCGCGTCCTGCAGTTCGCGAGCAGCCGGCGATCCGGGATCAGGGACCACTCGCGGATCCACCAGCACGTTGAACACCTCGGCCTGCTGCTTGAGGAGTTCGCGGTGCCGCGCCAGTTGCGTCTCGCTCACGAGACGGCAGTATGACCGCTCGTTTGTCGACCAAGCTAGCGAATACCTCCCACCGAGCCACTGAAGACTCGGAGAACGCATCGGTCCGGTCGCCTCCGACCAGTTAGAGAACGCGGCCAGCCAGAGGGACTTCGCCAAGGCGCGAACACCCACGGCGGGCCCAGAGGTCGATGCCACTGGGTGGACAAACTGTCGTTGTCCACCCACGATCAGCAGTCTGTTCCGATGAGGTCGGCCGCCGACCTCCGCCGAAGGACTATCTACTATCTCCGGTCGTACACGGCGTTTCCCGATCGCCCGAAACCCGAGGCATAGGGCTATCCGAGTGCTTTGCGGGCGGTGAAGCGCCCAACCAGGCCGGCCAGGCCTGGCCGCAGCCGCACCGCCTCGGTGGGCAGATCGGCGAGCCGGTCGCGCAGCTCGCGGGGCGCCATCAGGCGGTGGCGGGCGCCTTTGGCCTGGTGCAGCCAGCGGCCGGGGCGGCTGGCCACCAGGTCGTAGCCGACGAGGACGCCGCCGGGGCGCAGCACCCGGATCGCCTCCCCGACGGCGGCCTCCCAGTCGATCACGTGGTGCAGCATGATGAACGACAGCACCGCGTCGAACCTGTCGTCGGGGAACGGTAGCTGGGTGGCGTCGGCCTGCCGCACGCTGGCCCGATCGGCGGAGGTCGCCAGCCGGGCGCGGGCCGCGGTGACCATCGCCTCGTCGTAGTCGGTCACCGTTATCTGCAGCCCTGGGCGGGTGGCCAGCAGTCGGGCGGCCATGGCACCGCCGCCGCCGCCGATCTCCAGCACGTCACCGCCGAGCCGCTCGCCTTGCAGCGCCCAGGGCAGGACGATGCGGCCGGCGAACGCGCGCCAGCCCGCGCCGCGGCAGAAGGCGCACTCGAACCGCGACATCGCCGGCATCGTGGCGAACTCCTCCGATGTGTGATGGACGGATCGGGCCCGGCGGAGGGACCGGGTGGCCGAGGTGGTCCGAGCCGCCGGGTCCGTCATATCAGAACGGCCGGTCGCCGGGCAGGTGTGCTCTTCTATGTGCGCAGCGGATTATTCGATTTGATCAGCCCCTCGGGCGTGGGCAAGTCCTCTATCGAAGACCTGCTGCACCAACGAGGACGCGTACGCCACCACGACCCTCGACGCGGTCCTAGACCGACGCTTGGGCGCGCTTGACGATCACGGCCACACAGGACCGGGCGCTCGACGCCACGGTTCTGGAGGAGCTAGACAGACCGCAGGTGACCCTCCCGTTCTCGTCTCAGTCGGGGCTGGGACGCAGGACCGTGATCGTGCACATCATGACCGACTTGCCTGATGCACTAGTTTTCGTCCGGATCGCTACAAAGTGGGTCTCGCTCTGTCATTGGTCGATGACTTAAAGTGTTATCACGCCGATCATCGCCGGGAGGCCGGATGAGCTTCGTCGCCGCTTCCAGCCGAGCCTCGCCAGATCGCGCAGAGACTGTTGCCCCAGCAACGTCGCAGGACGAGCTGGCGGTGTCACAACTGACGCTCGATGAGCTCAAGGAGCTCTGCCAAGTGATCACCGCCGAGATGGGTCTCAGCGTCAAAGGGCTCCAGCGATACGCGCGCCACATGGATCTATCACTCGAATCCACCGTGCTGCTCCGGCCTCACCTCGTCCTATTGCGGCTTGCGACCCATCAACCGAGTGCGGCTGCCCTCGACGCACTCGCGGCGGAAGCTTTCGATCGCGGCTGCGCCGACTACTTTCTGCTCGCTACTAAATCCGCCTCCGAGCAAGCCGTCGGTGCTTCAGAGCACGTCCTCGGGCCAGCCGAGTTTGTCGACCTTTGCAGACGCTCGCATTCCGTAGGCTGGCTGGGCCAGAAGCCTGTGCCGCGCAAGGACACCTACCGTCGAGCTCGACACCGAGCTGACGCATTGAAAGAGGTTGACAGCGTCGGCCTCGCATGGCTTCCTGCGCTTTCACGCAACAGACTGCCATGGGCGCTGCGCCATTCCCGCGTGCCAGCTGACGAGTGGTTTGAGCGTGTCACGTTCCGCCTTGCCACCATGGTCTTCCGTATCAACGGTGTTCGGCTTGGCGCTGCCAACCGCGGCCAGCGGGTGGGTGATGCACTGCTCTGGTGGCGTGGCCGCCTAATCCTTCTCGACTGCAAAGCTGCACAAAACGGATACAGGCTGGAGGTCGACGACGAGCGACGACTGCTGGAGTACGCGCGTCGCTCATATCCCGGATACGTCATCTCCGAGCGAGTCGAATGCGTATTGCTAGTCAGCTCTGGCTTCCCGACCTTCGAACTGGATCACGGACGATTTGTTGATCGACGTCGCAGATTCGTCGAGGTCGGCAGTGACCTTGCCTGCATCCGAGCGGATGATTTGGTCGACGCTGCTCTCGCCGTACTCAGCGATACGGATGACACTCGTGCGATCGACAATGTCGCCTGGGACCGGATTCTTGCTCAGGGCCTGGTGACCCGCGAGCGTCTTCTCAGATACTGCGTGCTCCGTGAAAGTCAACGCTGATGGGTACCTCGGTCTCTCTACGCTCACCCAGGGGTAGCCGACCTTGGGCCATGGTGCGGGCACTCATACGACACGGTTCATCGCCGCCGGAAGTGCTGGCAGCCATGATGGTCGCCGCGGGTTCAGACGAGTGGCTTGCCATGCTGGCAAGTCCCGGCGTGAGCGTCTACGCCGAGCAGATTGCCGCGGCGTGGCACCAGATGCCCGATCGTCTCGATACTGGTGACCCGCATACGATTGTCAACGACGTCGTCCAGCAGGCGCGAGAACGAGCCTTGTCAGCTGGCGGCGGCGGAGTGGCTGTGGCGTTGGCCGAACGCGCACTGGCGCGAGTCCTCCTCGATCGACTGACAACGCGCGGCACCCCCGAAGACCGAGAAGCGGATCTGCCAGCTGCATGGCGGTCCAACCGCGGCATCAATCCGGGCGACCTCGCCGGCAGCCTCCTCGCCGAAACGATGCGACAACTCGCCCGGCACTTCTTCGCCCGCGACGGCGCGGCGGTGACTGGGAGCGCAGCGATCCCCGATGTACACGTCCTCCGGACGTTAACCCGGCAGGTCGGCGATGCAGCCGCCGACTCCGCAGAACGCGGACGAGCAGTACTGATTCAGCGGGGAACCGAGGCATGGGCGGACGGAGTTCGCCTGGCCTTTCGTGCGGGTGGCGCACGGCCACCCCCGACAGATCCGGTGTCAGATGGTCGCTAGCTACCGAGTGATCATCAACGACTGCGCGTGTCCTGCCCTCCCCGGTTTGACGCACCTCCGTACGCGACACAACGAGTTCGGCTCGCAGAACGTGGTCTACTCCTACGAGAGCGTCGTGGCCGGCCTCCCGGAGAGACTGACACCCACCCAGCAAGACTGGCTGGACATTCTCGGCGCACTCTACGCGACAGACCTGGCATGTCCCCGCGGCACAGGCGACAACTGGGCACGCACCATCAAGCTCTGGGTCGGAGTTCGCAATGTGGATCACTGGCGGCCGCTCGCCAACCGCTTCAGCCAAGTCTTCGGTGCCCTCGCCTACGACGAACTCGAAATCAATTTCGTCCGTGAAGAGAATCCAGCCCCACAACCCCGGCAGAGCAGAAAAGCGTTTCCGGAGACCAACTGCATCGCGTTGTTGTCCGGCGGCATCGATAGCCTCACCGGCGCTGGACTTCTCCTCCGCGGCGGCCGCGTACCGCTCTACATCAGCCACCAGAACAGCGGAGCCGTCGGTCGAGCTCTGAAAGCCGTGGAAAATGCACTCCACGACATCGGTCCATCCGCAGGGCGATTCACCTTCACGGCTCACCTGCAAAACGCCGATGCTGACAGTACCCAGCGCAGCCGATCCATGCTTTATATGGGAATCGCATGCCTCCTCGCCACCTGCCTCGACCTGCCGGGCATCTACCTCAACGAGAACGGCATCATGGCGATCAACGCCCCGCTCACCGAGGCGCGGATCGGCTCGTACAGCACCCACACGGCGAGCCCGAACATCATCCGTGACTTCGCTCGCCTTGCCACAACCGCACTCGGCCACAAGCTCAGCATCCGGAACATTCTCGCGACCTACACAAAACCGGAGGTTGTGGAGCATGCCGTCGGCCTCGGTCTTGGTGACGTGTTGCCGGATACCGTGAGCTGTTGGTGGATCGGGCGCACCAACCAGCATTGCGGTTACTGCATTCCGTGCATCGTTCGACAGATCTCCTGCGAGTATGCCGGCGCGCCGGATGTCATCTACCGCGAACACCCGCTCGACCACATCCCACCGGACGCCAGGTGGCGCGATCCAGCCACGGACAATGTGGTCCACCTGTGCACGCACGTCGCTGCCCTGGCTGAAGCCGATGACATTGACTTGGAGCTCGACTTCACCGAACTCCTTAACTGTGGTGATCAGCTAACGCGGGAACAGTCCTTCGACATGCATCGGCGCTGGGCCCGGCAATGCCTGGCAATCCTGCGAACTCACCCTACTGCAGCCAGGTTCCTCGGCCGCTGACGATTTCGGGAGGAAGTGGGAGACACGATGCGCATCTCGCCAAGCGACATCCGAAGCGCGATTACCGACCCGGATTATCGAGTGCCGAAGGCGCGCGACGGTGGCCCCTCGGCCGACGGCACCCTGCGGAAGGCGATAAGGGAATATCACGATCATGGACTTGAAGCGGCGATGGCCCACATCGAGGCTGGCCTCGCCGGCAAGTTCTGGCAGGAAAAGGGTGGCCTAACGCAGGCCAAGGCGGCGCGGCAGATGCTCGATACCTACATCGACCTAGCCGCACAAGACAAGCGCGCAGTAGCGCCGGCAGCCAAATATACGGTCAGGGAGCTCGGGTACGAGATCAACGCAGACGTCGACGTGTTGATCATGGACACAAAGGGGGCAGTTGGACGACTGTGCGTAACCGCCAACCTTGGCCGACAACTCAGCCGAGAAGAGCAGGCACTCGTAGCTGCCGCACCATTCAAGGGTCTGTGCGACGAGTTCGAGGGAGGGCTCTTTGGTGAACTCGTCGCCGGCATCGAAGTCTGGGAGCTACGGTTCGGATCGACTGCAACCGTTGCCCGCCATGAAGCAGAAGCGGCTTGGCCACGACTCATACGACATTTGCAACGGGCCACGAGTTAGGGCGGACAACGAGATGATGAAGAGGAACTGTCAAGACCTGTGGCGTCAGGCGCCCCGCATCGGCTTGGGGTTGGGAGATGGTGGTTGTGGGTTCCTGGCGGGGTCGGCGGGTAGGAGGATCGTGCTGAGCAGGAATCGCGCTCGGCCGGCTCCGGGGCCATTGCCCATTCGGGAGGTGATCGCCGCCCGCAACTCGGTACGCAGCGCGGCCAGTTCCTCGTCGGTCAACCACAGCGCGCCCTGGCGGTAGGTCACGCCAACCGCCTCCAGCTCATCATGGGCCTGAACACGGCGTTGCTCCCCGCGTTTGGCGCGACAGCGGCGGCAGTGGGCGGAAGCAATGTGCAGGCAGCCTGGCTCATCGCATTCGCGATCGCCGGGATCCTGCTGTCTGCCCTCCGGCTACGCGGCCGGACGAGCAGATCGCCACCTCGTCGAACTCTATCGACGACAGATCAGCCGAACCGCCAAGGAACTGCTGGACTTGGCTACCCCCTCGAAGCCGTACGCCGAATGGGCGCGTGCCGGCCGCGACACCGACGACCTGAGACGACTCGTTGAGCCGGCTCGGTCGTCGGAGGCCGAGCGTCAGCCGCGCCGATCGGCATGGAGAACGAGGGCAACGCTTCGGCTATCCGTCACCCGCCTGCCGTACCTGCTGGCGCTCGTATTTCTCTGCGCATGGCTCATCGTATTGATCGCGCTCGTCGTCGTGGCGGCAGCCAGCCGGCTCCCCGGGACCCTCTAGGCGACCGGCCGTCGAAGCTGCGTCGGTCGTGCTCGACCCCGTGAGGCGACGGCCACGCTTCGGCGAGCACAGCAGACAGTGATCGGAGACGAGACGTCGCGGCTCCAGCGGCGGCGACAAAGTCCCGACGAACAGACCCTTCGTTCGCAGGCATCGCCCATACGTCGCCAACCTACGTAGACACCCGCCCGGTGGGTGCTCGGACGCCATAGACCACGCAGCACGGATCGGACCAGAGGGGTCCTGCGTGGTAGCCAATCCCGGCCACAGTCGCTTCACGTACAGTGACGAGTCGTGCTGTCGGGACTGCGCGCGGTCAGCGGCATGTGCGGGCGCCCGGATATTGATGCCCGGTGCGGGGGTGTTCGGCAGACTTGTGCCGTGGACAGCCGCGAGATCGAGCAGTTCGAGCGGGACGGGTACCTCGCCGTACGCGGTGCCGTCGATCCAGACGTCGCCGCCGCCTGCCGGGAAGCCATCTGGACAGCACTTGCCTGGCAAGGTGTGAGCCGTGACCGGGCGACGTGGACTCGTCCCGTTGTGCGGGTCCGCTGCCCGGAGGGTGGTCCGTTTGAGGCCGCCGGTACCGCGCCCGCGCTGTGGTCGGCGTACGACGCGTTGATCGGTCCCGGCCGCTGGGCACGCCGCCGAGGTGTCGGCGGCTCGGTGCCGGTGCGGTTTCCGTCCGAGGAGTACCCGGGCGACGTGGGCTGGCACATTGAGGGCAGTTACGAGGTCAACGGCGAGTATTGGGCCAACGTGCGCTCGCGTGCGCGTGGCCTGCTCGCGCTGTTCCTGTTCAGCGACGTGGGCGAAGACGATGCGCCGACGCGGATGGCGATCGGGTCGCATCTGGCGATGCCGAGCATCCTGAAGCCGGCCGGCGAGACTGGGATGAGCGGTGAGGAATCTATCTCCCGCGTGCGCCCGTCGGTCATGTGCCGCACGGTTGTGCACGCCACCGGGCGCGCCGGCGACGTCTTCCTATGCCACCCGTTTATCGTGCACACCGCGACATGGCCGCACCGCGACATGGCCGCACCGCGGCACGACGCCGCGGATGATGGCCCAGCCTGGCATCTACGTCGAAGACGGCTTCGCGATCGACGGATCCGATCCGTCGCCAGTCGCGCGGGCGATCTTCGCCGGCCTCGATACCGATGGCACGTGAGCGACGAGCCGCGTGTGGTCGAGCAGGCTCCTGAGCAACGAAGTAGCTTGCTGTAGTGAGTCATCCCGACGCCGCCGGTCAGTACGTCGCGGCTGTTCGTGCCGCAGCCACCAGCTTCCGTACCGCTCTTGAGCAAGGTGGGCTCCGGCTGATCAGCCTTGCCCAGTTCCCGCATGGTTCCTGCGGCGACACGTGCGAGTTGTTAGGTCAGTTCCTTTTCGACTCCGGACTTGGCCAGTGGATATACTGCTCAGGTCAACGTGATGAACCCTTCCAGACTCATGCCTGGCTTGAGCGCGACGGACTGATCCTGGACATCACGGCTGACCAATTCGGCGACATCCACGAGCCGGTGCTGCTCACGAGAGATCACGGCTGGCACGCGAAGTACTCCCGGATCGCTGGCCGCCGTATTGCCAACCTCGACTGGTTTCTCGAACAGGACCATGCGGCAGATGCCCAGTGGACGTACGACGAGTTGCGACGACGGGTTACAGTAGGTGCGCGACCCATAACGTGAGGTCGTACCTCAGTCCTGCCACGTTGGGACCCACTTGCGCTCGCCCACGGACCGATAGCTAATATCCGTCATGCCAAGGTGTCTGCGACAAGACTCGACTGCGATGCTCGACAAACCTTTGTCAACTTCCAACCATGATGACGGATTATTCTCGTGCATGTAGGGCACGGACAGATTCCGGCCAGTAAGTACAATTGGAAGGATCGGCAGCACGCGAGTACCTATTGATCGTGGCGTATTCTCACACACCGATCGCAGGGCCATCACGGTCTCAGATGGCAACTCTTCTCGCAATGTTGCTGCTATGATGTAGCAGTCGACTCCCTTGCTGCGTAAATGCTGTTGGAGCTTACAGAGATGGCTCAAGTCGTCCGACGAAACGACGTCCCTGAAACTCTTTACCTCGGCGATAATCATCGTTGGCGGATAGCTTCCGCTGAGGACCATAACAAGATCGACCTCGAACTTTTCGTCGGGCGATTCGACCTCAACCCCGAGCGCATACGGAGTGTCGGCTGAGTGTCCAAGATGGCCGCCAAGTATAGAAAGCACTGCCATCACTGGAAGGGTTTCGCTAAGCTTCTCAGGGGGAATGTCGGCGGGCAGACGAAACGACCAATCGTTTCGGACATTCATGCTCAGGGCGAGGCCGAGTGGCGTTTGGCTCCCGCACAAGTCACAGGTGTGGTCGGACCGCAAGTCCTCTGGACGAACCGCGACCTTAGCCGTGCATTCTGGGCATCGCAGCGGCAGGATTGGGTGCAATGCCTTTCTGGAAAGAAGGTAACGGGCGATGTTTGTCGCGTACTCCTGCATGGATGCCCGCGACAATCGGGAATCGGGCCAAGCGCCACGGTACTGCTTCGCGTAGGAGAGCAACGCCGACATTGGTAGCCCTCCGTGAGATGCTGCCGTTTTTGTAAGCATTGCACGAACGGCCGGCTGATTTGCGATGTACTGAAAGCCTCCGCCAAGCCTCTCGATCAAACGAGTGGAGAACCGACCACCATCCGTCTGCCGGTATGACCATCCAGGTCCGCTCATAAGATTCTGGATGACTCCGAATGCAGAAATCGGAGCTAGCTCGACTGTTTCGTTGTCCGCCCGAACAGCAACCGCACGTCCTTGATGTGTTACGCGATGGACTCTTTGCGTGATCATGTCGTTCGTATCAACCAGAGGATCTAGGCTGCGTGCCGCTGGCGCCACCATCGTTAGATCCGGTGTCAAATCGGTAACCGAGGAGACGGCGACGTCCGCGATCACGAACCCTAGGTGATGTCCACGGCGCTGATGCGCGTTGCCGAGCGAGGGCATTGGAATCTCGAACCTGCTACGGCGAGAAGATTCGACTTTGAAGAACCTATGGAAGCTGGTCTCAAGTGGATGCTGCCCTCGCCACCCGTGAGTGTACGTGACACTGCGATCACCCCAGTGAGCAATCTCCCTGGAACGCAATTCCTCGGCAAGGTCAGGAGGAGTATCCATGCCTTCCGGCAAGTGGACCGATACATGTGGGCCTAGCCTGACGCCGTCACCTCGCATTGGCTTTGGCAATAGATCCTCACTGAGCGCGTGATCGAGCCACCGGCCCAACGAAACGTTCGACACTTCATCGTGTCCGATGACCCATGGACATATGTGATGACCAGAAGCCCGCAGATTCCAAAGCATGCAGAGCCTTACCGCGTCGTCTGCTCGAAGGACGACAATCCTAGGCCCATCGCCCTCGCCGGTGTACTCGATCTCACGGGACGTTAGCTGAATCGGCGTACAAAACTTGGGGTCGTAGGGCCATGCCTTCATTTGCTCTAGATCGATGTTGTGAGCATATGCCTTAGACCGAAACAATGAGGCTGCCTGTCGACTGACACCATCCTCGCCGTGCAATCCATACATGACGGCAAAGACGTTTGCCAAAGGATGATCTGGCTCCCATTCGGGTAGGGAATAGCGGTTATAGCTGGGGTCCTCGTCGTAGAGCCACTCCACAGTCTGGACATGATTCGAGAAATGCTCGATGATGCTCCCGAACGGCCCCCAGTCGCCCCCAGCCTTCCATGCGTACCCCACCGTTCGGGACAAAACATCAGAATCGCCCGAGGTATCGATGGCGTGCAACACATCTACATCGAGTCCGTTAGCAAGAGCGAATGCCGCTTCTTTGTTGGTGGGGCTAATGAACGGAAAGTAGATTCCGCCCCAGGAAGTGGTAGTAAGCTTGACGGCAGCCATAACTGAACTGACGGTCGGCTCGAAAACTAACCCGATCCTCACCGGTCGAAGCCTAAGCCAGCCGGACATTTCGGCGTTGGATGTTTTCATGCATCCCACCATCGGTCTTGGTAACGCTTAACAGACACTTGAGATTTCGCGCGTTGATGCGCGGTGGACAAGCCTACCGCCTACCGTGCAGCGGCAACGAGCGGAATCGAGTAAGAGATCGGTTCAGAATGTCTTACCTGGCCGACCCCGACGGGTCCAAGGTGGGCGCGGCCTCCAGTGCAAGATCAAGACCTGAACTGGCCGATCTCCAGGAGACCCTCTGTTCGGAGGATGCTTTCCGCTTATCGGCAGATCCGTACGTCTGCCCGGACGCCAGCGGCCGTGATCAGCTACGACGGAGAGTGACTCGGGCAACGTGGCTGATGTCGGCACCGGGAATTGGTGAGCCGCAAGTGGCGCCGATCTCACGAACACCCAGCGCGCGAGGCCCGTTGTGGAGTGCAAACGACCGGGCGTTCCCGGCACCTTGCCGACAATGGGCGACACTTCGCCGATCCGGCAGTCCGGTTCGCCGGGATCTTCGTCGGCGTCATGAACGCCGCGCCCGTGGTGATTTTCAGCGTCGCGCAGCACACAAGCGCCGCCCGCAACCGCCCCGGGTAGCACGGTGCCAGCTCGAAGCCCTCCATCAGAAACCGGTCGGCTTCCTCGGCGCACACCTGGGCGGCCTGCTCGACATGCGGGGACATGGACCTCGGCCAGCAGCGACGCGTCGACCGGATCCCGATCGATGGCATCCAGCTCGGGAAGGACCGCCGTCGCACCGTGCCCAGCACGTCGGTCGGCAGCCACGGGATCCCATCGATGTCTAGCAGACGCTGCGCCAGCGACGACTTACCGACCCGCGGCGCGCCTCCCACCAGATAGAGGACGTGACCAGCCATGCCGGCATTGTGCCTCGGCTGAACTCTCGCACCGCCGCACGGCCTCCCGGCCTGCGCCAATGGCACCCGCGGGCGCGCCCGCCGACACGCGGACCGAGCCCATGGTGCGCGGTGCCTGGACACGGCGCCGGCGGCTGGCCCGTGGGTGCTCCGTGGGTGCTCGGACGCCATAGACCAGGCAGCACGGATGGGACCAGTCGGTACATCGGTGCCCATCAACCGGGACGAAACACCTGTGTTTTGGACTGGCGAGCACGAGTGGGACCAGACAGCACAAAAAGGAGCGCTCTTAATCCGCGGGTTCGGGGTTCGAGTCCCTGGCGGCGCACGCAGTTGAGCAGCGGATATAGCTACTGGGCTATATCCGTTTTGCTTTTGTGAGTCACGTGTGAGTCACGTCCGTGACTCACGTTGGCGGC
>WNFV01001776.1_pt1 | contig 29197 bp, 26 predicted proteins | sample 5400101 | NCBI WGS metagenome assembly WNFV01 (sample SAMN13153361, study PRJNA577476) | soil metagenome | isolation source: 115 cm soil or saprolite under grassland replicate 1 | place: USA:California | collected 2016-06-15
CTAGCCAGGCCGAGGAGGCGCAGCAGCTGGTGGCCGGCAAGCCAGCGGACGCCTTCGGCGATGTCGGCGCGGAGCGAGGCGCGCGCGATTCCCGCCGGCCGCTCCACCCGGAACCGGCCTCGCATCGCCGCGAGGAGGGCCGCTGCGGCGACGAACGACCCGGCGTTGAGCAGGAACGGCACGGCCGCTGCGACGGCGAACAGCAGGCCGCCGAGTGGCGGGGCGGCCAGGTCGTTGGTCACGATCTGGGCGCCGAGCAGGCGCCCATTCGCCTTGGTGAGGCTGGCCTTGGGCACCACCGTTGGCAGGATGGAGATGGCCGCATTGTCGAACAGGGTCTCGGCCGTGCCGAGCAGGAAGAACGTCGTGCACAGCAGCGGCATGGAGACGGCGTCCAGCAGTACCGCGACCCCGAGCAGGCCGATGACCAAGGCCCGGAACAGGTCCGCCGCCACCATGACCCGGCGCCGGTCAATGCGGTCCACCAGCGCGCCGCTCAGCAGGGAGAACAGCAGCCATGGCAGGCGCTGCGCGAAGGTGAGCGCGGCGACCAGCAGCGGGTCGCGGGTCAGGGAGGCAGCCAGCAGGGGCCCGGCGACCAGCGTGACGCCGTCGCCCAGGTTGGAAACGGTGCTTGCCGTCCAGAGCTTGGCGAAGTCCGGTCCGAGGTGGGTACGCACGACGATGGATCGTACCGGCGCGGGATGCGGCCAGCCGACCGGTGCTGCCAACAAGTCCAGGATCGGAGAGGAGACCCGACATGCCTGCCGTGACCGCAAGGGACCCGGTCGTCGCGCTGCGGGTCGTGCAGCCGCCGGCCGCCGCCAGCAGCCTCCGGGCTTGTGACCGACGTCGCCGTGGTCGGCGGCGGGCTCGTGGGTGTGAGCGCCGCCTACCGGCTGGCCCGCCCCGGCGCGGGTGACCCTGGTCGACGGGTGCCACGACGGCCAGGCCACGGCTGCCGGCGCCGGCATCATCCCCGGCGACCGCTTCGACGAGGCGGCCCGGTCCCGCCGCTGGTCAAGGAGGCCACCAAACCAGGTGGGCGCCTGCCGGACCTCGGTGCCGATCCACCCGGGCGACCTTGGTACGGGGCTGCTGCGGGCGATCGAGCGGAACCTGGAGCCCTGTCTCGGGAAGGGGTGGTTGCCACCTCGCTCGTGTTGACGCCCCTCGGCGGCCACCTGCCTCGTTGGCAAGCCTCCATTTGGAGGCGCGGCAGCACTAGATGACCTATTCCAAGGGGTCGGAGCTTCCTGCCCCCAAGCGGCCAGATGCGAAGACGAAGGAGGGCGTCCAGGATCGGCGTAGCAAACCCAACGTCGAGCCGTGGAGGCCCGGTGGACGCCGACCTGGACACCCTCGCCACCGCACTGTACGTCACCACCGACGACCTGCTGAAGACCGCCCCGCACCTGGCACCCTGGCGACCAGCGGTCGGGATCGCGCCCAAGCTGTCGGACGCCGAGCTGGTCACCCTGGCGGTCATGCAGGCGCTGCTGGGCTACCCCTCCGAAGCCCGCTGGCTGCGCTACGCCCGCGCCCACCTGCGCCACCTGTTCCCCTACCTGCCCAAGCAGCCCGGCTACAACAAGCGCCTGCGGGCAGCCGCCGCGCTCATCCAGCAGCTCATCCGGGCCTTGGCCAGCGACACGACGTTTTGGACCGACGACGTGTGGGTGGCCGACTCCACCCCCGTGGAGTGCGGCCGGTCCACCCAGACCGTCCACCGCTCCGAGCTGGCCGGGTGGGCCGAATACGGCTACTGCGCCAGCCACTCGCGCTACTTCTGGGGGCTGCGCCTGCACCTGGTCTGCACCCTGCACGGCCTGCCGGTCGGCTTCGCCCTGACCGGCGCCAAAGCCGACGAACGGGAGGTCCTGCTGGGCATCCTTGCCGCCGACCCGGCCCTGCTGGCCACCCGGCCCGGCCAGACCCTCATCGCCGACAAGAACTACTTCGGCGGTGCCTTCGAAGCTGCGCTGGCCGAGCAGAGCGTGCGGCTGTTGCGCCCCGCGCGCAAGGGCGAGCCCGAGCGGGCCGGCGCGCACCTGTTCAAGCCGTTGCGGCAGGTCATCGAGTCGATCAACGACACCTTCAAGGGCCAGCTCGACCTGGAACGCCACGGCGGGCACACCCCGGCAGGCGTCATCGTGCGCATGCTGCAGCGCATCCTCGCGTTGACCGCTGCGATCTGGCACAACAACCACACCGGGCAGCCGACCCCCAGGTCCCTCCTTGCCTACGATCACTAACACCCCTTGGAATAGGTCATCTAGACTCCACCCCAGCCTTGATCGTTGAGGACGAGCCGATGGAGCGCGTGCCTAGCTGCTGTGCAGCCGCCGCGGATGGGGAAGCCGTCAGCGAGTTGAAGGGGTGTGCCATGGCCAGGATGGAGTCCACGGTGACGATCGCGCGGCCGGTGGAGGAGGTCTTTGGCTTCTTCCTCGCCATCGACGAGAACGCGCCCAAGACGGACCCGGGCGCCGGGTCCGTCGTGAAGACGCCGGAGGGGCCCACCGGGCCTGGGACGACGTTCCGGTTCCGTCAGCAGACGCTCGGGAAGATGAGGGAGACGACAACGCGGTTCACTGCGGTCGAGCCTAACCGGAAGATCGAGTTCGAGGCGGAGATCGGGCCGATGCGGCCCAACGGCGACCTCACCTTCGAGCAGACGGACGGGGGAACGAGGGTGACGTTCCGGGGTGATTCCAACCCGGTCGGCCCGCTCAAGTTGCTCAACCCTCTCTTCAACCGCAAGGGTCAGCAAGTCCGGGGCCAGAGGCTGGCGCGGATCAAGACCGTGCTGGAGGCCTCGGCGCCCTAAGGTTCCCAGGTGGTGGTCGGGTTGCCGGCCGAGGACGGCCGCCGCAGGCGGTCGCCCGCAGGGCCGGCCTTGATCCTGCAGGGAGGATTCTCACAACTGAGACCGGGGACAAGGGGACGCCTACTCAATGGCTCCGGGGATAGACCGGCGGGCCGACAGGTAGCGGTCGTGGAGGTCCCGTGCCTCCGGCAGGGTCGGATAGTCGCGCATGAGCGCGGCGTCGAGTTCGCTGGCCTGCCAGAGGTTGGAGGCGACCAGGCTGTCGGAGGCAAGGGCAGGCCCGCCGACATAAGCGGCTTCGTCGGGCCGGTCGAGCTGGGTCAGGGCCAGCGCAAGGTCAATGCGGGCGGTGAGCAGGCGCCTCGGCCACCGGGCACCCCCTTGGCGGCCGTCGCTTCGGGCGATCACCTCTCGACCACAACCACGGGAACTTGGGTCGGGACGGCCGGATTTGAACCGGCGACCCCCTGCTCCCAAAGCAGGTGCGCTGACCAAGCTGCGCCACGTCCCGTTGTCATAGCCTCTGAGCTGCGAAGATGCTACGCTCAGGCGTGGCGGTCGGCAAGCACAGTGCTCACTGCGCATCCGCTTCGACCTCCGTACCTGCCCTTCGCTGTACACGATTGGTCGCGCCCGTGCCCTGGCCTGGTGGAGGCACGGGGCCACGAGCGCCGGGAACGGGGAGGGGCTGATCAGCGGGCAGTCGTCTTGACGGCCTGCTCGATCAGCTTGGTGAAGGCCCCCGCGTTGAGGGTGATGCCGCCGACGTGGCTCGCTTTCGGGACTCGATCGTGGTGGCCCCGGCCCGTCCAGCCATGAAACGCTGTTGGCGGGGTCGATGATCAGGTCCGCGCCCGACATGGCGTACCACGACGGGAGCGTGTGCCAGGCGACCGGTCCGGACGGCGTGCCCAGGATCGGGGCGTTGATCGGTCGTTGGGCGGCGTTCATGGCATTCGCCTGCGTCACCGGGAGATCCTGGGCGAAGGTCGGCCGGAAGAACGGTGGTGCGGTGTAGGCCGGCGAGTTGAAGAATTCGCCGGTGAAGGCGAGATGCGCTAGGTTCGCAGGCGGGTTGAATCCCTGGCCGAGGTCCAGGATCGACTCGCCCTCGTCGGGGACGAACGCGGCCGCGTAGACGAGGCCGAGGATGTCGGACCGACCGGCCGCCGCGTTGGAGATCACGACGCCTCCGTAGGAGTGCCCGACGAGGATCTTCTTGCCGCGGACACCGTCGAGGGGTCGAGCCCTTGACGAGCTTGGACGACAGCAGGGCCGAGGCGCCGATGGGCACGATCTGGCAAGAGGGCGGGGCGCGCCTTCTACGCAGTTTCTCGTAGACCGTCGGCCGGGCCTGCGCCCCGCGTGAAGGAACCGCGCTGGCAGCGGCGCCGGAACGCGGCGGACCGGCCGGGGCGGGCGGGTATACTGACGGGCGCCTGCCCGCCTTGCGTGCTTCTCCTCGGTCCGGCGCCGTTGCACCTCGGGCGGTGCTCCCTAGTTCAAGAACACCCGTCGATCCGGCCGTACCCGTCCTCCGGAGGCATTCCGTGCGTAGTACCGTTGAGCCTGTCGAGCCCACCAGGCTGAAGCTGAACATCGTCGTGGAGCCCGACGAGCTCAAGCCCGCCATTGACCGGACCGCTCGCCGCCTGGCCAGCGAGGTCAAGGTGCCAGGGTTCCGCAAGGGCAAGGTGCCCCGCCAGGTCATCGAGGCTCGGATCGGCCGGGACGTGCTGGTCGCCGAGGCGATCGAGCGCGAGGCAGTGCCCGAGTTCTACGCCAGGGCGGTGGAGGAGCACGGGGTCGAGCCGCTCTCCCGGGCCCAGATCGAGCCGCCCTCCTACGAGGACGGCGGTCCGCTCGAGTTCTCGGCCACCGTCGAGGTCAAGCCCGAGCTCGACCTGCCGCCGTACCGGGGCGTTCAGGTCGAGCGTCCCGAGCTCGAGGTCACCGACGAGATGGTCGACCAGCGGGTTGACCTGATCCGCGAGCGCTTCGCCCAGCTCGAGGTCATCGGCCGCCCCCTGGCCGCTGGCGACTACGCCCAGATCGACCTGCGCGCCTCCCGCCACGTCACCGAGATCCCCGAGCTGACCAGGACCGACTTCCTCTACGAGGTCGGCTCGGGCCGGATCGTGCCCGAGCTGGACAAGGAGCTGGAGGGCACCCGCAGAGGCGACATCCTCCGCTTCACCGTGAGGCTGCCCGAGGGCCTGGCCGGTGAGGAGCTGACTGGTCAGGACGTCACCTTCCAGGTCCTGGTCAAGGAGGCCAAGGCCAAGGTGCTGCCCAAGCTCGACGACGACTTCGCCCAGGAGGCGAGCGAGTTCGACACGCTGGAGGAGCTGCGCGCCGCCGAGCGCGAGCGTCTCGAGCAGGCGGCCTCCGAGCAGATCGCAGCCGAGCTGGAGACACGGGTGCTCGCCGCCTACCTCGAGTCGGTCGAGGTCCCGCTGCCGGCCACGCTGGTGCGCGACGAGCTGTCCTACCGGGCAAAGCGCTTCGCGCAGCAGCTCGCGATGATGCGGACCACCCTCGACCAGTACCTGGGGGCCACCGGCTCCACGGCCGACCAGGTCGAGGCCGACCTGCGGGCCCAGTCCGAGCGGGCGGTCAAGGCGCAGCTGGTGCTGGAGGCGGTGGCCGTCGCCGAGAGCATGGAGGTGACCGCCGAGGAGGTCGACGCGGAGGTGCGCCGCCAGGCCCAGCGGGCTGGCCGCAGCCCCGAGGAGATCCGAAAGGCGCTCGGCAGGGGAGACGGCAGCGTCATCCGCGGTGATATCCTGCGTACCAAGGCGCTCGCATTCCTCGTTGAGCACGCTGAGGTTGGTGCTCCTGAAGGTGCGGGCGCGGCTGCGTCCATGGCGTCAACGGCTGCGGGGGAGGCCGGGGTCAGCAACACCGAAGCTCCCGACGGGTGACACTCGAGATCCCCGAGTGGTCACGGTTCCTCCAAGGAGAAGCGACGATGCAGCCCATCTCCGACTACCTGGTACCGGTCGTCATCGAGCAGACCAGCCGGGGCGAGCGGTCGTTCGACATCTACTCGAGGTTGCTGAAAGAGCGCATCGTGTTCCTTGGCACGCCACTCGACGACACGGTGGCCAACCTGATCATGGCCCAGCTCCTGCACCTGGAGAGCGAGGAGCCCGAGAAGGACATCAACCTCTACATCAACTCTCCGGGCGGGTCGGTGACCGCGCTGCTCGCGATCTACGACACGATGCAGTACATCAAGCCCGACGTGGTCACGATCTGCATGGGCCAGGCCGCCTCGGCCGCCGCCGTGCTGCTCGCGGCCGGTGCCAAGGGCAAGCGCTTCGGCCTGCCGCACTCGCGGGTCCTGATCCACCAGCCCTCGGGGGGCGCCGAGGGCCAGAGCGTCGACATCGAGATCCAGGCCCGCGAGATCCTGCGCATGCGGCGCATGCTCGACGAGATCCTGGCCACCCATACCGGCCAGGACGTGGAGAAGGTGAAGCGCGACACCGACCGGGACTTCATCATGACGGCTGACCAGGCCAAGCAGTACGGTCTCATCGACGACATCATCGAGAGCCGGCAGTCGGCAGAGGAGCTGGTCTCCGCAACAGCCAACGGCGGCCGATAGGGGCAGGGGCAGGCGGCTGGCAGGTCGTCACTGCGGACACGTACCCTCCATGCCGAGCGCAGGCAGGCCGGGAACCGCACGAGGAGACTCGGACAGATGGCCAAGTTTGGAGATGGCGGCGACCTGTTGAAGTGCTCCTTCTGCGGAAAGTCGCAGAAGCAGGTCAAGAAGCTGATCGCCGGGCCTGGGGTCTACATCTGCGACGAGTGCATCGACCTGTGCAACGAGATCATCGAAGAGGAGCTGTCGGAGACCAGCGAGCTGAAGTTCGACGAGCTGCCCAAGCCGCGGGAGATCTACGAGTTCCTCTACGACTACGTGATCGGTCAGGAAGAGGCCAAGAAGGTCCTGTCGGTCGCGGTCTACAACCATTACAAGCGGATCCAGGTTGGCGCGGGCGCAGCCAGCGACGTGGAGCTGCAGAAGTCGAACATCATCCTGCTCGGCCCCACAGGGTGCGGGAAGACCCTGCTGGCCCAGACCCTGGCCAGGATGCTGAACGTGCCGTTCGCGATCGCGGACGCGACCGCGCTGACCGAGGCGGGCTACGTCGGCGAGGACGTCGAGAACATCCTGCTGAAGCTCATCCAGGCGGCCGACTACGACGTCAAGAAGGCTGAGACCGGGATCATCTACATCGACGAGATCGACAAGATCGCGCGGAAGTCAGAGAACCCGTCGATCACCCGGGACGTGTCCGGCGAGGGGGTCCAGCAGGCGCTGCTGAAGATCCTCGAGGGCACCACCGCGAGCGTGCCGCCCCAGGGCGGGCGCAAGCACCCCCATCAGGAGTTCATCCAGATCGACACCACCAACGTGCTGTTCATCTGCGGGGGCGCGTTCGCGGGCCTGGAGAAGATCATCGAGTCGCGGATCGGGCGCAAGGGGGTCGGCTTCGGAGCCGACCTCCGCCGCATCGGCGACAAGGACGTCGGCGCGATCCTGGCCAAGGTGCTGCCCGAGGACCTGCTCAAGTTCGGCCTGATCCCCGAGTTCATCGGGCGGCTGCCTGTCATCTCCTCGGTGCACTCGCTGGACAAGGCGGCCCTGATCCGGATCCTCATCGAGCCCAAGAACGCCCTGGTCAAGCAGTACCACAAGTTCTTCGACTTCGACGGCGTCGAGCTCGAGTTCTCCGACGACTCGCTCCAGGCAGTGGCCGACCAGGCGATCCTGCGGGGCACGGGCGCGCGCGGGTTGCGCGCGATCCTGGAAGAGGTGCTGCTGGACGTGCAGTACGAGCTGCCCTCGCGGACCGATGTGCGCCGCTGCGTCATCACCGCCGACGTGGTGCTGCGCGGTGTGAACCCGACGCTGGTGCCCCGTGACCGGGAGACCGCGGCCGAGCGCACCCGCCGGGAACGCTCGGCCTGACCGTGCGCCAATGGACGTGAGCGGCCCGGAGGTCTTCTTCGGCGGCTTCGCCCTGTTGTTCCCCCTGATCTTCGTCGGCATCGGCCTGCTCGGCGTCGCCCCTCCGGGGCCGCGCGGCCCGGGGGCGGGCGATGGCTGAGCGGTCCCGCCTGGCCGCTCGTCAGCTCGGCGAGGGGCTGCTGCGCGTGGCCGAGCAGGCCGTCATCGCGGCCACCGTCTGCCTGCTCGTGGCCGGCCTGCTCAGCTGGGTCCTCGGCCGCGGCTACGGGCGCACCGCGGCGCTGGTCTGCGCGCTCACGGGCGCTGGGATGATGTTCGGCGGCTCCTGGCGCGACGCGCCCATCGGGGTGCTGAACCGCAGGCGCAAGCGTGCCCTGGCCGAGCGCGAGCGCCAAGAGGCGCGCGACCCGGCCGCCCAGGCCCGCCGCCAGGCCGAGGAGCGCCAGCCCCGCTCGGTCATCTCCTCTGGAGGTGTCGCGAGCCTGGCCGGCGTCCTCGTGGTGCTGATCGGCTTCATCGCCGACGCATTCGTCGGGCGCAGCCCCTGACCAGCGCGGACACCCCGCATGATGCACAACCAGGCCAACCGGGTTGAGCAGGGCGGCTCCCAACCCGTACGCTGGTGCCCGAGCGAGCCTTCGAGAGGATGGTTGCGCACGTGAGCAGGTTCGCGGCCACGCTGGCAGCCCAGACTGCCTCGGCCCTGCGAGTACCGGCCTAGGCCCGCCCGTCCGGGCCTCGGGCTCGCAGCCGTGCCCAACCTGCTCGCCTGCAGCGCACGAGGCCCCGCCGTACCGGCGTTTCCCATTTCGCCCCGTCCAGGGGGCGATGCCGCTGAGGAGCGTTTCCCGTGACCGAATCGAAAGCCGCCCGGCCGGCGCAGGCACCGAGCCAGCCGCTGGCCGTCGGGCGGCGCGAGCTGCCCAAGACCTACGACCCCAAGACGGTCGAGGAGCCCACGTACCAGCGCTGGCTGGACGAGGGCGTGTTCCGCGCCGACGCCCGATCCGGCAAGCCGCGCTGGAGCATGGCGCTGCCCCCACCCAACGTGACCGGCTCGCTGCACATCGGCCACGCCCTCGACCACACCTTCCAGGACTACCTGGCCCGTTTCCACCGCATGCGCGGGTACGAGGTGCTCTGGCTGCCCGGCATGGACCACGCCGGCATCGCCACCCAGAACGTGGTCGAGCGCGAGCTGGCCAAGGAGGGCAAGACCCGCTTCGACCTCGGCCGCGACGCGTTCGTGGAGCGCGTGTGGAGCTGGAAGACCGAGTCGGGCGGGCGCATCCTCGGCCAGATGCGCCGCCTGGGCGACTCGGTGGACTGGTCGCGCGAGCGCTTCACCATGGACGAGGGGCTGTCACGCGCGGTGCGCGAGGTCTTCGTCAGCCTCTACGAGCAGGGCCTGCTCTACCGGGGCCAGCGCATCATCAACTGGTGCCCGCGCTGCCTGACCGCGCTGTCCGACATCGAGGTGGAGCACGAGGAGGTGCCGGGTGAGCTGGCCCACCTGCGCTACCCGCTGGCCGACGGCTCGGGCTGGGTCGGCGTGGCCACCTCCCGGGCCGAGACCATGCTCGGCGACACCGCGGTGGCCGTGCACCCCGACGACCCCCGCTACCGGCACCTGATCGGGCGCACCGTGCGCCTGCCGCTGGTGGACCGCGAGATCCCGATCGTGGCCGACGACAGCGTGGACCAGGAGTTCGGCACCGGCGCGGTGAAGGTGACCCCGGCCCACGACCCCAACGACTACGAGATCGGCGAGCGTCACGGCCTCGAGAAGGTGAACATCTTCACCGAGGAGGCGATCGTCAACCCGGGCGGTGGTCGCTTCGAGGGCCTGGACCGGTACGCCGCGCGCCGGGCCGTGAAGGCCGCCCTGGCCGAGCTCGGCCTGCTCGACAGGGTCGACCAGGCGCCCCACTCGGTGGGCCACTGCTACCGCTGCCACACCGAGGTGGAACCCCGCCTGTCGCTGCAGTGGTTCGTGCGCACCCGGCCGCTGGCCGACAAGGCCATGGCCGCGGTGCGCGACGGCCGGGCCCGGTTCGAGCCGGAGCGCTACACCAGGACGTTCTTCGGCTGGATGGAGTCGATCCGCGACTGGTGCGTGTCCCGCCAGCTCTGGTGGGGGCACCGCATCCCGGCCTGGTACTGCCAGGACGGGCACGTGACGGTGGACCGGGAGGACCCGCCCAAGTGCGCCCAGTGCGGCGCGACCGACCTGCGCCAGGACGAGGACGTGCTCGACACCTGGTTCTCGAGCGGGCTGTGGCCGCTCTCCACCCTCGGCTGGCCCGAGGACACCCAGGACCTGGCCGACTTCTACCCGACCTCGGTGCTGGTGACCGGCTACGACATCATCTTCTTCTGGGTGGCCCGGATGCTGATGTTCGGCTGCCACTTCCAGCCCCCGACGCCCTTTACGGTGACCGCCATCCACGGGATGGTGCGAGACCGGGAGGGCAAGAAGATGTCGAAGTCGTTCGGGAACGTGATCGACCCGCTCGAGCTGATGGACCGCTACGGCACCGACGCGCTGCGGTTCGCGCTCATCCGGGGAGCCAACCCTGGCGCGGACGTGCCGCTGGCCGAGGAGTGGGTCGAGGGAGCCCGGAACTTCGTCAACAAGCTCTGGAACCTTGGCCGCTTCGTCCTCGCGGCGGCTCCAGACGGCGCCGAGGCCCTGCCGGGGCGGGGCACGGTGGCGCTGGCCGACCGGTGGCTGCTCAGCCGGCTGGAGCGGGCCCGGGTGGCGGCGACCGCCGCCTACGACCGCTACGACCCGGCCGAGGCCGCTCGCCTGCTGTTCTCCTTCGCCTGGAGCGAGCTGGCCGACTGGGCGGTGGAGCTGGCCAAGCCGCGGCTGGCACGCCGGGACCTCGGCGAGGACGCCCGCCGGGCCTGGACCACCCTGGCCTTCGCACTCGACACGACCCTGCACCTGCTCCACCCGGTGATGCCGTTCGTCACCGAGGAGCTGAGCCGGGCCCTCACCGGCGCCGCAACGATCACCCTTGGGCCGTGGCCGGCCGAGCGGCCTGGCGACGCCGACGAGGCTGCCGAGGCGGACATGGCCGTCCTGCAGGAGGTGATCGCGGCCGTGCGCCGGTTCCGGGCCGAGCACCAGGTGCCCCCGGCGCGCCGGCCCCGGCTCACGATCTTCCCAGCCAGCCAGGCGCAGGCCGAGCTGTTCCGGGCCGAGGCCGAGAGCGTGTGCAGGCTCACCCGGCTCGAAACGGTCGAGGTGGGCCCGGCCCCAGCCGGCGGGCGGCGCGGGGCGCCTCCCGCACCCGCAGGGCTCGGGCCCGGGGGGCCGGCCGCCAAGCTGCTCGCGGCCGGCGCCGAGCTGTACCTGCCACTCGAGGGGCTGCTCGACCTCGACGAGGAGCGGGCCCGCCTCCACAGGGAGCTGGGCACCCTCGCCCAGGAGCGGGCCCGGTCCGAGGCGAAGCTGGCCAACCCGCCATTCGTCGAGAAGGCGCCCGCTGCGGTGGTGGACAAGGCGCGGGCCCGCCTGGCCGAGGTGGCGGAGGCCCAGGCCAAGGTCGAGGCCCAGCTCGCCGAGCTGGGCTAGAGCGGTGCCAGGCCCGGTTGCGACCGGCTAACGGTCTCCGCCCGGCGTGACGACCTCGTGACCTGCCAGTCCCGCCTGCGCGGCCGTGCGCGGCAGGCCCTCACTACAATCGACGACCACGATCCCGACCCAGGAGTGCCGAGCAGATGGAGTACCAGCAGGCCGTCGATGCGCTCTACGCCCGGATGCCCGGCCGCATGGGGCCGAGCCTCGAGCGGGTCGAGCATCTGGTCCGCCTGCTCGACCATCCGGAGCGGACCGCGCCAGCGGTGCACCTCACCGGCACCAACGGCAAGACCACGACCGCCCGCATGGTCACCGCCCTGCTGGCCGCGTTCGGGGTCGGCGCCGGGCTCTACACCAGCCCGCACCTGCAGGACGTCCGCGAGCGGATCGCGCTCGCCAGCCGGCCGATCTCGCGCGGCGAGTTCGCCGAGACCTGGACCTACCTGGAGCCGTTCTTCGCCGAGGTGGACCAGGCCCACGACCAGCCGGTCACCTTCTTCGAGGCGCTGACGATGCAGGCGTTCATCTGGTTCTCCGAGGTGCCGGTGGACGCCGCCGTGGTCGAGGTCGGCATGGGCGGCCAGTGGGACGCCACCAACCTGGTCCACGGCGACGTCGCCGTGATCAACCGGGTCAGCCTCGAGCACCCCGAGCTGGGCGACACGACGGTCGCGGTGGCAGCCGAGAAGGCAGGCATCATCAAGCCGGCCGCGACCGTGGTCAGCCAGGAGCAGGACCCCGACGTGCTCGAGCTGGTGTCGCAGCGGGCCGGGATGCTCGAGACGCGGCTGCTGCTGGAGGGTCGCGACTACGCCCTCGAGGGGCGCCGGGTCGCCGTCGGCGGCCAGGTCCTCGACCTGCGCACCCCGGCCGGCCGCATCGACGAGGTGTTCCTGCCCATGCACGGCCGCTACCAGGCAGACAACGCCGCGACCGCCCTGGTCGCGGTGCAGGCCTTCCTGGGCGACCGGGAGCTGGACGCCGACACGATCCGGGCCGGGTTCGCCGCGGTGACGTCGCCCGGGCGGCTGGAGGTGGTGTCGCGCCAGCCGCTGGTGCTGCTCGACGGCGCCCACAACCCGGCCGGGGCCCGGGCCCTGGCCACCGCGCTGCTCGAGGAGTTCGTGGTCGACCGGCGCACCCTGGTGGTCGCCTGCCTGGCCGACAAGGACCTGCGGGGAATCCTCGAGGGTCTGGCCCCGGCCACCGGCCGGCTGGTGGTCACGGCCAACTCGAGCCCCCGGTCGGCCGGCGCCGAGCAGCTGCGCAAGGAGGCGGAGGCGATCGGGCTGGCCGCGGAGGTCGCGCCCGACGTGGTCACGGCCGTGCGCCAAGCGGTCGACCAGGCCGGGGAGTCCGAGGCAGTGGTGGTGACCGGCTCGCTCTACACCGTCGGCGAGGCGCGCGACCTGCTCATGGGGCCCGGCCCGGCGTAGCCCGGCATGCCGGTATCATCGCCCGCGCCGCGCCCCGCCCGACAAGGCCCGGGGAACCGCGCCCGCCCGACAAGGCCCGGGGAACCGCGCCCGCCCGACAAGGCCCCGAGAACCGCGCCGCCGGCGCCCGCCCGCAGCCCCCCGGAGGTCCCCATGCCCGACGAACGCACCCTGGTCCTGTGCAAGCCTGACGCTGTCGTCCGCGGCCTGGTCGGCGAGGTGGTCGGCCGGCTCGAGCGCAAGGGCTTCCGCCTGGTCGCGATGGACCTGCGCACCATGGACGTGGCCACCGCCAAGCAGCACTACGGCGAGCACGAGGGCAAGCCGTTCTTCGACGACCTGGTGTCGTTCATAACCAGCGGCCCCCTGGTCGCGATCTGCGTGGAGGGGCCGGAGGCGGTGGACGCCGTGCGCACCCTCATGGGCCCGACCAACCCGGTCGCCGCCCCCCCCGGCTCGATCCGGGGCGACTACGGCCTGCTGATCGGGGAGAACCTGGTGCACGGATCCGACTCCCCGGCGTCGGCAGCCCGGGAGCTGGCCCTGTTCTTCCCGGAGCTCGGGGAGTAGGCAGGCCGGGCGCTCCGCCCGCTCGGGGAGCAGGCAGGCCGGGCGCTCCGCCCGCTCGGGGAGCAGGCCGCCCGCCGCTCAAGAAGTTCAACAGGCTGGTATAGGATGCCCGGGTCCCCAGCGGCCGGGGCTGCGGCGCGGGTGCTTCCCCACGAGCCTCCGGCCCTGCTGCGCGCCCCTGGCGCACCCGGCACCGTCTGCAAGCGCTCGAAGGAGCTGGTCCCGTTGCAGAACGCCTTCCGTTTCCTCGGCCGCGACATGGCGGTCGACCTCGGGACGGCCAACACGCTGGTGTACGTGCGGGGCCGGGGGATCGTGCTCGACGAGCCGTCGGTGGTGGCCATCAACACCAAGAACAACGCGATCCTGGCCGTTGGGTCCGACGCCAAGGCGATGATCGGCCGCACCCCCGGCCACATCGTGGCGATCCGGCCCCTGCGCGACGGCGTCATCGCCGACTTCGACACCACCGAGAAGATGCTCCGCTACTTCGTGCAGAAGGTGCACCGGCGCCAGTTCATGGCCAAGCCGCGGGTGGTGGTCTGCGTCCCGTCGGGCATCACCGGGGTCGAGCGGCGGGCGGTGTTCGACTCCACCATCCGGGCGGGGGCCAGGGGCGCGTTCATCATCGAGGAGCCGATGGCGGCCGCCATCGGCGTCGGCCTGCCCGTGCACGAGCCGACCGGCAACATGGTGGTCGACATCGGCGGTGGCACCACCGAGGTCGCAGTCGTCTCCCTCGGCGGGATCGTGACGAGCCAGTCGATCCGGATCGGGGGGGACGAGCTGGACGAGGCCATCATCAGCTACGTGAAGAAGGAGTACTCCCTGATGCTCGGGGAGCGCACCGCCGAGGAGATCAAGATCACCATCGGCTCGGCCTACCCGCTGCCCGAGGAGCCGAAGACCGAGATCCGCGGCCGTGACCTGGTCACCGGCCTGCCCAAGACGATCGTGGTCGGCGCCGAGGAGATCCGCAAGGCGATCGAGGAGCCGGTCAACGCGATCGTCGACGCGGTCAAGAACACCCTCGACCACACGCCACCCGAGCTGGCCGCGGACGTGATGGACAAGGGCATCGTCCTCACCGGCGGGGGCGCGCTGCTCCGGGGCCTGGACGAGCGGCTGAGGCACGAGACCAGCATGCCGATCCACCTGGCCGACGAGCCGCTGCACTCGGTGGCGGTCGGGTCGGGAAAGTGCGTGGAGGAGTTCGAGTCGTTGAAACGGGTCCTGATCGCGTCCTCGGACCGCTAGCTCGCTTGGAGGTTGGGAGGCACCGCCTTCCTGACAGACGTTGCACGATCGTCCGCGCCGCGCCCGCATCATCCTCGCCGTGCTCCTGCTCGCCTCGGTCACGGTGATCACGGTCGACTTCCGCGAGTCGGCCGGCGGGCCCGTGGACCGGCTGCGGCAGGTGACGGTCGGCGTGTTCGGCCCGGCGCAGCGGGCGGTGAGCGCAGCGGCCCGCCCGGTCGGCGCCTTCTTCGTCGGTCTCACCGAGGTCGGCGGCCTGCGCGGCGACAACCGGCGCCTCAGGGCCGAGGTGGACCGGCTGCGGGCCCAGGAGCGCACCTACCAGGACCTGCTCACCGAGAACGAGCGGCTCCGGGGTGCGCTGAACATGGCCAGCCGGTGCGGCTGCCGGACCGTGGGAGCGACCGTGGTGGCCCGCTCGGGGTCGAACTTCCAGTGGTCGGTGACGGTCGACGCCGGCGCGCGGCAGGGCGTTGCCCGCGACATGGCGGTGATCGACGCCCGTGGCCTGGTCGGCCGGGTCGTGGCCGTGACCGCCGACTACGCCACCGTCCTGCTCGTCGTCGACCCGACCAGCGGGGTGGCCGCGAGCCTGGCCCGGACCAAGGCCCGCGGCCTGCTGCGCGGCGGCGGCAGCGGGCCGCTCGGGTTCGAGCCGGTCCGCGCCGGAGTCCAGGTCAAGGTGGGCGACACCGTCGTCACCCAGAGCTACCAGGGCGGGGTCTTCCCCCAGGGGCTCCCGGTCGGGGTGGTCGAGCGGGTCGGCCCGGCCACCGGCGGGCTCGTCCAGGCCGTGGCCGTGCGGCCCTACGCCGACGTGGCCGCGCTCGACGTCGTCGCCGTGGTGGTGGCCAAGCCGCCGGTCCCCGCGCCCGCTGCGCCGAGGGGCCCGGGCGCGGTGCGGACCGGGGCCAGGGGCTGACCCGGTGCGCCGGGTCCTCGCCCTCGCCGCCGTGATCGCGGTCGCCGTGCTGCTCGAGTCCACCGTGCTGGCCGGCTTCCGCCTGGGCGGGATGCGGCCCGACCTGCTCGTGGTGGCCGTGGTGGCGGTGGCCATGGCCTCCGGGCCGACCTCGGGCGCGCTGTTCGGCTTCTGGGCCGGGCTGGTCGCCGACCTGCTGTTCGCCTCCCCGGTCGGCGTGTCAGCCCTCGTCTACACCAGCGTCGGCTACGCCCTCGGGCTGGTGCGGGTCTATGTCGTCAGCCCGAGCGCCTGGGTCCATCTCACCCTGGCCGGGGCGGCCAGCCTCGTCACGGTGTGGAGCACCGGGCTGGTGCTGCGCGTGCTCGACCTGTCGTCCTGGTCGTTCGTGGCCCGCTCGGGCCCGCTCGTGGCGGTCTACAACCTCCTGCTCACCCCGTTCGTCTACCCGGTTGTGCGCCTGCTGGCAGAGCGGGCCCGCTCCGAAAAGCTCTACCGCTGGTAGGCTCGCGCGCGTGCCAAATCAGGATTCGCGGCTGCGCGCCCGCCTGTCGCTGCTCTCGTTCATCGTGCTCGGCCTCTTCCTCGCCCTGTTCTCGCGGCTCTGGTACCTGCAGGTGCTGGCCGGCGAGCGCTACGGCGACCTGGCCGAGGGCAACCGCGTGCGCCAGGTCGTGGTCGACGCGCCCCGAGGCCGGATCCTGGACCAGAAAGGCCGCGTCCTGGTCCGCAACCGGGCCGCCTGGGCGGTCACCGTCAAGCCCTCTGAGCTGGGCGATCAGCGTGACCGCGTGGTGGGCCGGCTGGCAGGGGTGCTGGGGCTGCCCAAGGCCCGGATCGAGGAGCGGCTGCGCGACTACACCGGGTCGCCCCTGCGCGGCGTGCCCGTGGCCGAGGACGTCCCGGTGGCCCAGCTCTTCTACCTGACCGAGCACGCCGACCAGTTCCCTGGCGTGGTCCCCGAGGTGCTCGCCCTGCGCGAATATCCCTCCGGGCCGGCCGCCGCGCACGTGCTCGGTTATGTGGGCGAGATTTCTGCCCAGGAGCTCGCCTCCAAGCGGTTCCGTGGGGTCCGGGAGGGCGACACCGTGGGCAAGGCCGGGGTCGAGCTGACATACGACCGGCTCCTGCGGGGCCGGGCCGGCGTGCGCGACCTGGAGGTGGACGCAAAGGGGGACGTGGTGCGCACTCTCGACGCGACCGAGCCGGTGGCCGGCTACGACGTCCGCCTCTCGATCGACCTCGACCTCCAGCGCACCGTGGAGCAGGCCCTGCGCGACGGCCTGCTGGCCGCCCGCTCCCTGCCCGACCGGCAGCGTGGCGGGACCTACCCGGCGCCCGCGGCCACCGCGGTCGTGCTCGGCCCCACCGACGGCTCGGTGCTCGCCCTGGCCAGCCTGCCCCAGTATGACCCGAGGAAGTTCGTCGGCGGCATCTCCCGGGCCGACTTCGACCGCTACGCCAACAGCCCGGGCAAGCCGCTGATCGACCGGGCGGTCCAGTCGGCCTATCCGCCCGGGTCGACCTGGAAGCCGTTCACCGCCATGGCCGCCCTGCGCACCGGGGTCGTCACCCCGTCCACGCTCTTCCCCTCCACGGGCTCGTTCACCTTCGGCGACTACGTCAAGCGGGACTGGAGGCGGGGCGGCCACGGCCCGACCGACCTGGTGAAGAGCCTGCGCCAGTCGGTCGACGACTACTATTACGCGGTCGGCGCGCGCTTCGCCGCGGCCGAGCGCGGCCAGGAGCTGCGCCGCGAACCGGTCCGCGAGGAGATGCAGGCCACCGCGCGCAGCTTCGGGTTCGGCCGCCGGCCAGCGCTCGACCTGCCCTACGCCGCCTCGGGCACCGTGCCCGACCGGGCCTGGCGCCGCCGCTACTGGGAGGCCAACGAGAAGGAGTACTGCGCCGGCACCAGCACGCTGTACCGGGAGCTGTGCCGCTACGGCTACCACTGGCAGGGTGGCGACGACCTCAACATCGCCATCGGCCAGGGCGACCTGCAGGTCTCGCCGCTGCAGCTTGCGGCCGCCTACGGGGCGCTCGCCAACGGCGGGACGGTGTGGGCGCCCCACGTCGCCCGGGAGGTCGTGAACCCGGCCACCCGCACGCGCGTCCGGACCGTCCAGCCCCGCAGGGCCTCGGTGGTGCGCATGCCAGTGGGCGACTTCGCGGCCGTCGGCGAGGGCCTGGCCCAGGTGCCTGCCGCCGGCACGGCCGCGGCCGCCTTCCGCGGCTTCCCGCTCGACCGTTTCCCGGTCGCCGGCAAGACGGGCACGGCCGACCTGCCGCCCAGGGCGCCCTTTGCCTGGTTCGCCTCCTACGCCCCGGCCCCCGACCCCCGGTACGTGGTCGTGGTCATGGTCGAGGAGGGCGGCCACGGCGGCGAGTCGGCCGCCCCGATCGCGCGGGTCGTCTACGAGAAGCTGTTCGGCCTGCCCTCGGCCGGGGTCTCGGCCGGCGCGGACTCGAGCGGGTGACGGGCTGATGCAGGAGTCCTGGGAGTCGTGGTCGGAGCGGGTGTCCCGGCTCGGCTGGGAGACCGCGAGCGACCGGCCGATGGCCTTGCGCGCGCCCTGGCGGCACCTCGACCCACTGGTCGTGCTGGCCGCCTGCGGGCTGGCCGTGCTCGGCCTGGCCGCGATCTACTCGTCGACGTTCTCGAGCCTGCGCGAGCAGGGCCTGCCCGAGGGCCTGGTCATGCGCAGGCAGCTCCTCAGCCTGGTCGTGGGGCTGGGCGGCATGGTCGCCGTGACGCTGGTCGACTACCGCCGGCTGCAGGCGTACGCGGCCGTGGTGCTCGGCGCCGTGGTGCTTGCGCTGGCGGCGGTGCTGAGCCCGCTCGGGTCGGCCAGCAACGGGGCCCGGTCCTGGTTCGGCCTGGGCGCCTACCAGGTGCAGCCGTCCGAGCTCGCCAAGGTGGGCGTGATCGTCACCATCGCCGCCGTGCTCGGCGCTCGCTCGAAGGGGCCCGAGCCCGCAGCGCTGGCGCTCGCGCTCGGGGTGGTCGGCCTGGTCAGCGCCGAGATCCTGCTGCAGCCCGACTTCGGCACCTTCATGGTGTTCGTGGCCGTGCTGTTCGGCATGCTGCTGGTGGGCGGCATCCGGCTGCGCTGGCTGCTGGTGCTCGCGCTCGTCGGTGGCCTCGGGGTGGTCGGCATGTTCCAGCTCAACCTGCTCAAGGAGTACCAGAAGGAGCGTCTCACCGCGTTCGTCAACCCCAGCGCAGACGCCGGCGGCCGCGGCTACACCTACAACTCCCGGCAGGCGCTCATCGCGATCGGCTCGGGCGGCCTCACCGGCAAGGGCTACCTGCGCGGCACCCAGACCAACCTCCAGTACGTGCCCGAGCAGCGCACCGATTTCATCTTCACGGTCATCGGGGAGGAGCTGGGCTTCGCCGGCGCAGCCATCCTGCTGCTGCTGTTCGCCCTGCTGCTCTGGCGCGGGCTACGCATCGCGGTGATCGCCCGGGACCCCTTCGGCTCCCTGCTCGCCGCCGGCATCGTCACGATGTTCGCCTTCCAGGCGTTCCTCAACGTCGGGATGACCATCGGCATCATGCCCATCACCGGCATCCCGCTCCCGTTCGTCTCCTACGGTGGCTCGTCGCTGATCTCGAGCCTCCTCGCGGTCGGGCTCCTCCTGAACGTCCACATGCGGCGGTACCTCTGAGGCGCCTGGACCGGCGGAGGCGTAGCTAATTCGGTCTATCCTTTGCCGGTACCAGAGTGATCTGGCAGACTTGTGAGCGTCTTTCGCCATACCACCCTGCGGTGCGGCCCGACGCCGTGCCGCCGCCTCACCCAGGTTCTGGGCATCCCGGCTCGCACCGGCCATCCGGCCGGCGGGGGAACCGGGACCGCCCGAGGGTCGGGGCGCCGGCCACGGGGATCGCGGCTTCGTCGCAGACGACGGGCTGGTCGTTCCCTCTTGGGGTCGAGTTGCCGCTCGGCCCCAGCCCGGGAGTTTCCGGACGGTGTGGCGGCGCCGCCCGACCGGGCGGAGGACCCCGGCCCCGTGTGACGGTCAGGGTCCAGCCCGGCTCGGCCGGGGGGAAGCTCGCCCCCGAGCGCGCAACGGTTCCGGCCGCCCCCGTCGGTGGTCGCCAGAGCTTGGTGAGGAGCATCAATGGCTTCCCCCGACGAGTCCGGGGCGGACGACGCCCGGGACCCTTCCGGCACACCCGCATCCCCCGCATCGCAGGAAGCGTCTGTCGAGCCGCAACCTGTCCCCTCCGGCGAGGCCCAGGGCGGTGAGCCCGGTCGCGGCGCGGCGGCCCCGGGCCGCCCGCGGGGCACCGCCTCGTTCCCGGGCGGCCCGCCGCCCGCAAGCACCCCGGCCGCGCCGCTGGTCACGCCGCCGGCCGCGGCGCAGGCGGTCGAGTCACCGCCCCGCTTCCAGGTGACCACCGTGGAGACCACCGCGGCCGCCTCGTTCCCGGGCGGCCCGCCGCCCGCCCGCACCGGCGCCGGCGCCGGCGAGCCGGCCCCGCAGCCGGCGGGGGGGTGGCCAGCCTCCGCCGACGGCCTCGCCGGCGGCGACGGGGGGGCCGCCCCGGGCCGGCGCCGGGCGGGCCAGGGCAGGCGCCGGGCCGCCGCCATCGGCGACCAGAGCCCCACAGCAGGTGATGCCGACGCTGCCACGCCCCTGGTCGACAGCGAGCCTGGCGCGACGGCGGCCGCCACCACCGACACCGAGCTCTCGGCGGCCACCCAGGCCCCCCCCTCGCCCGAGGAGGCCATCCCGGCACCGGCCGCGCCCTGGGCTGCCGAGGCCGCGCCGGGTCGGGCTGCGCCCCGGGCTGCTGATGGCGGTGCCATCGGCGCCGAGGACGGCCGGGTCACCGAAGTGGGCCCGGGCGCGGACGGGGGGGCGCCCGCCCGCCCGTCCGGGGGGCGCCGCCGGCGCCGCGGTCGCCGCGCCTCGCGGGCCGACGCCGGGACCGGCCGGCCAGGGGAGCCGGACGGCGCCGCGGCGGTCCCGCCCGGCAGCCCGGCCGGACCGGGCGCCGGCGAGGCGGCCCTGGTCCAAGGACCCGACGGGCGGGTTGCGGCCGCGGGGCTACTGGACCGGGGGCCCGCCGCGGACGGTGAGGAGGCAGGGGACCCGGACGAGGGTCCGGGGGGCTCGGCCCGCACCCGCGCCCGCCGCCGGCGCCGGGCCGCCGCCAAGGCCCGGGTGCGGACCGATTCGCCAGCGGAGGAGGCCGTCCCGGCCGCCGAGGGTGGGCCCGGGCCTGCTGCTGGCGCGCCGCCCGGCCCGGCCGGGCCCGAGGCGGCTCCCGCCCGCCGGGCCCGGTTGTCCCGCTCTCGGCCTGGTCAGCGGGGGACGCCCGCCGCTGCCATGGCCGATGCCGCCCCGGCCGCCGCCAAGTCCGAGCGCCCGCCCCGCGGGCGGGGACGCGGCCGGCTCGGAGCGGCCGCCAAGGACCGGGCCGAGGCGTCCGCGAGCATCAGCTCACCCGACCCGGCCGCCGAGCCCGCCGCCCGCACCGCGCCGGCCGGGCCGGCCGCGGCCGGCCCGACCCGGCTGGACTCGCGCGGGCGCGCCAGCCAGGGCTCCCGCCAGGCCGACCGGGGCCGCCGCCGGCGCTCCTCCGGCCTGACCGAGGAGCAGAAGCGGGTCCTGCGCGAGGACGGCCCAGCGAAGCGGATGCTGGTGACCGAGGGCGCCGAACGTACCCAGATCGGCGTGCTCGAGGGCCGCACCCTGGTCGAGCACTACGTGACCCGCAAGGCCGGCCGCTCCTTCGTCGGCAACATCTACCTCGGCCGGGTCCAGAACGTCCTGCCAGGCATGGAGGCCGCCTTCGTCGACATCGGCAAGGGCCGCAACGCGGTGCTGTACGCCGGCGAGGTCAACTACAACGAGGAGGACCTCGACGGCGAGGCGCCCCGCATCGAGAGGGCGCTCAAGCCCGGCCAGTCCGTGCTCGTCCAGGTCACCAAGGACCCGATCGGGGCCAAGGGGGCCAGGCTGACCGCGCAGGTGTCGCTGGCCGGCCGCTACCTGGTCCTGCAGCCGGAGGACAACACCTTCGGGATCTCGCGGCGCCTGCCCGAGGAGGAGCGCTCCCGGCTGCGCGAGATCCTGAAGGAGGTCCGGCCCAAGGGCCTCGGGCTGATCGTGCGCACCGCCGCGGAGGGCGCCACCGCCGACGACCTGCGTGCCGACCTCGCCCGCCTGCAGGCGCGCTGGGAGGCGGTCGAGCGCAAGGCCAAGAACGCGTCGGCGCCCGCGGTCATCTACTCCGAGCCCGAGCTGGTCGTCAGGGTCATCCGTGACATCTTCTCGCCCGACTTCGTCGAGCTCGTGGTCGACGCGCCCGAGCTGCACGAGCGGGTCGAGGACTACCTGGAGGAGGTCGCCCCCGACCTGCTGCCGAAGCTCCGCCGCCACGAAGCCAGGCTGCCGCTGTTCGAGCACCACCATGTGGTCGAGCAGATCCACAAGGCGCTCGAGCGCAAGGTCTGGCTGCCGTCGGGCGGGTCGATCGTGATCGACCGGACCGAGGCGATGACCGTCGTCGACGTGAACACGGGCAAGTTCGTGGGCAAGTCGAACCTCGAGGAGACCGTGGTCGCCAACAACCTCGAGGCCGCCGACGAGATCGTCCGCCAGCTCCGCCTGCGCGACATCGGCGGGATCATCATCATCGACTTCATCGACATGCTGTTCGAGCGCAACCAGCAGGAGGTCGTCGAGCGGCTGCGGGCCGCCCTGGCCAGGGACAAGACCAAGAGCCAGGTGATGGAAGTCTCTTCGCTCGGGCTGGTGCAGATGACCCGCAAGCGGGTCTCGGGCGGCCTGCTCGAGAGCTTCTCGGAGACCTGCCCAGCCTGCGAGGGCCGAGGGGTCGTGATCACCCACGACATCTAAGCAGGTCACCAGAGGTCCTGCCCATAACCCGGGTCAGCGACCAGGGCCTTCCTATCAAGTTACGGACAGGACTTCTGAGCAGGTGGTTCGTGGCGACCCCGGTCACGTTGACGCGGTCGCGGCACCGGCACTACCCTTGGCGGTCGGCGCGCCCGCGCTCGCCGCGAGGTGCCAGCAACTCCCTACCTGAACCTGAAAGGACTGTCGCGACGTGTACGCCGTCATCCGCACCGGCGGGAAGCAGTACAAGGTGAAGGTCGGCGACGTCATCGACGTCGAGCGGCTCGCCGGCGAAGACGGCGCCAGCATCGAGCTCGCGCCGCTGCTGGTGGTCGACGACGAGGGCGCCGTGACCTCGCAGGCCGGCGACCTGACCGGCGCGCTGGTCACCGCCACCGTCGTGGATCAGCACCGCGGCAAGAAGATCCGCATCTTCACCTACAAGAACAAGACCGGCCAGCAGCGCCACCAGGGCCACCGTCAGTCGCTGACCAGGCTCAAGGTCGAGAAGATCGACCCGCCGGGCAAGGAGACGAAGCAGGCCTCGGCCGGGCCCAGCACCAGGCAGGAGAGCTGACATGGCCCACAAGAAGGGTGCCTCGTCCAGCCGCAACGGCCGCGACTCGGCCGCCAAGCGGCTCGGGGTGAAGCGGTACGGCGGCCAGGTGGTGACCGCGGGCACGATCCTCGTACGCCAGCGCGGCACCCGCATCCACCCTGGCGCCAACGTCGGCCGGGGCGGCGACGACACCCTGTTCGCCAAGGCCGACGGGAAGGTCGTCTACCACCAGGTGCGCGGTCGCAAGCTGGCCAGCATCGACACGGAGGTAGCGAGGGGCGCCGCGTAGCAACTCCCGGGCCGCGGCTCGCGGCGCGGCGGCCAGGCCTCGCGCGCTCCAGGCGAGTGTGTGCCGCCCCGCGGTCGTCTCCCGAGTGTGTGCCGCCCCGCGGTCGTCTCCGCCGGCGATGGATGAGGACGTGACCCGTGTTCGTTGACGAGACCACGGTCGAGCTGGGCGCCGGCGGCGGCGGCGACGGCGTCACCTCGTTCCACCGCGAGAAGTTCCGGCCCAAGGGCGGGCCGGACGGCGGCGACGGCGGCCGCGGCGGGGATGTCGTCCTGGTGGCCGACCCCGCCGTGGGCACCCTGGTCGAGTACCACTTCCACCCGCACCAGCGGGCTGGGCGGGGCCGGCACGGCCAGGGCAACAACCGCAAGGGCGCGGCCGGGGAGGACCGGGCCCTGCCCGTCCCGGTCGGCACGGTGGTCCGCGACGAGCACGGCGAGCTGCTGGCCGACCTGGCCGTCCCCGGCGCGCGCTTCGTGGCCGTGCGCGGCGGGCGCGGCGGGCGCGGCAACGCGATCCTGTCCGGCCCTGGCCGGCGCGTGGCCCACTTCCACGAGCGGGGGGAGCCGGGCCGACGGCGCCGGCTCGTGCTCGAGCTGCGCCTGCTCGCCGACGCCGGCCTGGTCGGGTTCCCGAACGCGGGCAAGTCGAGCATCGTGGGCTGGGCCTCGGCAGCGCGGCCCAAGGTGGCCGACTACCCGTTCACCACCCTCGAGCCGGTCCTCGGCGTGGTGCGCGCCGGCCAGCACGACTTCGTCCTGGCCGACGTGCCCGGGCTGATCCCGGGGGCGGCGGCCGGCAAGGGGCTCGGGCACCGGTTCCTCCGCCACGTGACCCGCTCGGCCGTGCTCGTCCACGTGCTCGACCTCGCCCCGCTCGAGCCTGGCCGCAACCCCGAGGCCGACCTGGCCGCCCTCGAGGCCGAGCTGGCCGCCTACGACCCGGGCCTTGCCGCCCGGCCCGCCCTCGTCGTCGCCAACAAGGTCGACCTGCCCGACGGCAGGGCGCGGTTGCCCGAGGCGGCCGCGGCCGCCGCCCGCCGGGATCTCGCCTTCCATGCCATGTCGGCCGCGACCGGCGAGGGCATGCAGGCGTTCCTGTACGCGCTCGGCGCCGCCGTGGCCGAGGCGCGGGCCGCCCTGCCACCCCCGGAGCGGCAGGAGCACCAGCTGGTCACGGTCGAGCCGGAGGTGCCGATCGGGGTGGTGCGCGACCCGGACGGCCGCTTCCGGGTGCGCGGCGACCGTCCCGAGCGCTGGGTCGCCATGAGCAACCTGGACAACCGGGATGCCGTAACCTACCTGCAGCGTCGCCTGCGCCGGGCCGGGGTCGAGGAGCTGCTGCTGGCGGCCGGCGCGCGGCCCGGCGACGACGTCGCGATCGGGCCAGCCGTCTTCGAGTTCTCGCCAGAGAGCGGGCCGGGGGCCGTGGCGCCCGAGGCCGAACCGGGGGCCGTGGCGCCAGAGGCCGAACCGGGGGCAACCGCCTCCGGCGACCCCTCCTGACCACCGGTCGCGTCGTCTACCGCTGGTCCGTCAGGCCGGGGGCCATGCTCTCCACATAGGCTGCGACCGCAGCGTAGTCCAGGTCGGCCAGGCCGCGGCCCTTGGCCCCGGCGTACAGCTCGGCCACACGGTCGGTGACGGGCAGGCTGGCCCGGGCCGTCCTGGCCGCATCCACGGCCAGCCGCAGGTCCTTGTGCATGAGGGCGAGCCGGAAGCCGGCCTCGCGGTAGTCGCCGCTGGCGAGCTTCTCCCGCTTGCCCGACACGGTCCTCGAGGCCACCGACGCGCCCTCGAGCACGTCGAGCGCGGCCCCGGGCTCGAGCCCGAGCATGCGGCCAAGGGCGTAGCCCTCTGCCACGACGGCCGTCACCCCGCCGAGCACGAGGTTCACCATGAGCTTGGCGGCCTGCCCGGCCCCGACCGGCCCGACGTGCCAGGTCCGCTCGGGGTCGCCGAGCACGGCCAGCACGGGCCGGGCCCGCTCGAACGAGTCCGGGTCGCCGCCGGCCATGATGGCCAGGGTCCCCTCGGCGGCAGGTCCGGTCGACCCGGCGACCGGCGCGTCCACGAACGCGACGCCCCTCGCCTCGAGCGCGCCGGCAACCCTCTGGGCCGCTGCCGGGCCGGTGGTCGACATGTCGACCAGCAGCGAGCCGGGCCCCAGCCCGGTGGCGAGACCGTTCCGGCCGAGCACGACCTCCTCGAGCGCGCCGCCGTCGGTGAGCATGGTGATCGCGATCTCCGCCTTGGCGGCCGCCGCGGCCGGTGTCTCGGCGACTGCGGCCTGGTCCGCGAACGGTTCGCTCCTCGCCGATGTCCGCGACCACACGGTGAGATCGTGCCCAGCGTGGGAAAGGCGCCCCGCCATGGGGGCGCCCATCCTACCGAGACCGAGGAACGCGATACGGGTCACGCCTGCGCTTCCGGCCCCCGCGCCGCCCGCGACGTTCCGTCCTGCCCGGCTTCGTTGCCGATGGCGTTGCCGGCGTCGGGGTCGAAGAAGTGCAGCTCGGTGGTGTCGACGACCAGTTCGAGGTCGCGGCCGGGGCGGGCGCTGGTGCGCGGGTTGACCCTGGCGGTCCACAACGTCTCGCCCTCGGCGGCCAGCACCTCCGCGGTCTCGTCGGCCTCCTTGGCGTGCTTGTCGAACTTGGCCAGCATCACGTCGTGGTGGACCGGCTGGGCGTGGACCGTGAACATCAGGTTCACCTCCGAGCCGAGCTCCTCGACCAGGGCCACCTCGGTCTTGATCCGCGGGCGCGGGTCGTCGCCGTGGACCAGCGCGGCGTCCTCGAAGCTGGACGGGCGGATCCCGATGATCACGTCCTTGCCCACGAACCCGTCCAGGCCCGGGCGGGCCATCACCTGGGCGGGCACCGGCAGCTTGTAGTCGGCGAAGGTCACCGCCACCCCGCCGTCGTCACGGGCCAGCCTGGCGTCGACCAGGTTCATCGCCGGGGAGCCGATGAAGGTGGCCACGAACAGGTTCTTGGGGTACTCGAACAGGTTCTGGGGGGTGTCGACCTGCTGCAGCTCGCCGTCTTTGAGCACCGCGACCCGGCTGCCAAGTGTCATCGCCTCGATCTGGTCGTGGGTCACATACACCGTGGTGACCCCCAGCCGGTCGTGCAGCCGGGCCAGCTCCGCGCGCATCCCCACCCGCAGCTTGGCGTCCAGGTTGGAAAGCGGCTCGTCCATCAGGTACGCCTGGGGCTCCCGCACGATCGCCCGGCCCATCGCCACCCGCTGCCGCTGCCCACCACTCAATGCGGCGGGCTTGCGGTCAAGGTAGGGCTCCAACGCCAGGATCCTGGCGGCGTCGGCGACCCGCTTGGCCTGCTCCTCCTTGGGGGTCTTCCGAAGCTGCAGCCCGAACGCGAGGTTGTCCCGCACGGTCATGTGGGGGTACAGCGCGTAGTTCTGGAACACCATCGCGATGTCGCGGTCCTTGGGGGCCAGGTCGTTGACGACCCGGTCGCCGATCGCGATCGTCCCCTCGGAGATGTCCTCCAACCCCGCGATCATCCTAAGCGCCGTCGACTTGCCACACCCCGACGGGCCCACGAACACCATGAACTCCCCATCGGCGATGTCCAGCGACAGCGCGTTCACCGCCCGCACATTGCCGCCGTAGACCTTGGAGACCTCGTCCATCACGATCTGCGCCATGACCGCTCCCTCCACCACTGGCCGGCGGCGGCCGCCGCAGGCGTGCTGCCCCGCCCTCTGTCTGACCTGGGCGAACGTACCCGAGCTACCGAAGCGGAAACTCGTGTGACCCCTAGAGCTTGCCGCGGTGACGGACAAGCTCTGGTGCGCGCTAGGGTAGCTGGTCAGGGGTGCAGGTTCCAGCCTTGGTCTCGCGGGGCGGCCGGACGCCGCCTCCCGTACACTGCGCCGCGGTCCCCAAAGGATCTGCCAGCCGGGTGGGGGAGCGATGGTGGGCAGGACACCACGGACGCGCGAGCCGGCTGGCCTGTCCGCCGGGCGCGGCACCGAGCGCGGCACCGGGGGCGGCACCGGGCGCGGCACCGGGCGCCGCATCGGGATCATGGGCGGCACCTTCGACCCGATCCACCACGGCCACCTCGTCGCCGCCGAGGAGGCCCGCTGGCAGTTCGGCCTCGAGCGGGTCCTGTTCGTGCCGACCGGCCGGCCCTGGCAGAAGCCGGTCGGGGTGACCGCCGCCGAGGACCGCTACCTGATGGCGGTGATCGCCACCGCATCCAACCCCGCCTTCGTGGTCAGCCGGCTCGAGATCGACGTGCCCGGGCCCACCTACACCGTCGACACCCTCCGGCGCCTGCGCGACGAGCTCGGGCCAGGATGCCGCCTGTTCTTCGTCACCGGCGCCGACGCGGTGCTGCAGATCCTCAGCTGGAAGGATCCGGAGGAGGTGTTCGCCCTCGCCGAGCTGATCGCGGCAACGCGGCCCGGCCACGACCTTTCCAGGCTGGTCGAGGCCGTCCCTGCCGCGGCCGGCCGGGTCCACCCCATGCGGATCCCGGCGCTCGCGATCTCCTCGACCGACATCCGGGACCGGGTCGCGGGCGGCGCGCCCATCCGGTACCTCGTGCCCGAGGGCGTCGCCCGCTACATCGAGAAGTGGGGCCTGTACAGGGAGGCGGGGGCTGGGGGGCCGGGGGCTTCGGCCGGCGTGCCGAGCTCGACGGACCTGTCCTGACCGTCGCGCTGACCTCGGGCACGGTGGGCCGGGGGCTGGGGGCCCGGGGGCTTCGGCCGGCGTGCCGAGCTCGACGGACCAGTCCTGACCGTCGCGCTGACCTCGGGCACGGTGGGCCGGGGGCGTCGAGCGGCCGGGGTGGACCGGGCCCGGGTACGGCTTCTGGGGGGTGCGAACGACCAGTCGGGCCGGTACCGTACAGTACGAGGTGCACGACGCACCGGAGCCGGTCGTGGACGCCAGCGTGGGCGTGGACGGAGACCGGATGACGCAAGTGCCGCCGCCCGCGGCACCCTTCCAAGGAGCGCGCCCCTGCACAGCAGCCTCGACTTCGCGCTTACCGCCGCATCGGCGGCCTCCTCCAAGCAGGCTCGTGACGTCCGGGTCCTCGACGTATCCGAGCCGCTCGTGATCTCCGACTACTTCGTGATCTGCTCGGGCTCGAGCGAGCGGCAGGTCCGCGCGATCTCTGAAGAGGTGGAGCGTGCCTGCCGCAGCAAGGGCGTCCGCCCGCTGCACCGCGAGGGTGAACGCGAGGACCGCTGGGTCCTCCTCGACTTCGTGGACTTCGTGGTCCACGTGTTCCTGCAGGAGGAGCGCGAGTACTACGACCTCGAGCGCCTCTGGCGCGATGCCCCGGTCGTCGCCCATTCCGACGACCTCGGGAGCCTCGTCACCGTCACCGCCTGACGCACCGCGCCGCGCTCGCCCGCCACGTGACCAGCACGTGGTTTGGTCGGTCTGGTTGTGGTTAGGCTACGCCCGCACATCCCCCAGTTCCGGGTCCGTGGCCGCTCGGTGGTCCCGCCCGTCGCACCTGGGGAGTCTCAGGCATCGGCAGGGGGGGTGAGGGGAGGACTGCCATGTTCCGCAGGACGTTTCGCCTCTTGCTCCTGATCTACATCCTGATCGGGATCTTCGTGGCGTTCGACCGGAACTACATCACCGAGCCGCTGCTCAAGGGCGTGCTCTCGGCGCTGCTCGCGATCTTCCTGTGGTTCCTCGTGTTGCTCGGGGTCGACCTCAAGATAGACTGACCGGAGCACGGGTCCGGACCTCCAGGCCGTTCATTGCGAGGGAACGGCCTGGTCCCCTATACTCCCCGCGCTCCAGGGGCTGTAGCTCAGTTGGCAGAGCGCTTGCATGGCATGCAAGAGGCCAGGGGTTCAAATCCCCTCAGCTCCACC